>ERZ773260.260-NODE-260-length-76549-cov-5.641946_pt1 | contig 76549 bp, 68 predicted proteins | sample MGYA00511387_ERZ773260 | MGnify/ENA primary metagenome ERZ773260 (study PRJEB29015, sample SAMEA2737745) | human gut metagenome | biome: human gut; feature: human-associated habitat; material: faeces | place: China | collected 2012 ...
TAAGGCGTGGGTCTGCAACACCCTGATCACCAGTTCAAATCTGGTTGTCGCCTCTAAAGAGTCCTTGATTTTCAAGGACTTTTTTTATTTCTCAATGTATGCTAGCTTTTGACAGTGATTTTTCCGCAGGGAGGAAATTCTTATGGGCAGCGGACGTACTCAGAGGCAGCGATCTGAGCTTAGGACAGCGGCCAGATGCGCCTTTCCGCATACGCTTCCTATTTTAGCAGGCTTTTTATTTTTGGGAATGACGTATGGAATTTATATGAACGTGTCGGGATTCAGCTTTTGGTATCCTATGTTTATGAGTATGACCATTTTCGCCGGATCGGTGGAATTTGTGGCAGTTAATCTGCTTTTGGGGGCGTTTGATCCTCTTCAGGCTCTGCTGATAACGCTGATGTTAAACGCCCGCCATTTATTTTACGGCATCTCAATGCTGGATAAGTACCGAGGAACTGGATTTAAAAAGGTGTTTCTGATTTTCGGCATGTGCGACGAGAGTTTTTCTATCAACTATACAGCGGATATTCCAAAGGATGTGGACAGGGGATGGTTTATGTTTTTTGTCACTCTGTTCAATTATCTGTACTGGGTAGTGGGAGCGTCTCTTGGCGGAATGTTCGGTTCTCTGATTCATTTTAATACAGAGGGTTTGGATTTTGTTATGACAGCGATGTTTGCCGTAATTTTTATTGAGCAGTGGATAAAGGAAAAGAGACATGCAGGAGCTCTCATGGGACTGGGAGCGCCTCTTGTGTGCCTGTCTGTATTTGGATCCGATCGTTTTATGATTCCAGCTATGGCGGCGATTCTGGCTCTTTTAACGCTGTTTAAAAGTCAGATAGAACAGGAAGAATAGAAATAGAAGAACAAAAATAGAAGAATAAAAAGAGGAGGGAACAGATGACTCTGACGGAGCAGATTATTACAATCGGAATGGTGGTGTTGGGAACGATAATTACACGTTTTCTGCCGTTTCTTTTGTTCCCAGCAGGGAAACCTGTGCCTAGGTATGTCCAGTATCTGGGAAAGGCTTTGCCGTCTGCCGTATTCGGGCTGCTGGTTATCTACTGCCTGAAGAACGTAGATCTGATGCAGGGCAGTCACGGAATCCCAGAGCTTTTGTCTCTGGCTGCTGTGGCTGCTCTGCATTTGTGGAAACGGCAGATGCTTCTCTCGATTGCAGGAGGCACAGTTTTCTATATGGCGCTGGTTCAGCAGATATTTTAATGTCTGCCGGATGGCAGACTGCGATGCAGATTTACAGACTCTTGTGGAGCAGTTCCAGCACAACGGATAAATCCTGTACGTCCATTTGGCCTGGAGCGGAAGCCTTTCCGGCAGATCCAAAGGTCATGGCAGATCCGAACACCTCGCCGCAGAGGCGGCTGATCACTCCGGTGCCGGACATGGACATGGTGATAATGGGGCAGTCCAGAATGGAAGAGGCCGTTTCTGTGGCTTTCAGAAGAACCAGGACGTCTTTCCGGCTCTGAGGCATCACTGCGACTTTCGGCAGGTCTGCGCCGATTTTTCTCATAGCGCAGAGACGATCGATTAAAACTTCCTCGTCAGGCGTTTGATGGAAATCGTGGCTGGAGACGACGACCTTAACACCGCGTTTATGGAGTTCTTCAATAAAAGCTTCCGCTGCGTCTCCGGCAGTGAAAAGCTCTACGTCTGCTAGATCTGCCAGTCCCTCGCCGGAAGCGGCCAGATTGAGGGCTTTGTAGCTCTGGAAATCAATGTCTCTTTCGCCGCCTTCTGCGGCGGTGCGGAAGGTGAAAAGCAGAGGCATATTGCCTAGAACGGCCCGCAGCTGTCTTAAAATATCTGTGACAGCAGTCAGGTTTGGCGTTCCGTTTTCATTCAAGATATCGGAACACCAGTCGGCTCTCCACTCTGCCACATGAGCGGGCGTTTCCTTTAGAGCGGCGGCGGCAGCCAGAATTTCGGCTCGATTGACGCCCACAATGGGAACGCAGATTTTAGGGCTTCCTTCCCCAAAAACAACAGTTCTGATTTTCAATGGATTCATATTGGACACCTCGTTTTCAGATTTCTCTTTTTTCCTGTTTACTTTTAATATTTATCTACACTGCCTGTTCGGTCATATCGTCTAACAGCCGCCTGCACAAACCGTCCCAGGAGAGGTTCTGCAGACTGGCATCCAGGTTTTCCGGCAGAGAGAAAGCGGCCTGGGCCGCCTGGGCCACGGCTGCCGCCAGTTCTGCCTCAAAGGCCGGGAGAGAGGCGGCGTCCGGTTCGTCTTCATTTTCCATGACAGGCGGTTTTACGAAGAGAATACCATGGCCCGACACGTTTTCATCCATCCAGGGGCGGATGCCGGGGAGATCGGTGCATATAGGTCTGAGACCGCAGGCCAGGGCTTCGATAAGAACCAGGGGAAGGCCTTCATAAAAGGAGGGAAGGATAAACAGATCCGACTGGTTCATCTGCCTGGCCAGTTCTGTCTGGGACAGTCTTCCAGGAAAATCTACCGGACAGGGACAGCCACGGCTCTGGTCTGCCAGCTGTCTGATTTCCTGAAATTCCTGCTCATTTCCCCAGCCGCCTGCCAGGGTAAGAGTCAGCCGCTTTGCCAGATCAGGAGGCAGAAGACGGAGAGACCGGAGCAGGCTTTTTACGCCCTTTTTTTCGGAAAGCTTTCCGGCAAATATCAGGCGGATAGGGCCTGAATCAGAGGAAAGCACAGGGCTGTTTTTTGGAAACTCTTCCTTTTTTGGGGCTTTTTCAGCCGTCTTTTTAAAGATTTGGCTGTTGTAGCCAGTTCCAAGAATTTTAACCTTTTCAGGGCTGCACTGGAACAGACGCAGAATCTCCTGTTTCTGTTCTTGGTGGAGACACCAGATGGTGTCCAGGTTTCGGATCTGCTCTCTGATGTAATCGCGTGCCAGGGGATTTTTCTTAAACTGGCGCAGATCGGAGCCGTGGCAGATACCGGCCACTTTGGGGCGGAAATCAGAAGATTCATTAGAACTGGAAGCAAGCGTCGTTTCCCTGGCCAGGGCAGTCAGCAGGTACAGGTGATGGCAGAGAATCAAATCTGGCTGGAATTCTGCCAGGGCGCGGTTCAGAGAGGCCCTGAAGGCAGTGAAAAACTGCTCTGTCATTTCAGGGGTCAGATCCTGGTACCGCGTGCTTTTGTAGGGCATTTCATCGGACATTCCGCAGATGGGAAAGGGAAGCTGCTCTGACTGGTAATAAACGGGATAAAAAGAAACGCTGTCTGGGAAGCATACAGAATCATCCCGGCAGATGCCGGCCAGAACGGCCTGACGGCAGCCTTTGCGGTGAAAAGCCTGAACCAGCTCGGTCAGATATACGCCGCTGCCAGTGCTGTGGGGCTTCTGGGCAGTGATGCTCAATATTTTTAAAGGGCCTGAAACAGGCGGAAGTTCTTGACTCATAATAATACTCCTATAAAATGAAAAATAATTCTAAGGCTATCATACAGGAAAAACGAAAGGTCTGCCACAAGAAAAAAATTTTATTGACATTTCTTTAACAGATGTTATACAATAAGAGATGAACAAGAAGAACTTCTGAATACAGAGTTAAAAGGGAGTAGTTATCTTCGTACAGTCAACAATTCCCGGCTGTCCGGCCGGTGGCTGTATGATTTCTGTATACGGCTTTACTTTTTTACAGGAAGACAAGACTTTTAGCATATGAAACATATGCTGAGAGTCTTTTTCTTTTTCAAAGGACGTGCGCGGAATTCTTTAAATTCCTTTTTTGGGGAATACTAGAGAATAACTGTTTCCCATCCGGCCAAAAGGCTGGGGAGGGCCGGAGTTTTGTATGAGGCGTGTTGTTCCTTGTACACTGACGCTAAACAGAAGTTCAAATACAGAGAGAAAGGATGGAAGGACGTATGAGTGAAAACAGGAAAGAATACCTTCTGAACTATGAAGAGGTGATGAAGGGCCTGGATGTAACAGAAAGCGGACTTACGCGTGAGGAAGCAGACAAGCGGCTTTCAGAGCACGGTCCTAACAAGCTGAAGGAAGGCAAAAAAGAAAGTCTTCTGCACAAGTTTTTGTCAGAGCTGATGGATCCGATGATTCTGGTGCTGATAGCTGCGGCTGTTGTGTCTGGAATCACGGCGATTCACCAGGGAGAGAGCTTTGCAGATACCATTATCATCATGCTGGTAGTCGTGATCAACGCGGTTCTGGGCGTGTACCAGGAATCCAAGGCTGAGGCGGCCATTGAGGCGCTGCAGCAGATAGCGGCGGCTACATCCAAGGTGATCCGGGGCGGTCATCAGATGACAGTAAAATCAGAGGAACTGGTTCCAGGCGATATTGTAATTCTGGAAGCCGGAGATTCTGTTCCGGCAGATGCGAGAATTATTGAATGTGCTTCTATGAAGGTGGAGGAGGCCGCTCTGACTGGAGAGTCTGTGGCAGTGGAGAAGACGGAGTCCCCGGTTTCTGCCGCTGAAAACGGAGACGTGCCGTTAGGCGACCGGAAAAACATGGTGTACATGGGATCCATTGTAGTCTACGGACGAGGCAAGGCAGTTGTCTGCGCTACAGGAATGGATACGGAAATGGGCAAGATTGCCGACGCGATAGCAAACGCCAAGGAGGAGGAGACGCCTCTTCAGATTAAGTTAAACCAGCTTTCCAAGATTCTGACCATCATGGTATTGGGCATCTGTGTTCTGGTATTTGGTGTAAATATTGCCAGAAGCATCATGAGCGGAGCTGGCGCAGACAGCGGCCTGGTGCTCAACACATTTATGATAGCAGTATCCCTGGCTGTAGCGGCAATTCCGGAGGGACTGGCTGCCGTAGTGACGATTCTGTTATCCATCGGCGTTACAAAAATGTCGAAAAATCATGCGATTATCAGAAAGCTGACGGCAGTGGAGACGCTGGGCTGTACTCAGATTATCTGTTCTGATAAGACGGGAACGCTCACACAGAATAAGATGACCGTGGTGGAGCACTCCTCATCAGATGAAGCTTTCCTGATCAAGGCAATGGCTCTCTGCTGCGACGCGGAGCTGGAAAACGGAGAGGCTGTGGGAGAGCCGACAGAGTGCGCCCTTGTAAACGATGCCTTAAAGGCGGGAATGCCGAAGGATCAGCTCAAGAAAGCGTATGAAAGAACAGGGGAAGCGCCTTTTGACTCCATGAGAAAGATGATGTCCACCATCCACACAAATCCGGACGGCGGTCTGATTCAGTTTACAAAAGGAGCGCCGGACGAGGTATTAAAGCTCTGTACCAGGGCCTATGTGGACGGACGGGAAGTGCCTATGACTGAGGATGTGAAAAAACACATCCTGGAGGAAAATAAGAATCTGGCAGATCAGGCCCTGCGCGTGCTCTGTGCCGCTTATAAGACTTATGACACCATGCCGGAAGATACGGCTCCGGCGGCGATTGAGAAGGATTTAATCTATCTGGGATTGTCTGGAATGATTGATCCAATCCGCCCGGAGGTAAAGGCTGCTATTGCCGAGTGCCGCAGCGCTGGAATCAGACCGATTATGATTACGGGCGACCACAGAGATACGGCGGTAGCGATTGCGAAGCAGCTGGGAATCCTGGATGAGGGCCAGAAGGCCATTACAGGCGCTGAATTAAACGGAATTTCAGATGAGGAGCTGGCTCAGACCATTCAGAACTATTCTGTTTACGCCAGAGTCCAGCCGGAGCACAAGGTGCGGATTGTAAAGGCCTGGAAGAAGCTGGGCAAGATTACGGCCATGACAGGAGACGGCGTCAACGACGCTCCGTCTATCAAATCCGCAGATATCGGCGTTGGCATGGGTATTACGGGAACTGACGTTACGAAAAATGTGGCCGACATGGTTCTGGCTGACGACAATTTTGCCACAATCGTATCGGCTGTGGCAGAAGGAAGAAGGATTTACGACAATATCCGTAAGGCGATTCAGTTCCTGCTTTCCGCAAACCTGGCGGAGGTAATTTCCGTATTTGCGGCGACGCTGATGGGCTTTACTATTTTAAAACCAGTTCATCTGCTCTGGATCAACCTGATTACAGACTGCTTCCCGGCGATTTCCCTGGGAATGGAGGAAGCGGAGAAGGATACCATGCAGAGACCTCCAAGAGATTCCAGGGATGGTATTTTTGCAAATGGAATGGGATTTGACATTGTATTCCAGGGAGTTGTCATTACGATTCTAACAATGGCAGCTTACTTCTTAGGACATTACATGGAGGCAGGCGTGTGGGAGATTACAGAGTCTCCTGACGGCATGACGATGGCGTTCCTGACGCTTTCCATGGTGGAGATTTTCCACTCCTTCAACATGCGTTCCAGAAGACATTCTATCTTTGCACTTCCAAGGCAGAACAAATATCTGGTATGGTCCTTTATCGCCTCCCTGGTATGCACCACAGTGGTGATTTACGTGCCTGCTCTCAGGGAAGCCTTTGAGTTTGAGCATATTTCTCTGATGGAGTACGGCGCTGCGCTGTTCCTGTCCGTCATGATCATCCCGATTATGGAGATTGAGAAGGCCATCGAGAGGGCGATTGAGAAGAAACACGGCGTTTGCCTGAATTAGTGGAGGGGAAAAATTTTACAGAGTCCTGTGTGGCAGATTCTTAAGGGAATCTGCTGTGCAGGGCTTTTTGTGTTTTAACAGAAGGCCAAGAATTTTAACAGATATACTGGTTGCCGTGTGTTTTTAAAAATGATATCATAGATGTCAAAATGCTGCGAAGCACAAGAGAAAGCAGAAAGAAAACGAGGAACATATGCCATGGAAAAGGAGAAGATAGAAAAACAGAGTGCAGAGAGTTCTGCCGGCCTGCACCAGAATCTGGGCCTGCCCACAGCAATTTCCACAGTAGTGGGCTGCGTGATTGGTTCCGGCATCTTTTTTAAGCCTCAGGCGATCTATACGGTGACCGGAGGAGCGCCAGGGCTTGGAATGCTGGCCTGGGTGATTACAGGGCTGGTGAGCATAGCGGCGGCTCTTACCTTTGCGGAGATTGCCGTTTTATTTCCGGAGACAGGAGGAATTCCAACTTATCTAAGCCGTGTCTACGGGCCTAAGGCAGGCTTTCTGGCAGGCTGGGTGCAGGTTGTTTTGTTTTATCCGGCCATGGTTTCGGCCCTGGCCATGGCCTGCGCTCAGCAGGCGGCGCTGTTTATCGGGGACGGTTTTGTGGTTCCCTGCGCGGTAGGCGTAATTCTTTTGATTGTCTTTTTGAATACGTTAGGTTCCAGGGTGGGCGGAGGCGTTCAGGTGGTATTTACCATCTGTAAGATGATTCCTCTGATCCTTCTCATGGTATTTGGTTTTCTGTGGGGGAAGGGACATTATCCGGCCTTTTCCCCTTTGCTGGGAGAGGGAGTGAACCCGGTGAGCGCCGTGGGACAGCTGATGGTGGCAGTGCTGTTTGCCTTTGAGGGATGGACCGCTGTGGGAGCTATTTCCGGGGAAATGAAAAATACAAAGAGAGATTTGCCAAGAGCGATTATCGGCGGCGTTTCCATTATCACAGCCGTTTATTTTGTGATGAATCTGGCATATCTGCAGGTGCTTCCGGCGGAGGAGATGGCGAAGCTTCCGGCTCCGGCCTCCGCGGTGGCTGTCGCTCTGTTTGGGGAGGCCGGCGGAAAGCTGGTATCCGCAGGCATTGTGATATCCGTGTTCGGCGCGTGCAACGGGTTTGTATTTTCCGGTTCCAGGGTGGCCTATTTTATGGCTTCTCAGGGACTGTTTCCAGGCAGCAGGAGTCTTTCAAGGCTCAATAAAAACCGCGTTCCGGGAAACTGCATTCTGCTGATAGGAGCGCTAGGAAGCCTTCTCTCCATGACCGGGCAGTTTAATCTTTTAACGGATCTGGCGGTATTTTCCAGCTGGACCTTCTATACGCTTACCTTCATGGCGGTGATACGCTATCGCAATATGAGGCCGGATGTGAAGAGAAGCTACCGGGTTCCAGGCTATCCGCTGACGCCGGCCATCGCCATTGGAAGCGGCGTATTTGTGATTGTCAATCAGCTGTGTCTGGCGGGGATCCGGGCGTCCCTTATGTCTCTGGGCAGTATCGCCGTCATGGCGGCCGGTTTGGCAGTGTATGAGGGAATGAGAAAGAGGGAAAGAAAAGCTGGAATATAATGCCAGATAGCTCAGCTGGCAGAGCAGGCATGTCAATACAGCACATAAGCATGCATAAACATAACATACAGAAAAAAGCGGGGCTGTGCCGATGGGTGCACAGTCCCGCTTTTTTGAGACTTTTTATGCTATTTGGCTACTTCTTTGTAGGAGGCGTGCTGTTCCAGAGCTTCCGACATTCTGGCCATCTGGGACAGATCTCCGATGAGAATGACGCCGCACAGACGGTTGTTCAGGAAGTAGAATTTTCTGTACTGCTCCTTGCCCATATCTTTAAATTCTACGGTCTTATAGAGGAGATTCGGATTCTTTCCATTGTCTCCGGCAGCGTAGAGGGAGGTGTTCATGCCGTTAAAGGTAAGAGCGGAGGAAACCGGGCGGTATTCCAGATCGTCGCCTGCCGCGTTGGCTCCAGCGACGCGGCCCTGCTCGGAGGCCTCCGGCCAGATGGCGAAGTTAGCCCCCTTGTATTCAGCGCAGTCTCCGCAGGCGTAGATGTGTTTCATTCCCGTCTCCATCCGGCTGTTTACAACTACTGCCTTCTCTGTTTTAAGGCCCATTTCCTGAGCCAGGCCTGTGTTGGCGCGGACACCGGCAGATACGATGACAAGATCGGCCGGGAACGTCTCTCCTGATGAAAGAGAAACGCCGCTTACAGCGCCTGACTCGTCTCCGTCGATAGAAGAGATGGAGACACCGGTATGGATGGCAATGCCGTTTTTCCGGCTGATTTCCTCCAGAATCGATCCTGCCGTGGCGTCCAGCTGGCGTCCCATCAGCATGGGGGCAGCTTCCAGAACCGTGACGGAAAGTCCTGCCTTTTTAAGCTCCCAGGCCGCCTCCAGGCCCAGCACGCCGCCGCCGATGACAACGGCATTTTTAGAGCGTTTTAACAGTCCGGATATCTTTTCTACATCGCTGATGCGGCGGACGGCGATGACCTGCTCTCTGCCGCTTCCAGGAATCGGCGGAATGAAGCATTCGCTGCCCAGGGCGTAAATCAGGCGGGTGAAGTGGATCTGGCTTCCGTCGTCCAGGATCACCTCAGATTTTTCTGTATCGACAGAGACCACGGTTCTGCCAAGTATCTGGCAGATATCGTTTTCCTCATACCAGCTCTCAGGCTCCACGGCAATCTGCTCTGCAGTCAGGGAAGCCAGCATGGTTTTCGTCAGCATAGGACGATTGTAGGAGGCGCAGGACTCGTTGGAGATCATGACAACGGTTCCCGTCTTATCCCGTTCCCGGATGGCCTTGGCCGCGTTCAGGCCGGCGATACCGTTTCCAAGGATAACGTAGTATTCCTTCGTGTTGTTGGAGAAGGAATTCTCCTCTATGTCAGCCGGAACGAAGTTCTCCTTGCCGACGCCGCATACAGGGCAGATCTCCAGGGAAGAATCAAAGATTTCGCCGCAGACGAGACATTTCACCAGAGTTCTGGCGCCTGTTTTTTTCGGCTTGCAGGCTTCGATATTCAGTACGCGGCAGCCAAACTGGTAGCCATACTCGTAGGCGCCCACCAGATCGGAACGGCTTGGCTTAAAGCGTACCCGGAATCCCTCGTCCACCTTCATGCGGAGCTGTTTTAAGCGCTCTAAAATGTGGGGAACTCCCTCGCCGCTCCAGCCGTAGCTTCCGAAGGCTCCGGCAAATTTGCCGCCGTGGGTTCCTGCAAACATAGAGAGAGTCAGCTCCCAGATAGGAGCCAGAGCCTCGCCGAGAATGGTAGGCGTACCGAACAGGATACCGTCGGCAAAGAGAAGCTCCTGTTCCACAGCGGCCTTGTCCGCCTCCACCATATCGTAGGAGCGCACGTCAATATCGCCGCTGTCCTTCACTCCCTCTGCAATTTTCTCCGCCAGCTCTTTCGTATAGCCGTAGGCGCTTACATAGGGGATGATAACCGTTTTTTTAGGATTGGGATTGATTACAGTGGACCACTCCTCGTATTTCTGCATGATCGTTTTAATGGAGTCTGTCGTGTCGAGAACCGGGCCATGTCCAGTGCAGATCATGGAAATATCCATGGTTTTCACCCGGTTTAAGGCCTTCAGCATAAAGGATTTAAACGGTCCGATAATGCAGTCATAATAATACTTGGCAGCCTTCAGGTAGTCCTCCTGGCTGGGAACCGTGCTGGCCAGCACGCCGGCATGGGCGTAGTGGGATCCGAAGGAATCGCAGGTTACTAAGATCTGTTCCTCCTCAATAAAGGTATACATGGTATCCGGCCAGTGGAGATTCGGAACGATCAGAAACTGCAGAGTTTTATTTCCAATCTCCATTCGCTGGTGATCCTTGACAGGAATGCTGACAAAATCGCGGTTTACAATTTCCTTTAAAAAGCCGATGGCGCAGCCCGTAGCCAGAATTTTCATCTGCGGGCTTAAATCCAGCAGCTTTTCAACGCTTCCCGCATGATCCGGCTCCGTATGGCTGACTACCAGATAGTCGATGCTGTGAACGTCCACGATTTCCTTCAGCTTTTCAACGTAGTCCTCAAAAAACTTCGCCTTGGCAGTCTCGAACAGGATCGTCTTGTCGCCGGCTTTCAGAACGTAGGAGTTGTAGGTGGTTCCAAACTCTGTGTACATGATGATGTCAAAGACACGGAGATTCTCGTCTGTGACGCCGGTCCAGTAGAAATCGTCTCTCAGTTTTACCATATGCATAAGTAAATTCTCCTTTTTTCGCAGTCAAGAACCGTTTGGAGCGTTCTTGAATCATATAGTTAAAAAAATGTTAATCTATAATAAAAATGATTACTGATATTATTATACTCTAAAATCGACGCATGGTAAAGAGCTTTTTTATATTGTGGTAAGAAAACCGCCAAATATGCAAAAAGTTCTTTGGAAGAGGGAAGATTCCTGTTTTCTGTATCCAGACAGATCGTGTATAATGGACTTATATAGGCCTGGTCTGCTGTGGCCATGGCTTGAAGAAAGAGAGGATACGGGGATGAGAAGAGACAAAATAACGGCGGCAGCTTTTGCGGCAGCGGCGGTTCTGATGTTCAGCGGCTGCTCGGGCAGGCAGGAAGAGACGGCGGTGGAGACAGCAGAGGAAACTGCGGCAGAAACAGAGGCTGTGGAGAGTTCAGGGGAGGCGGAGGCTGAGAGCGCCAAGGAGAGCGGGCCTGAGGAACTTGTTATTTATGACGATACGGAGCAGGCGGATGACGGTCTGACCTTTGACGATCTGAAAAATATTCAGTTTGTATTTTCCAGCGGAGCCGGGGGATGGTCTACGCTTTTAGATATCCGGCCGGACGGAAGCTTTGAGGGAGAATACTTTGATTCTGATATGGGCAGCACGGGAGAGGGATATCCCAACGGAACGGTTTATCTCTGCGATTTTAAAGGGCGGTTTACTGAGCCTGAAAAGATAGACGAACACACCTATGCCGTAAAAATTGCTTCCATGGAATATAAGCAGGAGGCGGGGACCAGAGAAATAAAAGACAGTATTTTGTACGAGTATACGGACGTTTACGGCCTGGACGGGGCGGACAGGATTCTCATTCATCTGCCTGGAACGCCTCTGGAATCTCTGTCAGAGGAGCTCAGAAGCTGGATTGGATATTATGACTTGTCGGCGGCGGAGGAAACAGAATTATCCTTCTATGTGCTGGACAATGAAAAGGAGCAGTTAGGATTCAGAGGCTGGGACAGCTTTCAGGGCGTCAGAGACTTTATTGAAAATACGGAAAAGTGGACGTCAAAGCTGGAGGAGGAGCTGGAGACAGACAGTTCCCTGACGCAGACAGATCTAAACAGCAAGAGCCAGGAGATCTATGAATTGTGGGATTCTGCCCTGAATCAGCTGTGGGATGTTTTGGAGAAGTCGAAAACCAGCCAGGAAATGGAAAAACTGCTCAGCGAACAGAGACAGTGGATTAAGCAGAAGGAAGCGGCGGCGGAAGACGCCGGAGCGGCCTATGAGGGAGGAACCCTGCAGTCTATGGCAGTCAGCCAGAAGGCGGCGGAGCTTACGAAGGAACGAGTATATGAGCTTTTGGAATATCTGGATTAGCTGACAGCAGGAAACAGAAAGAGGCAGAGGAGAGGGACAAAAGGAAAAGCGAAGGGAGAAGGATGGGATGGAAGCGAGAAAGCTGATAGAAATTCTGAAAACGGCAGAGAGGCTGAAGGATACTGCGCGCCATTGCTATACGTCTAAGGGGCGCCGGGAGAGCGTGGCGGAACACAGCTGGATGATGACTCTGATGGCCTTTTTCATGCGGGATGAATTTCCAGACGCAGATATGGACAAGGTGGCGGCTATGTGCGTGATTCATGATCTGGGGGAAGCCTTTACCGGAGATATACCGGCTTTCGAAAAGACGGAGGCAGATGAGGAGAGGGAGGAGAGACTTCTTATGGAATGGGTTTCTTCCCTGCCTGATCCATACGCAGAAAAAATGAAGTCTCTTTATGAGGAGATGGCGGATCGCAGCACGCTGGAAGCTAAGATTTATAAGGCCATTGACAGTCTGGAGGCTGTGCTGCAGCACAATCTGTCTGATTTAAGTACCTGGCTTCCCATGGAATATGAGCTGAATCAGACCTATGGGGAGGACAAGACAGCTTTTTCCGAATATATGCGGGAGCTCCGCAGGGAGGCCAGAGAGGATACGGTGAGGAAAATACGGGAGGGAAAATAGATGGATACCTTAAAGCAGGACGAGCTGTTCTTTTTTGAACAGCACAGAGAGGCATACTCCTTGCATGAAGCGCTTGAAGAGGAACTGATTCGGCGTTTTCCGGAGACGAGGATACGGGTACAGAAGACTCAGATTACGTTTTCCAACCGCCATGTCTACGCCTGCGTCTCATTTATGCGGGTAAAAAAGAAGGCGGAGCTGCCGGAGCCGTATTTGGTGCTGACTTTGGGACTTTCCTATCCTCTGGAATCCGACCGCGCCGCAGTGCGGACAGAGCCGTATCCCGGCCGCTGGACGACGCATTTTGTTCTGAGCAGCCAGTCAGAGCTTGACGAGGAGCTGTTTGGCTGGGTGCGAGAGGCGTGGGACTTTGCGGCGGAAAAATGAGAAGAACAGACGAAAACACTGGGAGAAAGCGCATGAAAATAGAACATATCGCCATGTATGTCAATGATTTAGAGCAGGCGAGACAATTTTTTGAAAAATATTTCGGGGGACGTTCCAATGATCTGTACTGCAACAAAAAGACGGATTTCCGCTCTTATTTTATCAGCTTCGAGGACGGAGCCAGACTGGAGATCATGACGAAGCCGGGACTTGAGGACGAAGAAAAGAAGCTGGCCAGAACCGGGTATATCCACCTGGCGTTCAGCGTGGGAAGCAGAGAGGCAGTGGATCAGCTGACAGAGAGGCTGAGAGGAGACGGCTGCCAGGTTCTAAGCGGCCCCAGAACCACAGGAGACGGATATTATGAAAGCTGCGTTGTGGGGATTGAGGGCTGCCAGATCGAGATTACGGTGTAAAAAAATTTAAAAAAATTAGCACTTACCTCTTGACAGTGCTAATAATATGTGTTATATTACAGCTAGAACAAAGGAAGGGGAACAAAAAGGAAGCCTGAAAGAAGGTTTCACTTCCCAAGTTCAGATAACAGAAAAACAAGTAACAGCCTGCAGACAGCAGGCGATGATATTACAGTCCCAGCCATGAAACGGAACCGTAACATCTGAAAGGATAGGAGGTATGTTTTATGTTAATGCCAAGCATTTTTGGAGAGAATTTATTTGACGATTGGATGGATTTCCCATTTGACAGGAATTTCTTCGAGGGGCGCGATCCGCTGTATGGAAAACACGCAAAGAACATTATGAAGACCGACGTCAGAGAGACGGACGATACCTACGAGCTGGATATTGACCTTCCGGGATTCAAGAAAGAGGAAGTCACGGCAGAGCTTAAGAACGGCTACATGACCATCAGCGCAGCCAAGGGCCTTGACAAGGACGAGAAGGACAAGGAAGGCAGATATATCAGAAAAGAGCGCTACAGCGGCTCCTGCAGCAGAAGCTTCTATGTAGGTGAGCAGATAAGCGAGGAGGATATTAAAGCCAGATTTGAGGACGGCATCTTAAAGATTTCCTTCCCGAAGAGAGATCAGAAGAAGATGGAAGAGAACCGCTATATTGCTATTGAAGGATAATTGTCATCAGCGGATGAATAAGAAATAAGAAAATCTATAGACCTGGCGGACAGCCGTGGAACTTTTTTGTGAAAGTTTTACTGCTGCTGCCAGGCCTATAGATTTTTTTGCATTATTCTACTATTTTTTCTGGCTTGCCGGGATAGGTATTTTCCTGTCCTTCCGCTTCCATAAAAGAGAGAAATTATGGTATAATAGGAATACTTAGCGAGATCTTTTCGAGCTTAGTGAATGTGGTATAATAACTCCAAACTATATCCAAACCAGGAAGGGAATTAATCTATGAATCTGGAATTTAAACCAATCAGCGCTAAAGATATTGACAGGCTGACGCCTTTTTATATGATGCGCCGCAATAAAACCTGTGACAGCGTATTTCTGGAGAGCTTTCTCTGGAGAGAGTATTATAATGTGCGGTATGCCATATGGGAGGACAGAGCCCTTCTCTGGCTGATGGAATATAAGGGACGGGTGTTTTCTGCCATGCCCCTGTGCCGTGAAGAGGATCTGAAGGAAGCGTTTCATGCATTAGAACAGTATTTTAATGAAGAGCTGGGGTATCCTCTGGTAATCAACCTGGCGGATGAGGAGGCTGTGAAGTGCCTGAATCTGCCTCCGGAGTATTATCTGGTAAAGGAAGAGGAGGGGGCCGCAGATTATATTTATTCCGCCGAGGCTCTGAAAACTCTTTCCGGAAAGAAGCTTCACAAAAAGAAAAACCATTTGAACGCTTTTAAGAGAAATTATGAGGGACGATATGAATACAGGACGCTGACCTGCGACTACATTCAGGACGTCTGGAAGTTTTTGGACCGCTGGAGAGAGAAAAAGGGAGAGGACGTGGAGGAGCACCTGGATTTTGAGGTCAGGGGCATTCACGAAATCCTCAGAAACTGCTGTTCCTTAAATATCCGCATGGGCGGTATCTACGTGGACGGGGAGCTGGAAGCGTTCTCTATCGGAAGCTATAATCCGCTGGAGCGGATGGCTGTCATCCACATTGAGAAGGCCAATCCGGAGATGCGGGGACTGTATCAGCTGATCAACCAGCAGTTCCTTTTAGAGGAATTTCCTGGAATCGAGCTGGTTAACCGGGAGGACGATCTGGGCCTGGAAGGCCTCAGAAAGGCGAAAATGTCCTACTGCCCCATTGATTTTGCTAAGAAATACCTGGTGCAGCAGATTTCCTTCGGCCAGGGAACCGGCCAGGAGAATGGCTTTGACTGGGCAGAAAAAATAGGGGCTCTGGCCGATACGGAGGAAGAGCTGACAGCGGCGCAGCTGGGAGGAATATCTGCAGACGGAAGCGCAAAAGCCGTGTGGCAGGATGGACTCCGCTATGCAGACGAGGAGGAAAAGCAGCGCTGCCGGGAGCTGTGGCACGAGGCGTTTCCCGATGATTCTGTCGCCTTTGCCGATTATTACTATGGGGAAAAGGTGAAGGACAACAGGATTTTAGTCAAGGCGGAAGGCGGAAAACTGGTATCCATGGCCCAGCTGAATCCCTACTCCTTTGTCTGCCGGGGCAGAGAATGGCCCGTCGATTATATTGTAGGGGTAGCTACCGCCGAAGACAGCCGCCACCGGGGCCATATGCGCTCCATTCTCAAAAAAATGCTGGAGGACATGAACCGGGCCCACGTGCCGTTTACCTTCCTGATGCCGGCAGACGAGGCTATTTACCGGCCGTTCCAGTTCGCTTTTATCTACCGCCAGCCCAGGTTTCAGCTGACAGAAAAGGCCCTGGAGACTTTAAGCTGCAGGCCATGCAGCAGCCGGGAGGACGCGGTTCTGGCGGCGTCTTTTATGGAACAATGGCTGAAGGAGCGGTTTGAGGCCTGGTGCCGCAGGGATGAGGCCTATGCAGCCCGTCTGATGCGGGAATTGGCCAGCGAGGACGGCATTCTGGAGTTTTTAATGAAAGAGGAAAACGGAGAGGAGAAGCTGGCAGGCCTCCATGGCGAGTGGGGGCTTGAGAAGAGAGAACAGCGTCTTCTCTACGCAGAGGACCGTCTGGTTACCCGGGAAAAAGAGAAGGAAAAGCCTGCAATTATGGCCAGAGTGACGGATGTGGAGGCCTTTTTCCAGATGGTTTCCGGAGGAGATTCTGCCGCTGCGGGCGCAGAGCAGTCAGACGGGACCGCGAAAAAAACGGAATCAGAGCCGGACGGATATCTGGAGATTGCAGATCCATTTCTTCCCGCCTGCGCCGGACGATATGCGATTGTTACAGACAAGGCCGGAGGGGCCAGGGCGGTAAAGACAGACGAGGCGGGGGAGAAGCAGAGCAAGGAGACTCTGGCGATTTCGATTGACGGTCTGGCCCAGTGGCTGTTCGGCTTCAGGCCTTTAAGCGAGATTGTGGCCGGGGAGAGAAGACTGGACGGAACCGCTCTTCCGGCTTGGACAAAAGACGTGCGTCCGATAGACGGCGTATTTTTAGACGAGGTCGTGTAAATGAGGGAGAGGAGAACGGATGATGGGAGAAAACTGCGCTGAGGAAAAGAAAAAGAGAGAGCTTTTAAAGAAGTGGATTCAAGAAAGCCGGAACGTGGTATTTTTCGGAGGAGCGGGAGTCTCCACAGAGAGCGGAATTCCCGATTTCAGAAGCGTGGACGGCCTTTACAATCAGGAGTATGATTATCCGCCGGAGACAATTTTGAGCCATACCTTTTATTTAAGGAAGACAGAGGAATTTTACCGTTTCTACAGAAATAAAATGCTGTTTCCGGAGGTGAAGCCCAACCGCGCCCACCTGGCACTGGCCAGGCTGGAGCAGGAGGGAAAGGTGAGAGCTGTCATTACCCAGAACATCGACGGTCTCCACCAGGCCGCAGGGAGCCGGGAGGTGCTGGAGCTTCACGGATCCGTACACCGCAATTACTGCGAAAGATGCGGTCGGTTTTATTCCATGGAGCACATCCTCTCCTGCGAAGGAGTTCCTAAATGCAGCTGCGGCGGAGTGATTAAGCCGGATGTGGTGCTTTACGAGGAAGGGCTGGACGACAGTGTGCTCTCCCGCTCGATTGAACATATCAGGAACGCCGACGTGCTGATTATCGGCGGAACCTCTCTGACCGTCTATCCGGCAGCCGGGCTGATTGACTATTACAGGGGAACGAAACTGGTATTAATCAATAAGTCGGCCACTTCCAGAGACAGCCAGGCAGATCTGGTCATCTGCGGCAGCGTGGGAGAGGCGTTAGCGGAGGCAGCCGGACTGTAGATAATCAGATAAGAGACGTTTTATCAGTTGAAAACAGGGAGACACAGACATGACATATGAAGTGGGAGACATTGTAAAATTGAAAAAGCCCCACCCCTGCGGCAGCAGAGAGTGGGAAATTCTCCGGGTAGGCGCTGATTTCAGGCTGAAATGTACCGGCTGCGGCCACCAGGTGATGATGGCCCGCCCGCTGGTGGAGAAGAGCACAAGAGGACTCCGCTCGGCAGACGGGGAAAAGAAGGCGTAACAGAAAGAAAAACACGGAGAAAAAGCAAAAAAGAGCTTGATTTAATCAGGTTTCTCTGGTAAGATAAATATTCGTGATATATTATTGAAATTCCTTACTCTCTGTTAAAAGTCAGGGAGTCAGAGACCACAAGGAGGTTTAGCAGCATGAACAAGTATGAGTTAGCAGTTGTTCTTAGCGTGAAGCTGGAAGACGAAGAGAGAGCAGCAGCCATCGAGAAAGTAAAAGGTTACATCACACGTTTTGGCGGTACTGTAACAAATGTGGACGAGTGGGGTAAGAAGAGATTAGCTTACGAGATCCAGAAGATGAAAGAGGGCTTCTACTACTTTATCCAGTTTGAGTCTGATTCCACATGCCCGAACGAGGTAGAGGCACATGTACGTATCATGGAGCCGGTAATCAGATACTTATGCGTAAGACAGGATGCATAAATAAAGAAAGAGTGATCGTATGAATAAAGTAATTCTGATGGGTAGACTTACCAGAGATCCGGAGGTTCGGTATTCTCAGGGAGAGCGGGCTATGGCAATCGCCAGATATACGTTGGCAGTTGACAGAAGAGGCCGCAGAAGCCAGGATGACGGAGCGCAGACAGCAGACTTCATCCAGTGCGTTGCATTTGACAGGGCAGGAGAGTTTGCAGAGAAGTATTTCCACCAGGGAACTAAGGTTCTCGTGACGGGAAGAATCCAGACAGGCAGCTACACAAACAGAGACGGTCAGAAAGTTTATACAACAGATGTAATCGTTGAGGATCAGGAGTTCGCTGAGAGCAAGAACGCTTCCCAGGGAGCAGGACATGACGGCGGCTACCAGGCAGCGCAGCGTCCGGCGCCTGCAAGCGCAATCGGCGACGGCTTTATGAATATCCCCGACGGAGTAGAAGATGAAGGACTTCCGTTCAACTAGAGACGTGAAGGCCCGCCAGGGCGCCAGTTGAACGAAGGATTGCAGCATCGGCAGTTTTGAAGGAGGGAACACCAATGGCATTCAATAAAGGTGATAAGGCAGACGCTTCCAAGGTAAGAAGAGGCGGTATGCGCAGAAGAAAAAAAGTTTGCGTTTTCTGTGGAGAGAAGAACGGAACAATCGATTACAAGGATACAAACAAGTTAAAGAGATACGTATCTGAGAGAGGTAAAATTCTTCCTAGAAGAATCACAGGAAACTGTGCAAAGCACCAGAGAGCTCTTACAGTAGCTATCAAGAGAGCACGTCACATCGCTCTGATGCCTTATACATGCGAGTAAGATTCGGAATCAGTAAGGTGAAAGCCCCGTACCGTTATGGTGCGGGGTTTTTTGAGTCTTGCCATTTCAGTTTTTCTATTATAAAATGAAATTACTAGATGCTGGAATGCTGGGAAAATGCAGGAAAATCAAATCGTTTGAGGGGGATGGTGAATGTTAAACCAGGACGCGATGACGCCTCTTTATGTTCAGCTTATGGAAGAAGTGGAAAAGAGTATAAGGAGCGGTGAATACAAGCCAGGTGACAGACTGATGACAGAGGCAGAGATGGCGAAAAAATATGGAGTCAGTCTGATTACTGTCCGGAAAGCGATTGGTTCTCTGACTGAGAAAGGGCTTGTGGTGCGAAAGCAGGGAAAGGGAACCTTTGTGGTCCGCCCAAAGCTGTTTCGAAATATGAAGAAGCTTCAGAGCTTTACAGAAATGTGTACTCAGATGGGAGTGAAGCCGGGAGCCAGGATGCTGGAAAACCGCCTGATTCCTGCTGACAGAAAAACAGCAGAGAGTCTTGGAGTGGAGGCTGGAAGCAGCGTAATCTATATCAGCCGTCTGCGCTATGCGGATCAGGAACCAGTACAGATAGAGAAGAGCTATTTTCCTCTCAAGTACGCGTTTTTGCTGGAGGCTAAATTTGACGATAATTCGCTGTTTGACTATCTTCGGGAAAAAACAGGCATGAAGGTGACCGGTTCGGAAAAGATCATCGAGCTGTGCCGCGCTACGCCAGAGGAGGCGGCTCTTTTGGCTGTGAAAAAGGGAGATTACCTTTTATTTGTCAGAAGCACGGCCTACGACCGGGACGGGGAGCCGGTTTACGCGGGCGTTCAGGTGATTAACGGAGACCGGTTTGCGCTGCGGGTCTATGAATCGGACGGAGAATAAATCAACAGAGAGAAGGAGATGTGCTCCAAGGCTTTCGCACAGCGAAGGAGGGAGAGCAGGTCTCCTTTTTTAGATTGAAAATAAGTTGACAAAGAGGGAGAAGTTGATTAAGATAAATCTATAAACATTATATAATATTATATAATCTATTTTTGGCGAAACAGGGAAGGAGACAGTGGGATGAAGGTAATCGGTATTGGGGACAATGTATGCGACAAATATATTCACTTGAAGACTATGTTTCCAGGCGGGCAGGCTTTGAATTTTTCTGTGTATGCAAAGCAGCTGGGGGCAGACGCATCCTACATGGGGGTATTTGGAACGGATCAGGAGGCGGCCCATGTGATTCGGACGCTGGATGAATTGGGCATTGAACACGGGAGGTGCCGCCAGTATGAGGGAGAAAATGGATGCGCCAGAGTGACTCTTGAGGATGGAGACCGCATCTTTCTGGGAAGCAACAAGGGCGGGATTGCGAAGGAACGTCCGCTGCAGCTGGACGAGGAGGATTTAAAGTACATTTCAGGCTTTTCCCATGTCCACACCAGCAATAACAGTCATTTCGACAGCCAGCTGGCTCTGGTGAAGTCGACAGGAGTCTCTCTTTCCTATGATTTTTCCGGACAGTGGAAGGAGGAAGAGAAGGTTGCCGCTGCGGCGCCTTATGCGGATTATGTGTTCCTTTCCTGTGGCTCTGTCTCGGAGGAGGAGGCCAGGGATGTCTGCCGGAGGATGAAAAAAGCGGGATGCAGAAAAATCATAGCTACCAGGGGAAGCCATGGAGCCGTTTATTATGACGGGGAGCAGTTTTTAGTTCAGCCGCCGAAGCTTGTAAAGGCGGTGGATACGCTGGGAGCCGGAGATTCCTTCGCTGCGGCTTTTCTCCTGTCTGTGCTGAAGGGAGAGACGGCAGACAGGGCGCTTCCCGCGGGGGCGGAGTTTGCCGCGAAGACCTGTCTGGTACAGGGGGCCTTTGGATTTGGGAAGCAGTTTGAGTAGAATTTCATTGAATCCCTTCCTGCTTTTGCGTATAATATTTATATACTGAACATGGATAAATATTAACAGGGGGAGGGAGTAAAACCATGAAAAAAAGCTACGAAATGGACATGTGCAGCGGGCATATACTAAAGAAAATCCTGATTTTTTCTATTCCGCTGATGCTGTCCGGCGTGCTGCAGCTTTTATTTAACGCAGCGGATGTCATTGTGGTAGGGCGGTTTGCAGGAAGTCCGTCTCTGGCGGCTGTCGGTTCAACGACGTCTCTGATTAATCTTTTGATCAATATTTTTATCGGTCTTTCTGTGGGCGCCAACGTGGTGGTGGCCAGAGCCTACGGCGGAAAGAGAGACCGCGATGTGAGCGAGTCGGTGCACACCGCCATTGCCCTCAGCCTGGTCAGCGGAGTCCTTCTGATCGTGATGGGACTGGCCTTTTCCAGGATTCTGCTGGAAATGATGGGTACGCCGGACGACGTGCTGGACAAGGCGGCCCTCTATATGAGGATTTATTTTGCGGGAATGCCGGTGGTGATGCTTTATAACTTCGGAAGCGCCATTCTGCGGGCGGTGGGGGACACCAGACGTCCCCTCTACTATCTGAGCGCGGCGGGCGTGGTAAACGTAGCCTTAAATCTGTTTTTCGTGATTTGTCTCCACATGGACGTGGCGGGAGTCGCCCTGGCCACTGTGATTTCCCAGGCCATTTCTGCCTTCCTGGTGCTGCGCGCCTTAGGAAAGAGCGAGGGAGGCCTGAAGCTGGAGCTGAAAAAGCTGAAGATTCATAAAAATAAAATGTTCCAGATCTTTAAAATCGGCCTCCCGGCAGGAATGCAGGGCGCAATCTTCTCTATTTCCAACGTCCTGATTCAGTCGTCGGTCAACTCCTTCGGATCCGTGGCCATGGCCGGAAACGCGGCCTCCGCCAACATAGAGGGCTTCGTATACAACGCCATGAACGCTGTGTACCAGACGAATTTAAGCTTTACCAGCCAGAATATGGGCGGAAAGAAATATACCAGAATTACAAAAATCATGTTTACCTGCCTGGGGACGGTGACCGCGGTGGGAATGCTGTTAGGATTTGGCGCTTACGCGTTTGGAGAGGATTTGCTTCGGATCTATTCGACGGATCCGGAGGTAATCCGGTTTGGAATGCTTCGTATGAGCATAATCGCCACCACTTATTTCACCTGCGGATGGATGGATACCATGGTGGGAAGCCTCAGGGGAATCGGCTATTCGGTGCTTCCGATGATTGTCTCTCTGACAGGAGCCTGCGGTCTCAGAATTCTGTGGATCTTCACGATTTTCTCCCAGCAGAGAACCCTGACCTCCCTGTACGTTTCCTACCCGGTGAGCTGGATCATCACAGCCAGCGCTCATCTGATCTGCTATTTTATCATCACGAGAAAAATGCCGAAAAAGGACGGCATCCCGGACGCATAGAAGGAAAGCAGCGACGGCTGCGGAATTGCGGCGATACGTTAAAGTCTCGCAAAATATAGAATTAGTAAATTAATTAATTGAAAATTAACGGCTGATATGGTAAAATACAGGTAGAAATAGCCGCGAGAGGAGGCCTGTACTATGAGTAAAAAGATTATTACAATCAGCCGTGAATATGGAAGCGGAGGACGTCAGATTGGCCAGCTGGTCTCAAAGAAGCTTGGGATGGACTTCTATGATAAGGAATTGATTGACCTGGCGGCTAAGGAGATCGGTTTTTCACCGGAGCTGATCGCAGATAAGGAACAGAGGGTGACGAACAGTCTGCTCTACAATTTCGCTATGGGAAGCTTATACGGCATCGCCTATCCCAGGACGCCCAAGCCTGAGGAGCTGCCTCTTACGGAACAGATTTTTATTGCCCAGAAGAAAATTATTCAGGATGCGGCCAGAAGAAGCAGCTGCGTGTTTGTGGGACGCTGCGCGGATTACATTTTGAAGGACAGGGACGACGTTCTGAAGGTATTTATTTACTGTGATAAAGAGATACGCAGACAGAGAGCTTTGGCTGAGTACGGCGAGATCGAGGACTATATCGACGAGTTCATGCATCAAACGGATAAAAAGCGCCGGATTCATTACGAGACCTTCACCAACCAGAAGTGGGGCCGCCGGGAGAACTACGATATTATGTTAAACAGCGGCCAGCTGGGAATTGAGACCTGCGTACAGATACTCTGCGATGCGGTAAAGTAGGAAAACAGAGCAGCAAAATAAAGAAAAATAAAAGCAGCAGAATAAAAGCAGCAGAATAAAGCAGCAGAAACGGCAGGATATCAGAAACCAGTTCAGCGCAGGAAAGCGCATAACAGACAAGATTTGACATGCAGAGAGGGCGCGGCATTTTGGCCGCGCCCTCTTTTGGATCTTTATTCATCAAAAATAGAGACAATTTCTCCGTCCAGGATCCGGTTCATATTTTTGACAGCGCAGAAATTTCCGCACATGGAGCAGGTATCTTCTTTTTCCGGTTTGGAGGAAGCGCGGTAGCGTCTGGCTTTCTCCGGATCTATAGAGAGGCGGAACATTTCTTCCCAGTCCAGCTTTTTGCGGGCCTCGCTCATGCTTCGATCCCAGTCTGAGGCGCCGGGAATTCCTTTCGCAATGTCGGCGGCGTGGGCTGCGATTCGCGACGCGATAATTCCCTCTTTTACGTCGTCCCGATCCGGCAGTCTTAAATGCTCGGCCGGAGTGACATAGCAGAGGAAGGAAGCGCCGGCGGCTGCGGCGACTGCTCCTCCGATGGCCGCAGTAATGTGATCGTATCCGGGGGCCACATCTGTGACAAGAGGCCCTAATACATAGAAGGGAGCGCCCTTGCAGAGCGTCTGCTGGATTTTCATATTGGCTGCAATCTGGTCTAAAGGCATGTGGCCTGGCCCCTCAATTATAACCTGCACGTCTTTCTCCCAGGCGCGTCTAGTCAGCTCCGCCAACGTGACAAGCTCTTCTATCTGGGAAATGTCCGAGGCGTCTTCCAGGCAGCCGGGACGGCAGGCGTCTCCAAGACTTAAAGTCACATCGTATTCCCGGCAGATATCGAGAATTTCGTCAAACCGCGCGTAAAATGGATTTTCCTCTCCTGTCATTTCCATCCAGGCGAAAATAATGGAACCTCCTCTGGAGACAATATTGGTGAGGCGTTTCGCCTGCTTGAACCGGCTGGCCGTATTTTTATTGATGCCTACGTGGATGGTGAGGAAGTCGACGCCGTCCATGGCGTGCATCCGGACAATGTCAATCCACTCGTCAGCGGTGATTTGCCCAAGGGGCTTGTGGTAATAGACTACCGCGTCGTAGATGGGAACTGTGCCGATGATGGCAGGACACTCGGCCGTCAGCTTTCTGCGGAATTTCCGGGTGTCTCCGAAGGAGCTTAAATCCATGATGGATTCCGCGCCCATGGCCACGGCGTCGCTGACCTTCTGAAGTTCCATATCCAGATCCACGCAGTCTCGGGATGTTCCCAGATTGACGTTGATTTTCGTTCTCAGCATAGAGCCGATGCCGTTAGGATGAAGGCAGGTGTGGAGGCGGTTGGCGGGAATGGCAATTTTTCCCTCCGCTACAAGGCCCATGAGACGCTTGGTATCAAAGCGCTCCTGTCTGGCTACGGCTTCCATTTCTTTTGTGAGAATGCCTTTTCTGGCGGCGTCCATCTGTGTGGAGTAGGTTCGGGAAGAGGGGCCTGGGGCCGGATGTGCTGTCTGGTTCATAAATATGCTCCTTTCATAATGAGAGGAGAACGGAGGCGGAAAAAAAGATCTGAAACCATGCGGATCCAGATCTGAGAATGCGGCTGACGGCTTTATGATGGCCGCGTCTGTATAGTCCCTACGTTGGCATTACCCAAATCAGGTGATAAAGGTCGAAGTTTGGTTACTTCCTCTCAGCCCGCCTACGAGCTCCCTTGGTTTAGGGAAAGTATACCATCAGAAGAAGGGGATGTCAAATTGTTTTGCGTTTGTCCTGCGTGCCTAGACGAACCGCCCCCTTTATGCTATAATTTGTATCTATAGATATACAAAAGGATAAACGCTCTGCGGGATTTCCGGGGAGCGTTCTCGAAAATGAAACAGGAGAGAGAGATGAAAGAGGATATCAGAATACAGGGGCAGCTTCGGGCATATCTGCAGTGGCCGCTTTTTATGGCAGTGATTCTGATGGCCGCCAATGTGGTGGTGGGTCTGATGGATTTAAAGGCCGGCATTGTCATGACTGGTTTTACACTGTTTTATGCGGCGGTATGCGGATGGCTTTATCTGTATAAGAGGAAGCGGCTTCTAGGGGGGCTTCTGGAATTTTCTGCTCAGTATGCCGAGCTTCAGGAGCATATTGCGGCGGATATGGCTTTCCCCTATGCGATTGCAGATGAAAGCGGTCTTCTGCTGTGGATGAACGACGGGTTTGCCGATATTGTGAGGGATGACCGGAAGAATAAGACGCTGTTCGGGCTGTTTCCGGAGCTGACCAGGGAGATTTTAAATGGAATCGACGGGGAGGGAAGTCTTCACATTACCTATGGAGACAGCTTTTACCGGATGGAGCTCCGCCACATCTGCGCAGGCGAGAACGGGGAACTGAACCTGGACGCGCCGGACGGAGACGAGGATGAGACGCTGTGGGCAGTTTATCTGTTTGACGAGACGGAGCTTCTGGCTTTAAAGCAGGAGATTGCAGATCAGAACCTGGTGGCCGGACTGATTTATCTGGACAATTACGACGAGGCCCTGGAGAGCGTGGAGGAGGTGCGCCGCTCGCTTCTGGTGGCTCTCATTGACCGAAAGATCAACAAGTATATTTCTAATTTAGACGGTATTGTGAAGAAACTGGAAAAAGACAAATATTTCTTTGTCATTAAGCAGAAGTATACGAAGGAGCTTGAGAAGGAGCGGTTCGCCCTTCTGGAGGAGGTTAAAACGGTCAACATCGGCAACGAGATGGCTGTGACGCTGAGTATCGGTATGGGTATGAACGGAGAGACCTATATCAGAAACTACGAGTACGCCAGAACAGCCATTGACATGGCTCTGGGCCGCGGCGGCGACCAGGCGGTGGTGAAGGACGGAGCCAAGATCACCTACTACGGCGGCAAGTCCCAGCAGCTGGAGAAGACCACCAGGGTAAAGGCCAGGGTAAAGGCCCACGCCATGAGAGAGCTGATGGAGACGAAGGATAAGCTGCTCATTATGGGACACCGGATCGGGGATCCGGATTCCTTTGGAGCCACCATTGGAATCTACAGGATTGCGGCGGCGTTTAACAAAAAGGCACACATTGTCATTAACAGCGTCAATTCTTCCGTGCGCCCTATGATGGAGCGGTTTCAGAATAACCCGGACTATCCGGAGGACCTGTTCCTGACAGGAGACGAGGCGGCAGCCCGGGCAGACGCCAATACCATGCTGGTGGTGGTGGATGTGAACCGGCCCAGCATTACGGAGGCGCCGGAGCTGTTAAAGATGGTTAAGACCATTATGGTATTAGACCACCACAGACAGAGCAGCGAGATTATTGAGAACGCGGTGCTCTCCTATGTGGAGCCCTACGCTTCCTCCACCTGCGAGATGGTTTCTGAGATTCTCCAGTACGTAGGAGACGGCATTAAGATACGCTCTGTGGAGGCGGACGCCATGTATGCGGGAATTGTCATTGACACGAATAATTTCATGAATCAGGCGGGAGTGCGGACCTTTGAGGCTGCGGCCTTCCTGAGGAGAAACGGAGCCGATGTGGTGCGGGTCAGAAAGCTGTTCCGCGACCGGGTGGAGGACTACCGGGCCAGGGCGGAGGCAGTCAGAAGAGCGGAGATTTTCGAGAAGGAATTTGCCATTTCCGAGTGTCCGTCCGAGGGACTGGAGAGCCCGACTGTCATAGGCGCCCAGGCGGCCAACGAGCTGCTTAATATCATTGGAATCAAGGCGTCCTTTGTCATGACGCAGGTAAAGGATACCATCTTCTTCAGCGCCCGTTCTATTGACGAGGTGAACGTGCAGGTGATGATGGAGAAGCTGGGCGGCGGCGGCCACAGAACCATTGCCGGAGCCCAGTTAAAGGACGCTACCATGGAGGAGGCCAGAGAAAAACTGAAGGCCATGCTCAGGCAGATGATCGAGAAAGGAGAAATATAAAATGGAAGTTGTATTATTGGAGGATGTAAAATCCCTGGGAAAGAAGGGACAGATTGTAAAGGTAAACGACGGATACGCCAGAAACTTTATTTTAAAGAAAAATCTGGGCGTGGAGGCTACGGCTCAGAACTTGAACGATTTAAAGCTTCAGAAGGCAAACGAGCAGAAGATTGCGGCGGAGCACCTGGCAGCGGCCAAGGATCTGGCCAAGTTTTTAGAGGATAAGTCCATTGCCTTATCCATCCGCGCCGGAGAGGGCGGAAGAGCGTTCGGATCCGTATCCGGCAAGGAGATTGCCAAGGCTGTGTCCGAGCAGCTGAAGATAGACATTGACAAGAAGAAGCTGGTGCTTCCGGAGCCCCTTAAAACCTTCGGAACCCACGAAGTGCCGGTTAAGCTTCACAAGGATGTAACGGGAACTCTTCGTGTCAAGGTAACGGAGGCATAAGCATGGATGAAGCGCTGATTAAGCGCGTGCTTCCTCACAGTGTGGAGGCGGAGCAGTCCGTCATCGGCGCAATGCTGATGGACCGCGAAGCTATTATTTCGGCGTCTGAGATTGTCACAGGCGCCGATTTTTACCAGCACCAGTACGGCGTGATGTTCGAGGCGATGGTGGAGTTGTTTAACGAGGGAAAGCCGGTGGATCTGGTGACGCTCCAGAACCGCCTGAAGGAGAAGGACGTTCCCCCGGAGGTCAGCAGTTTGGAGTTTGTCCGGGATATTATGACAACTGTGCCCACCTCCGCCAACGTGAAGTCCTACGCAGGTATTGTGCGTGAGAAGGCAGTGCTTAGAAGACTGATTAAGATTAACGAGGAGATTGCCAACACCTGCTATGCGGGGAAGGACAAGCTGGACGATATTCTGGCTCATACGGAGAAGTCTGTGTTCGACCTGCTTCAGAGCAAGGGAAGCGGCGATTTCGTGCCTATCCGCCAGGTGGCGTTAAACGTGCTGGATAAGATTGAGACGGCGTCTAAGAATCAGGGAAACGTGACGGGAATTCCCAGCGGCTTCCACGATCTGGATTTTCGCACCTCGGGCTTTCAGCCCTCGGATTTTGTGCTGATTGCGGCCCGTCCGTCCATGGGAAAGACTGCCTTTGTGCTGAATGTGGTGGATCACATTGCAGTAAGGAAAAATATGCCCTGCATGGTGTTCAGCCTGGAGATGTCCAAGGAACAGCTGGTCAACCGTATGCTTTCCATGGAGTCCAGAGTGGATTCCCAGAAGCTGAGGACAGGAACTCTGTCAGATTCTGATTGGGACGCTGTGGTGGAGGGAATTGGAACCATTGGAAATTCCAAGCTGATTATCGACGATACGCCGGGCATCTCCATTATGGAGCTGCGTTCCAAGTGCAGGAAGGTGAAGCTGGAATATGGGCTCAGCATTGTCATTATCGACTATCTCCAGCTGATGAGCGGAAGCGGAAAGGGCGGAGAGAACAGGCAGCAGGAGATTTCCGAGATTTCCCGTTCCTTAAAGGCCCTGGCCAGGGAGCTGAATGCGCCGGTTATCGCTCTGTCACAGCTGTCCCGCGCCTGTGAGACCAGGCCGGATCACCGGCCTATGCTGTCGGATCTGAGGGAGTCGGGGGCCATCGAGCAGGATGCCGATATGGTCATGTTCCTCTACAGAGACGATTACTATCACAAGGATACGGAGAATCCCAACATCGCCGAGGTTATTATTGCCAAGCAGCGAAACGGCCCCATCGGAACCGTCAACCTGCTCTGGAGGCCGGAGCTTACGAAATTTGAGAATCTGGCCAAGTAGGGAGAAAAATACACAGATAGGAGCGGTTCTTTCCGCCAGAAAAAGGGAAGCAGGGAAAGCTTTGGGTGACTTTGAATTGGAACCAGGAAACTTTCCCCGTTTCTCTTTTTTATCGCCTTCAGAAGCTGTCTCAGCCCAGCTTCTTTTTTTGACATAATTGCGCTGGGGTTCGCATATAGTATTAACAGGCTACGAAATATTGTGAACCAAAGGAGAGGATTGAATTATGGCTGAGGTACATTATCTGATATCAGACGCTTCCAAGAAGGTGGATGTGGAGGCGCACGTTCTGAGATATTGGGAGGAGGAGCTGGAGCTTAGGATACCCAGAAACGAGATGGGGCATCGTTATTATACAGAGTTTCACATTCGTCTGTTCAGGCAGGTAAAGATGCTGAAGGATAAGGGGTATCAGCTGAAAGCGATTAAAACTGCGCTTGCCAAGTCTCTGGAATCAGACGGGAAGGTGATTATCCCCAACGAGGTGCTGGAGGAGGACGTGCTGGCGGCTCTGAAGGACGCGGATCCTGCAGGAAGCGGGAGCGGGGAGGCTTCGGAGGCTCAGACGGTTCCCGGTACGGCTGTTTCCTGCGCTGAGGAGCCGCGGCAGGGCAGTTCAGTGGAGGAATTGGTAGAGAGCGGGCAGCTGGAGCAGGCGCAGAGACTTTTGAACCATGTAATTGGGCGTGCTATGGAAGAAAACTGCGAAAAGCTGAGCCAGGATATCGCTTATATGGTTCATGAGAAACTTCTCAAGGAAATGGATTACCTGATGCGGGTAGCTGATGAGAAGGAGGACGAGCGGTTCAGGCAGCTGGATGAGATGATACGAGCGTGCCAGAAGGACAACCAGTGCAGGATGGAGGCCGCAGCCACGAAAATTCCTTTTCTCAGGTTTAAAAAGAGAAAATTCGGGCGGAACGGAAATAAGCTTTAAGAGTTGACAGCAGAGAGGAAGCGCCGCAGTCCCATCGGTTTTGATGGGACTGCGGCGCTTTCTCGAACTATTTTACCGGGCAGAAGACAGATATTCTGCGGCCGTCAAGGCCATAGCCCTGGTACAGAGCTTAATATACTGCTCATCCACCTGGAAATTGGGGTTATGCATGGGAGCGTCTCCCCCTGTTCCTACAAAAATCATGCAGGAAGGCGCTTCCTGAGCGAAAAATCCAAAATCTTCAGCTCCCAGCATAGGATCCAGATCCGTGATCAACCAATTTTCGGGACGCCCATCTTTTATATTCGAATACAGACACTCTGCATTGCCGCGGAAGGTCTGCTCCACAAATTTTGTAAAGTCAATGTCATTGTAGACAGCCGGATAACCGGCGCGAAAGGCAATTTCACAGGTTCCGCCCATAGATTCGGAGATTCCTTTTGCCAGAGTCTCGATCTGGAGCCTCATGGCCTGTCTGGATTCCTTTGATACATTTCTCAGCATTACCCCTAAAACGGCCTGATCCGCGATGATATTAGGAGCAGAACCGCCCTGAATAGTGCCCACATTCAGCGTGGACTGGGCCATAGGAGAGAGATTGCGAGAAGAAATTCCGTGCAGGGCCATGATCAACGCTGATGCAATGTAAATAGCGTCCACGCCTTCCTCCGGTGTGGAGGAATGAGCCGCGCGTCCTCTGATCGTTAAGGTATAGCTGTCAGAGTAGGAAGAAAGGTATTTCTGCTTCAGGAAAATACGTCCCGGAACTCCATTTTTTACATGGAGAGCAAAGCAGGCATCCGGTTTTTCCTGCATAAGGCCGGCTTTGATCATTTCCCGGCCCCCTCCTCCGTTTTCTTCTGCCGGCTGAAAGACCAGCTTTATTTTTCCATTCCAGCGTTCCCTGGTGCGGAATAAGATTTCTCCAACGGTTATCAGATTGGCTGTGTGGACATCGTGGCCGCAGGCGTGCATGACTCCGCTTGTCTGGGATTCAAAGTCAAGTCCTGTAGATTCCTGAATGGGAAGAGCATCCATATCTGCTCTCAGCATTAGAAACTTTCCAGGCTTTCCGCTGTCGATGGTGGCGATAATACCTGGCTTCTGCGGACTTTCCTCATAAGGGATTCCAATCCGCTCCAGCTCCCGCATAACGACCCTGCTGGTCTTATATTCATGGAAGGATAATTCGGGACACTGATGAATTTCCCGGCGCAGCTGAATCGTCTGCTTTTCCAGCTCGTCTGACAGCTGTATCAGCTCTTCCTGTAATGTCTTATCCGATATCATGATTTATTCCTCCTCTTTTAGAATCCAATGGCTGTTCCAATAAAAATGGAAATGACCATAATTACAAACAGAATCGCATAGCAGGGAACTAAAAATTTAATCCACCGCTTAAAGTCTACTCCGGCCATGGCAAGGCAGGCCATGAGATTTACATTAGTCGGAAGGAACAGATTGGTAAAGCCATCACCATATTGAAGCGTGAGGACAGCCATCTGGCGGGTTACGCCTACCACGTCGGCCAGGGGAGCCATGATTGGCATAGCGACTACCGTCTGGCCAGAGCCGGAACCGATGAAAACATTGATAAAGGCATTTGCAATAAACATGCCCACTGCGGCCATCGCGCTGCTTAAATGGCTTAAAGGAATGGAAATGTAGTAAACGATGGAATCAAGTATGCCGGCCTGGTTTAAAATAATGCTCATAATAGAAGCCAGCACCATAAATACCATAACTCCGCACATGGACTGAGTTCCTTTGACGAAGTTGCTCATGATATCATCCAGTTTATATCCGGCCAGAATACCTTCCACAAAAGCGACTGGCAGCATAATGGAACCCAGCTGAGTCATTCCGAGACCAAGGGTAGGACCGCCGGCTGCGAAGAAAATAAATGCGCCAAAAAAGACAACCAGGATGGCTGCTTCCCGTCCGGAAAGAGGCTGATAGGTACGTTCATAGTCTTCCGGCTCCAGGGCTTTTTCTCCGCCAAAATCTCTTTCATAGACAGCCTTGTTTTTCTGGCAGCGTTTTGCCCACCATATCAGATAGGCAGAAACCACAGAGACGTTCAGAATGGTGACAATCGTTCTCAGCCCTGCTCCGGAATATGGGACCAGCCCTGCGATCTCCTGTCCCATTACTCCGGTTAAAGGATTGATAGGTGAAGACATAAAACCTGTAAAAGAACCCAGAATTACCAGGCCGACGGCAAAGGTGCGGTCTGCCCGAAGCTGCTTGGCAATTAGAAGCCCTAAAGGCACAAATAAAATGACAGTAGAAATCATAGAGCCTACGCACCCCAATAGAGCGGTTGCAAATACATAAATAGGGATAATTGCCAAAGCCTTATCCTTGAGCCTGTGGATTAAGTTTCCCAGAGCCCGGTCCAGAACGCCGGTGGAGTTGACGATACCCATCATGCCGCCCATAATAATCAGAGTGACGAACAGCTGGCCAAAGGAGGAGTACACCGTGTCGCCCACCGCCAGAATTACGTCAATAGGATTCAAATAGGTTTTGTCGACTACTGCATAGGTGCCTGGAACCGCCATTTTTCCATCCCGCTGATAGGCTCCGGACGGAATGATAAATGACAGAATATATACTGCCAGGTTAACAATGAGAATGATTTTCCACATGCTCATGGATTCTTTCTTCTTTTTTTCTGCTTGCATAGGAGATTTGCCCTCTCTTTCCTCTCTTGTTTCGTTTACACAGACGCTCTCTGAACCAGATTTTTAAACAGCCGTTTCATGGCGCCGCTTTCAGGAACCATTTCCTCAGGATGCCACTGAACGCCAATCAGCCGTCCGTCAAGGCTTTCCACGGCTTCCACGATTCCATCTTCTGTGTGTGCAGAGAGACGAAGGCCTTTTCCAAGAGTCCGGACACTTTGATGGTGCATGCTGTTGGTAGCAATCTGCCCTGTTTCGAGGATCTGGAAAAGACGGCTGTCTTTGTCAATCTGTACCTGATGAACCCCATAAGTGCGCCGCCCTGACTGGCAGTGCAGGAAGGTTTCTTCCTCTCTCTGGGAATAGATATCCTGATAGAGAGAGCCTCCCGTAGCCACAACCATCATCTGCATCCCCTTACAGATTCCCAGGGCAGGCTTTCGCTGCTCCAGCGCGTAAAGAAGGCTGTGAAAGAGAAATTTGTCTACTTCCGGACGGATTTCTCCCAGATTTTTATGAGGATTTTCACCGTAATAGCCGGGATCGATATCTTCCCCTCCGGGAAAGAGCAATCCGTCGCACAGATCAATCAGCTTTTTTGTCTTTTCCAGATCATTGCTGACAGGTATGATAAATGGAACCGCTCCGGCATCTTCCACAGCGCTTATGTAGGCGGCGTTTATATATTGCCTGGTTACGTCTCCAAATCCTCCTTTATTACAGCTCATTGTGTCTGCAAATACTCCAATAATTGGATTTCCCATGATATCCCTCCAGTCTGTAAGGGAGAGCCTCTCCCTTAGTAAATATTATTTTGGAAAATATGAAAGCAAAGAACGTGCCAAAACAAAAAAATTAAGAGGATAGCGGAATAAAAAAGAAAAAACAGAACTAATAAAAAGAAAATAATTCCAAAAAACAGATAAAATATAAAAAACAGCTCAAATTAGCAGATCATTTTTTCCTGTACGAAATTTCACATCCATGTTCATCTGCTGTCCTGTGGTAAATGGGATGAATTATTCAAAAACCAAAAAAAACAGGATGAAACTTCAATTAAACTGGACGAAACATGAAATACAGAAAGGAGGCCGTCTCCAGCGTCCGCTTTTTTGGCAGAGTCTGGAACCGCCCTCCCTTCCTGGAATCGTCGTTTGCAGTTTTGACCCTTCTGGATTATCGCAGCAGACGCCTTCCCTGCTCCGTAATGCGGGTGCCGTTCCGGCCGGTATGCTTGACTGCCAGCCCTTTTTCTTCAAGCTCGTCTAAAAGCCTGCGAAGGCGGTATTCGCTGACAGGCGCCCCCAGAAGTTCTGAGAGGGACTGGCGCAGGAAGCTTCTTCCTGTGGGAGAACCGGCGTCCTGGGCGTTTCGGATCAGGATGAGAAGCTGTTTCTCCTCCTCTGACAGAAGACTGCTCTCCAGACGCATCAGATAATCGGGAAGGCAGTTTTCACGGTTCTTCATCAGCTCGAAGTATTCGGCGGCATTGCGAAGCTCCCTGACGTTTCCGGGCCAGTCGTGGGCAAGGAGAATACGCCGGACGCGCTCCGGAACGTCGCAGGGCGCTGACAAAAAGCTGGAAAACAGAAGAAGGATGTCCTCCTTTCTCTCACGCAGGGGCGGCACAGAAACAGGCAGAACGCTTAGACGGTAGTAGAGATCGCTGCGGAACTGTCCACGTTTCATCTCCTGGCGCAGATCCCGGTTAGTGGCGGCGATAATGCGGACGTCTATATTGATCACCCGGTCGCTTCCGATCCTCATAATCTGTTTTTCCTGAATCACGCGCAGCAGCCGGGACTGGAGTCCTACAGGCATATCCCCGATTTCGTCGAGAAAGAGAGTTCCCTTATCTGCCTGCTCAAACAATCCCGGTTTTCCGTCCCGGCTGGCCCCGGTGAAGGCCCCGCGCACATAGCCGAACAACTCGCTTTCCAGAAGGTTTTCAGGGACAGCCGCACAGTTGACCGCCACGAAGGGCTGCAGGCTGCGATCTGACAGGCGGTGGATGGACTGGGCAATCAGTTCCTTGCCGGTTCCGCTCTCCCCCTCCAGCAGAATGGTTTTGTTTCCAGGTGAAAAGATGCGCACGCTCTCCAGGCAGCGCCTCATGGAATCTGACTGGTACAGAATATCCTGTATCTGATATCTGGCAGTGAAGCCCTGGGTTTTCGCCTGGCGGCTGATTTTTTCTTCCAGAGATTTGACATAGGTAATATCCCGGAAAAAATAGAGATCCTGATAGGCAGAGCTGTCGTAGCTGAGCCTGCTTTTGCGGACTGTCATTTCGCAGACACCGAACCTGGCCGGTTCAAAATCAAAGGAGTCTCTGGAGAAAAAATCGAAAAGAGACTCGTCAAAAAGGGAGAAAAGCCGCGTCACACCCTCGCGGACCGGCTTTTTGACCATTTCGCGGAACCGTTGATTGCACAAAACGATAGTGCCGTCGGGAATCGTCAGAAGGATGCCCAGATCTACTGATTCCAGCACGTGCTTCATCTGAATATTTTTCATGATCGTTTCTTTATAATACTGGTTCAGTCCCCGGTTGGAATTTACGATTCCGTCGGAATAGGACAGAAGGCGCTTTGAGATTTCCTCGTCGCCCAGCTGGAGCCGGTAGATAATGTCCATAAAGGTGGCCAGATCGACGCAGCGGTCTCCGATATCAATGATCCGCTTAATAAAGGAAGGAACGCGTTCAGCTTCCCCGGGAGTAACAGCGATGGTGATGTCGTCTCTGCATCCTGTCCCGTTCCATGGCTTTAAAATCAGGTTGTCCACGTTTAAGTCGTAGAGCAGATTGACGGTCTGCAGCGTATTTTCATAATTGTCGTTGACCACAAGGACAGGAGTTCCCTGAGGAATTTCAAAGAGCTTTACTAGATTTTTCTCCCTGATTGTCCGCCTGATTACAACAATATTTTCCAGGTGAAGGAGCTTTTCCTTGATCCGCTCGATCCGATCTCCCAAAGTGAACAGGAGAAGATCTCCGTCGACTGTTTCCATCTTCGCAATCTCCTCAAAGGTCAGCGTCTCAAGCTCCGCCTTGCCTCGGAAAACGCAGAGCAGATCCTCCCTGATTTTTTCTGCAATCCGCTTCCGATCTGTAATAATTACAATCCGTTTCAATTTAATCCCTCCGTAAAACCTCGCCGCCGCGTATGGCGCATGATTCTGAACCAGCTATTATCACACATTTTACCGCAAAGAGCCTGAAAATAAAAGACAATTTTGCGGGGGAATCTTCCTCTGCTCCTGGATAATGTACTTTCAAAAGAAACAAAAATGTCACAAATATTTGACAAAAATATTAAAACAATAAAAACAAAACGAAAATAATAAATTAAAAAATTAATATTATAGACAGATGTGTTAAGAAGCTGTATAATATTTGGAAATATGTGAGATGAACTGCTTCTTTTAATGAATGAAGAAAAGGCTGCCGCACTATACTAATATGAGGCGCAGACAAGTGAAAAAGCTTGAGACAGGCATTTTGCATAGGGCGGCAGACAAAGAGCAGGACAGGAGCCGCCGGGCGGGAGTTTGAGCTGGAACAGCTGGAAATCAGAGGCAGAAGGTGGTGAGCGAATGGTAAAGGAAACGATTCTGGCGGTGCAGGAAGCGGAAGCGCAGGCGTCTGGCCTGGTAAGCGAAGCCAGACAGAAGGGAAAGGAACTGGCAGAGCAGACACGAAGGGAAGCGCAGAGCAGAAGCGAGGCCGCCGAACGGGAAATCCGGGAAAGTCTGGAGGCGGTAAGAAACGCCGCTAAGCTTGAGGAAGAAGAGATTCTTTCAGAGGCCGGGAGAGAAGCAGAGGCAGAGATTTCCCTGATGCGAAAGCGCGCGGAGGAGAAATCAGAGGAAGCAGTACGTTTGATTACAGACATCCTGCTTAAGACGTGACAGACACCGCAGAAAATCCAGACAGGAGGGATGTGGATATGGCAGTTCTGCAGATGAAGAAAATTACCATCTGCGCTCTTTTAACGGATCGGAAACAGGTGCTGGATTTCCTTCAGGGAGCCGGAGTTGTGGAGATTTCACGGCTGGAGGAACCGGAGGGAAGCGATTTCCAGAGACCGGATACGTCTGCCAGGCGGCAGAGCTGCGAGAGGGACGCATGGACGGCGGAACAGGCCCTGGAGGTTCTTGACCAGTATGCTCCGGAAAAGACCTCTCTTCTTTCAGGGCTTGCGGGAAAGCCCCTGGCTTCCGGAGAAGAATTTGCAGCTGTTCAGGAAAACTGCCGGCTGATCATGGAGGACGTGAAGCAGATTTTAGAGTACAGCAGAAGGATAGGGGAGAGCAGGGCGGCGATTGCCAAGCTGGAAGCTCAGATAGAGTCTCTGTCCCCGTGGCTGGCTCTCGACGTGTCCATGCAGTGTTCCGGAACGGAGAGGACGGTTCTTTTTATTGGAGCGGCAGGAGCGCAGACGACGATTGACTCTCTCTATCAGGCGGTGGCTGAGAGAGCGCCCTCGGCAGACGTTTCGATTCAGCTGATCGGAAAGGATAAGGACCAGGTGTGCGCCGCAGTTCTCTGCCTGAAGGAGGACGGGGCGCAGGTGGAGGAGGCTCTGAGAGCTGCGGGCTTTGCAAAGCCTTCTCAGAGTTTTGACCAGGTTCCGGCAGTGAAGAAGCAGGAGCTGGAGGAGGAGATCCGGCAGATTCGTGATGAAATCAGGGCGGCGGAGGAAAAGCTGAAAGCCTATGGAACGTCCAGGGAAAATATCAGGCTGCTGTCGGATTACTGCCGGATGCGGGCGGAGAAGTACCAGGCGCTGGGCAATATGCTTCAGTCGGGGAAAACGCTCCTTCTTACAGGCTTTGTGCCTGAGCAGGAGGAAGAGAAGCTTTTGTCCCGTTTAAACGAGAGATTTGATCTCTATGTACAGACAGAGGAAGTGCCGGAAGCAGAGGAAGCGCCGGTGCTTTTAAAGAACAGTACCTTTGCAGAGTCGGCGGAGGGAGTGACGGCTTCCTTCGGGCTTCCGGCCAGAGGAGAGATGGATCCCACTTCGGTGATGTCGCTCTGCTACGTGTTTTTCTTCGGGCTGATGCTGTCGGACGCAGCCTACGGCCTGATTGTATTTCTGGCCTGCTTCATTCTTCTGAAGAAGTTTCCAAGGATGGGAAGCGGCCTGAAAAAGTCGATCCGCCTGTTTATGTACTGCGGCGTCTCCACATTATTCTGGGGCGTCATGTTCGGCGGATATTTCGGAGATGCGGTGAATGTGATTTCCAGGACGTTTTTCGGACGGGAAATAAGCATACCGGCCGTATGGTTTACTCCCCTTGACGATCCCATGAAGATGCTTGTGATGTCCATGCTGTTCGGCGTGATCCACCTGTTTCTGGGACTGGGACTGAAGGGATATATGCTGTTAAAGGATAAGCGGATCCTGGATTTCTTCTGCGACGTGGTTCTCTGGTACTGCCTCTTAACGGGCCTGATTTTAATTCTTCTCCCGTCGGAGCTGTTTGCATCCATGTCTCAGATGACCATTGTATTCCCAGAACCGGTTCATATGCTGGCGAAGGTATTAGCTATAGGAGGAGCGGCCGGAATTCTTCTCATGTCAGGCAGAAGCAGCAAAAATCCGGCCCTCAGGCTGGCGCTGGGAGCTTACGATCTGTATAACATTACAAGCTGGCTTTCCGACGTGCTTTCCTATTCCAGGCTTCTGGCTCTGGGACTGGCCACAGGCGTGATCGCTTCGGTTATCAACCAGATGGGAAGCATGGCGGGAAATGGAATTCTGGGCGCAGTAGTGTTTATCCTGGTATTTCTGGTGGGACATGGGTTTAATCTGGCTATCAATCTGCTGGGAGCTTACGTTCATACCTGCCGTCTTCAGTATGTAGAGTTTTTCGGAAAGTTCTATGAGGGCGGCGGACGGATGTTTGAGCCGTTTCGCAGAAATACAAAATATGCGGATATTAAGGAGGATTAAGTTATGAGTGAGATGGGTATTGTATTTGCATTGTTAGGCGCGGCAGTGGCAGTAGGGCTTGCAGGCATCGGTTCCGCCATCGGAGTAGGCATGGCGGGCCAGGCGGCGGCAGGCGTTGTGACAGAGGATCCGGGAAAATTTGCCAAGGTTTTGATTTTACAGCTGCTTCCCGGCACCCAGGGTATTTACGGACTGTTAGTAGGCTTTCTGGTACTCTCCGGAACAGGGCTGTTAGGCGGAGGCGCCGATATGAACATGTCCTTGGCCACAGGCCTTCTCTACTTCTTAGCCTGCCTTCCCATTGGAATCGTAGGCCTGGTATCTGCGATTCATCAGGGACGCACAGCGGTCGCTTCTATCGGAATCGTGGCTAAGAAGCCGGAGCAGTTCGGTAAGGCCATGCTGTTTCCGGCCATGGTAGAGACTTACGCCATTCTGGCTCTGTTAGTATCCATCCTGGCAGTCAGCGCGCTTTAATTTCGGCAGTCAGAATTTTCTGACAGAGAACAGGGCGCAGGAGACAGGAATACAGAGCATGGAAGGAGAGACGGATATGACGGGACTGGAAAAGATTACAGACCGGATTCTGGCGGAAGCCAGGGCGCAGGCCGGCGAAATCCGGGAGAAGGCAGAGGAGGAGGCCGGCGCAGTCCTGCGGGAAACGGAGGAGAGACTTTCAAGACTCCGGGAGGAGGCGAAGGAGAGGGAAGCGCTTGTTAAAAAGGAGCTGGAGACAAGGGCCAGATCCTCCGCCTCTCTGAAAAAGCGCCAGCTGATTCTGGCCGCCAAGCAGGATATGATCCGGGAGCAGATTGAGAAGGCTCACCAGACTCTTTTAGCGATGGAGCCGGAGGAATATTTTTCTCTGATAGAGCAGATGGTCCGCCGGTTCGCGCTTCCCAAAGAGGGAGAAATCTGCTTCTCGCAGAGAGATTTGAAACGGCTTCCCGAACAGTTTGGGAAACGCCTGGAACAGGCTGCCGCAGAGCGTGGAGGGAGCCTGAAAATAGGCGTGGAGCCAGCTTCCCTGGACGGAGGATTTCTCCTGGATTATGACGGAATCGAGGAAAACTGTTCCTTCCAGGCGCTTCTGGCGGCGAAACGGGACGAATGCTCCGATCAGATTCAGAAGCTCTTGTTTGAGAAAGAATAGGAGGGAGGAGCATGGCGGATAAGAATTATACGTATGCAGTCGCCCGGATCCGGGCTATGGAAACGGCGCTGTTTTCCTCCTCTGTGATAGAACAGCTGATGGCAGTGAAAACGTGGTCCGGCTGCCTTGATTTTCTCAGGGAGAAGGGCTGGGGAAGCGGAAATCTGAACGAGGGAGCGGAGGAGATGCTGGAAGCCGAGGAGGCGAAGGCGCAGAAGACAGTCAGGGATCTCCTGGGAGGAGACGACAGGATTCTGTCAGTGTTCAGTTATCAGAAGCTGTACCATAATCTGAAAGCCGCCATTAAAAAGACAGCATCGCCTGATTTTCCCGGAGAGCTGTACTACGACGGCTGCGGCGTGGACGGAGCAGAGATGGAGCGGATTGTGGCGGAAAAGGATTTCAAGGCTCTCCCAGAGCACATGCAGAGCGTTGCAAAGGAAGCCTACGAGACCTTCCGCCACACCGGAGACGGCCAGCTCTGTGACGCCATGGTGGACCGGGCGGCGTTAGAGGCCGTTTACAGCGAGGGAAAGAGAAGCGGCGAGCCGGTGCTGATGGCTTACGCGGAGTCAGTGACAGCGGTGGCGGATATTAAGATAGCCGTCCGCTCCCAGAAGACGGGAAAGAGCCTGGAGTTTATGCGGCAGAGCATGGCGCCCTGCGAAAGCCTGAATACAGAGCGGCTTTCTATGGCGGCTCTCTCAGGAATTTCTGCTATCTGCGAATATCTGGAGGGAACCTCCTATAAAGAGGGCGCGGAGGCGCTTAAGGAATCGCCCTCAGCCTTCGAGAGGTGGTGCGACAACCAGCTGATAGAGAGCATTAAGCCGCAGAAATATAATCCGTTTTCAGCGGGGCCGCTGGCGGCCTACCTGTTAGCCAGGGAAAATGAGATTAAGACAGTTCGGATCATTCTGACCGGGAAGCTTAACAATCTTCCGGAGGAAGCGATCCGGGAAAGGATCAGGGAAATGTATGTATAAGATGGCAGTCGTGGGAGATTATGACAGCATTTACGGCTTCGCCGCCCTGGGACTTGACACGTTTCCCGCAGACGGGCCGGAGAAGCTGGAGCAGGTGTTTCACAATCTGGTTTCCGGCGGGTATGCGGTGATTTACATGACAGAAGCGGCGGCCGCCCAAATCAGCCGCACAGTGGAGCGGTACAGAGAAAGCCTGCTTCCGGCGGTCATTCTCATTCCGGGAGTGTCCGGAAACACAGGCAAGGGGATTGAGGGAGTGAAAAAGTCGGTGGAGCAGGCGGTTGGATCAGACATTCTGTTCGGAGGAGTCTAGCAGAGTGAAAAGGGCGGCCTTTGGCCGCCAGTTGACAGAAAGGTGGGTGAAGCCTTCCAATGAGCAAAGGTGTGATTAAAAAGGTAGCAGGACCGCTGGTAATTGCAGAGGGAATGCGGGACGCCAATATGTACGACGTGGTCCGTGTCAGCAGCCAGCGTCTGATAGGCGAGATTATAGAGATTCACGGGGATCAGGCATATATCCAGGTTTACGAGGAGACCTCGGGACTGGGACCGGGAGAGCCGGTGGAGTCCATGGACATGCCGCTGTCGGCAGAGCTGGGACCAGGACTGATTACCAGTATTTATGACGGAATCCAGCGTCCGTTGGACGACATTATGAAGGCCACAGGAAGCAATAACCTAAAGCGCGGCGTGGAGGTTCCTTCCCTGAAGAGGAACCTGAAGTGGAATTTCGTTCCTACAGTGAAAGCCGGGGATACGGTGGAAGCCGGGGACATTATCGGAACGGTCCAGGAGACCATTGTGGTAGTTCATAAGATCATGGTTCCAAACGGAGTGCGGGGAACGGTGAAGGAGATCCGGGCCGGAGAGTTTACAGTGGAGGAGACTGTGGCGGTGATCGCCACAGAGACAGGTGACAGAGAGCTGACGCTCATGCAGCGCTGGCCGGTCAGACAGGGACGCCCCTACAAGAAAAAGCTGCCTCCTGAGATGCCTCTTGTGACGGGCCAGAGAGTTATCGACGCCTTCTTCCCCATCGCCAAGGGCGGCGTGGCTGCGGTGCCAGGCCCCTTTGGAAGCGGAAAGACAGTCATCCAGCACCAGCTGGCCAAGTGGGCGGAGGCTGACATTGTGGTTTACATCGGCTGCGGCGAGCGTGGCAACGAGATGACGGACGTACTGAACGAGTTCCCGGAGTTAAAGGATCCGAAGACAGGCCACTCCCTGATGCAGAGGACGGTGCTGATTGCCAACACCTCTGATATGCCGGTAGCGGCCAGAGAGGCATCTATCTATACGGGAATTACCATTGCAGAATACTTCAGAGACATGGGCTACTCCGTGGCGCTGATGGCCGATTCCACCTCCCGGTGGGCGGAGGCCCTCCGAGAGATGTCCGGCCGTCTGGAGGAGATGCCCGGCGAGGAAGGCTATCCCGCTTACCTGGGAAGCCGTCTGGCCCAGTTCTACGAGAGAGCCGGCCATGTGGTGTGCAATGGTTCGGAAGGCAGGGAGGGCGCTCTTTCAGCCATCGGAGCCGTATCGCCGCCAGGAGGAGATATCTCGGAGCCTGTGTCCCAGGCCACCCTCCGCATTGTCAAGGTCTTCTGGGGACTGGATTCCTCCCTGGCCTATAAGAGACATTTCCCGGCCATCAACTGGCTGACCAGCTATTCCCTCTATGTGGACAATATGGGAAAATGGTTTAACGAAAAGGTGTCTCCGGAGTGGATGACCTGCCGTCAGGGCATGATGAGCCTTCTCCAGGAGGAGGCGGAGCTGGAGGAGATCGTAAAGATGGTAGGTATGGACGCTCTGTCGCCCACAGACCGCCTGAAGATGGAGGCGGCCCGTTCCATCCGCGAGGACTTCCTGCACCAGAACTCCTTCCACGACGTGGATACCTACACTTCCCTGAGAAAGCAGTTCCTGATGATGAAGCTGGTTCTGGCCTTCTACGAGAAATCCGAGAAGGCGCTGAAGGACGGCGCAGGCGTCCAGGGCCTGATTAAGATGCCAGTCCGCGAAAAAATCGGACGTTTTAAATATGTGCTGGATGAAAATATTGAGACAGAATATGAAGCAGTGACAAAGGAGCTGGAAGCTGAGATTGCCGACGTGCTCAGAAGGGAGGACTTCTAAATGCCGAAAGAATACAGAACCATACAGGAAGTAGCCGGCCCTCTGATGCTGGTGAGAGGCGTTGAGAACGTCACCTACGACGAGCTGGGAGAGATTGAGCTGGCAAACGGCGAGACAAGGCGCTGCAAGGTGTTGGAGATCGACGGAGGCAACGCCCTGGTACAGCTGTTTGAAAACTCTACGGGAATCAACCTGTCTAACAGCAAGGTGCGTTTCCTGGGGAGAACCATGGAGCTGGGCGTATCGGAGGATATGCTGGGACGCGTGTTCGACGGTCTGGGCCGCCCCATTGACGGAGGACCGGAGATTCTGCCGGAGGAGAGAAGAGATATCAACGGCCTTCCCATGAACCCGGCGGCCAGAAGCTATCCTCAGGAGTTTATCCAGACGGGAGTGTCTGCGATAGACGGACTGAACACACTGGTAAGAGGCCAGAAGCTGCCGATTTTCTCGGCCTCCGGCCTTCCCCACGCCAATCTGGCGGCTCAGATTGCCCGACAGGCCAAGGTAAGGGGAACCGACGAGCCCTTCGCCGTTGTGTTTGCGGCTATGGGCATCACCTTTGAGGAGGCCCATTTCTTTGAGGAGAGCTTTAAGGAGACGGGAGCTATCGACAGGACGGTGCTTTTCATCAACCTGGCCAACGATCCGGCGGTGGAGCGTATCGCCACCCCGAAGATGGCCCTGACAGCTGCAGAGTATCTGGCTTTTGAGAAAAATATGCACGTTCTCGTTATCCTGACGGATATCACAAACTATGCGGACGCTCTGAGAGAAATCTCGGCGGCCAGAAAAGAGGTGCCGGGACGCCGCGGTTATCCTGGCTATATGTACACGGATCTGGCCTCTATCTATGAGAGAGCCGGAAGACAGAACGGAAAGACAGGTTCCATTACCATGATTCCGATTCTGACCATGCCGGAGGACGACAAGACCCATCCCATCCCGGATCTGACAGGCTACATTACAGAGGGACAGATTATTTTAAGCCGTGAGCTGTACAGAAAGGGAGTCATGCCGCCCATTGACGTGCTTCCGTCCCTGTCACGACTGAAGGATAAGGGAATCGGAGAGGGAAAAACGAGAGCCGATCACTCCAATACCATGAACCAGCTGTTTGCCGCCTATGCCAGAGGTAAGGAGGCCAAGGAGCTGATGGTGATTCTGGGAGAGGCAGCTCTGTCAGATGTGGATTTAATTTATGCCAAATTTGCCGACGCCTTTGAGAAGGAATACGTTTCCCAGGGATATGAAACAGACAGAAGTATTGAGGATACTCTGAAAATCGGCTGGAATCTGCTGTCGATTCTGCCCAGAAGCGAGTTAAAACGAATTGATGATAAATTCCTGGATCTGTATTACGGGAAAGAGTAGGGGAGGTGTGATGCATGGCTCAGGCTCAGGTAAACCCTACCAGAATGGAGCTTACAAGGCTTAAGAAAAAGCTGGATACCGCTGTCAGGGGGCATAAGCTTCTGAAAGACAAACGCGATGAGCTGATGCGCCAGTTCCTCGATCTGGTGAAGGAAAATATGGCCCTCAGAAAAGAGGTGGAGGCGGGGATTAAAAGCGCCAACGTAAACTTTGTCATCGCCAAGGCGGGGATGAGCGGCCAGGCTCTGAACGCCGCCCTTATCGCCCCCAAGCAGGAGGTATATCTGGAAGCGGAAAAGAAAAACGTGATGAGCGTGGACATTCCTGTGTTCAGGTATAAAACCAGGACGGCGGATGAAAACGATATTTACCCATATGGATTTGCCTTCACCTCCAGCGACCTGGACGGAGCTGTGAAGTCCCTTCAGGACGTGCTTCCCCAGATGATGAAGCTGGCGGAGACCGAGAAATCCTGCCAGCTGATGGCTTCGGAGATAGAGAAGACCAGGCGCAGGGTAAACGCTCTGGAACACGTGATTATTCCGGAAACACAGAAGAATATCAAGTATATTACCATGAAGCTGGATGAAAATGAGAGAAGTACGCAGATTCGTCTGATGAAGGTAAAGGATATGATGCTGGAAGAAGCCCACCATTATACGGAAAAAGCATAGACATAGAGAAACGGGAGAAAACTTTCTGCGCTCCAATTTGAAGTCGCTGGAAAGTTTCTCCCGTTTCTTGATGCAGGGGGCAGAACAAAAACCGCTTTATGGCTCGTAGATTCCGTCGATGATCTCGAACTCTTTTGCTTCCAGAGCCTTATCAACCCAGGCTCTGTTGGCTGTGCCGTTTGTAGCCGCTACGAGCTTGCTCTCGTCGGCTGCCTGGAACTTCTTGGCGTCCTCTAAAATCTGCGGAGCGTCCTTTCTCGGGATTACGATTACGCCGTCCGGATCTGCTAAAATGATGTCGCCAGGATTTACGCTTACCTCGCCGCAGGCAATCGGAACGTTAACCTCGCCCGGTCCCTCCTTGTATGGGCCGCCTGGAGTAGTGCCTGTCGCATATACAGGGAAATCCCATTTGCCGATCTCGTCGATATCGCGGATTGGTCCGTCTAAAACGATGCCGGCTACCTTTTTTGTATGGCGCAGATATGCCATCATGATCTCGCCCATCAGAGCGCGTGTGTTGTCGCCCTCGTTGGAAACTACTAATACGTCGCCTTCCTGAGCGATATTGAGAGCTGCGTGAAGAGCCAGATTGTCGCCGCCTCTTGCTTTTACAGTCAGGGCCGGGCCTACCATCATCTGATCCTTAGGGCTGCTCACCAGCTTGATTCTCGGATTCATAGCTGCGTTTCTTCCCATAACGTCGCCTGTGTTAGATGCCGGGATCGTCTTGAACTGCATCATAACCTCCGGATCCGGCATGTGTCTTTTCAGGTAAATTCTCTTTCCTACTGCCATAACAATATACCTTCCTTTCGTAGATTCATATCTTTGGAGATTCATTTTTCATTGTCTTCATTGTAGTCCAGAAAAAGCACAAAAGCAAACAACACTTTTTTATCATATTAACAAAATATTGTTGTCAGCTTATTTACACAGAGCCGCGGTTCTCTTATAATAATCATAAGAAACGACAGGAACCAACAAAAAATGCAGAAGAATAGATAGCGTCAGTATACACTGACACGAAGAATCCTGAAAAACGATGCCAACGGAGGAATCCATATGAATTTGCAGAGTCTTTACTATTTTGTAGAATTGGCCAAGGAGCTTCATGTGACTCATACGGCGCAGAAGCTCTACATATCCCAGCAGAATTTAAGCCAGCACATCCAGAAGCTGGAACAGTATTACGGCGTCACCCTGTTTAACAGGAAGCCGAAAATGACTCTCACCTACGCCGGAGAGCAGCTGTTAGCCGTAGCGACGAAAATCCTGGCGGAAGAAAACGAGCTGATTAACCGCCTTTCCAATATTTCCACAAACAGAAAAGGCCATTTGAAGGTGGGAATTCCCGGCTACCGGGGCCAGATCTGCCTTCCGGAGATCCTGCCTCCCTTCTATGAGAAATGGCCCAACGTCTCCATTGACCTGGTAAGCGAATCGTCCGGTATTATGGAGAAAAAATTATTTGACGGAGAGCTGGATCTCTTTATCGGAATTATGTATCAGGACAAGCCGAAGCTTAAAATAGAGTCGATTTTAAACGATCAGATCTATCTGGTCTGCTCTGACAGGCTTCTCCAGCAGTACTTTTTTGATTCCTGGGAGAAGGTAAAAAGGGAATCGCTTTCCGGCGTCGATTTGAAGGAATTTGCCAAGGTTCCGTTCCTCATGCCGAAAGCGCCTATGAAGCTTCGCCGCATTGTGGATCATTGCTTTCAGGAGGCGGGAGTCGTTCCTGAAATTAAATTTGAAACCCAGGTGATCGAGCTGTACATGTCTCTGTACGCCTATGATTACGGGGCTTTTTTCTGTACCCAGATGCGTATGCCCACGCTTTTAGCCATGCACCCGGACGCCAACGCATTTCCCCTGTTCATGAACGGCGAGCCGGTTCAGCACCGCCTGGTAGCCGCGTACCATGAAGAGCGTTTTCTGCCGGATTATGCCCTGGATTTTATTAGTTTAACAAAGCAGGTATTGGAAAAAATTGCAGAGACCCGACCGCAGAATCAGCATTATCCAGTTCTGTAACAAGAAAAAATTGTCCAAATTAAAAAAATAGATTGTTTGCCTTGTGATTAGACATATATTACAATACGGTCATAACAAATCAGGTTAATTTGATCAAAATAACGATTTATTATCAAGTGTAAAGGGGAAAGCGTTATGACAGTTGCATCTTTTTGTGATGACATGTTAATCCTGGCAGTGTTTATGCTGGTCGGCTTTTTTGTCCGCGAGATTGCAAAGCCACTCCAGAAGTTATTCCTGTCATCATCCTTAATCGGCGGCCTCGTTCTTCTGATCCTTGGCTCGCAGATCGCCGGCGTTGTAAACGTGCCGGAAAGTTTTTCATCCATGCCAAGCGTAATGATTGATATTGTAATGGCGACAACCGTATTCGGAGTTACTATTAACCGCAAGAAAATGGGTTCCTATCTGGATTACAGCTGTATGACCATGACTTCTTATGGTATGCAGATGGCTCTGGGCGTTCTTCTGGGATTCGTGCTTCAGAAGATCTGGCCGGGACTTCCGGACGGATGGGGCATCATGGGCGTATTTGCCTTCCACGGCGGCCACGGTACGGCGGCAGCGGCAGCAGCCACCTTTGACAAGCTGGGCGTTCCGGGAAATATGTCCGTAGGCATGGTTCTTTCCACTCTGGGCCTTGTGGTAGCCATGGCGGTAGGTATGATCATGGTCAACTACGGAATCAGAAAGGGCTGGGGAACCTATGTGAAGGAGCCTCAGAAGCAGCCGGATTATTTCTACGGCGGCGTACTTCCAAAAGAGAAGAGAGCTGCTTCCGGCCACACGGTAACGACCAGTATCAGCATCAACCATCTGGCTCTCCAGGTGTCCTGGCTGTTATTAGCTCTGTTTATTGGCCGTCAGCTGTTCGGCTTCCTGGGTTCCTTCTCTGAGTTTTTCGCAGGAATGCCAAGCGTGCTTCATGGTATCTTCGGAGGCGCGATTCTGTGGTATATCTTAAAGCTTACAAAGTTAGACAAGTTCGTGGACTTAAAGACGATCAAGATGGCCGGCGGATTCTGCCTGGAGATCACGGTGTTCACCGCAATGGCAACCCTGGATCTGGAGTTTATCTCCACCTACATTGTACCTGTTTTAATTTACACTGCAATTTTAAGTATTTTAACAATTCCGATTATTTTCGGTCTTGCCCGCCGCTTCTGCAGAGACGAGTGGTTTGAGAAGGCCTGCATGGCGTTCGGAGCAGCGACTGGAAATACCTCTACAGGACTTGCCCTTGTAAGAGCCGTGGATCCGGAGTCTCAGTGCAGCGCCGGAGATACACACGGAGTATATTCCGCTCTTATGTCCTGGAAGGACGTGTTCGTAGGACTGGCTCCTATGTGGCTGATGAGCGGTATCGGCTTAACCTTCGGCGTGGGCGTGGCCATTATGGTCGGATTCGCAGCAGCCGGATTTATCTTCTTTGGAAGAAAGAGAGCAAACGCATAATAAACTGAAAAAAAGCAGACAGTACCCTGTTTATTTGGCGCAAAAAGCATTGTGCCCGATTGACAGGGTACTTTTGCAATGAAAAAGAAATGCGGTCAAGAGCCAGACTTCTCAGCAGACAGAGCGGCCCGGCCTACCTTCTGAACCACTCCTTCATCACCTGTATCACCTGAACCAGCTCCTCCTCTGCGATTACATAGGGGACCATGGCGTACAGGTAATTCAGAAACGGGCGGCTGAATACGCCCCGTTCTCTGGCGAACTTCTGATATCCCTCCAGAATGGATGCGTCCTTCACCTCGATGCAGACGCAGCCTCCCATGATTCTGATTTCTCTGATTCTGTCGTCAGAGAAGCCATCCAGCTCTCTCCTCGTGATGGCCTCAATGCGGCGGATTTTGGCCATGTAGTCCTGGGTTTCAAACAGCTCGATGGATTTGAGGGCTGCGCTGCAGGCCAGGGCGTTTCCCATAAAGGTGGGGCCGTGCATGAGAGCGTGTTCCGGCTGGTCGTCAAAAAAGCCGCGGAATACCTTCTCATTGGCGACCGTGGCGGCATGGCCGATATAGCCGCCTGTCAGCGCTTTTCCGAGAACCAGGATATCCGGCAGAACCAGATCGGATACAAAGCGGTTTCCCGTCCGCCCAAATCCGGTGGCAACCTCGTCGAAAATCAGAAGAACGCCGTACTGATCGCACAGCTGTCTGGCGCGTTTTAAAAAGGACAGGCTGTACATGCGCATTCCGCCCGCTCCCTGGAGAAGAGGTTCCACAATCAGACAGTTCAGACGGCTGTGATACTGCTCAAAGGCCTGTTCCAGGGCAGGAATCTCGGTGGGAATGTGGATCACGTGGCGGCTGGGGCCGTAGGCCTTCAGGACAAAGTGGTAATCCTCGTCGTCTCCGGTTTCCATGGTTTTAAAGGTATCGCCGTGGTAGGCGTGTTCGAGAGCCAGCGTCAGAGTCCGCTCCGTTTCGCCCCGGTTCATGTAATACTGCAGAGCCATTTTCAGGGCGACCTCCACAGCCACGCTTCCTGAATCAGAGAAGAAGGAGTAATTCAGATTTCCCGGGAGAAACTCTTCCAGCCTGCCGGCCAGCCGCTGGACCGGTTCATGAGTCAGCCCGCCTAACATCACATGGGAAAATCGGCCGACCTGGTCGATCATGGCCTGGTTCAGCTCCGGGTGATTGTAGCCGTGGATTACGCTCCACCAGGAGGATACGGAGTCAATCATTTTCCCCTTTTCGGTATACAAATAGACTCCTTTGGCTCCGGTAATGGAAATCGGCGGGGCCATGGTTTTCATCTGCTCATAGGGATACCAAATCATTTTATTTCCTCCTCATACAGCGCTTTCAGATCGCCGGCAGAGATGCGCAGGTCCTTGTCTCCATCCTGGACGCAGGCTGCGACCTTTACGCCTGTCACATACTCGCACATCTTTTTATTGTCCTCATGCAGGACGTTTCCCGGCTGGTAATGGTTTAAGATCACTCCCTTCAGAGGGAGCTTCTGCTGTTTCAGAAAGAAGGCGGTCAGCCCGGCCTGATTGATCGTCCCCAGGCCTGCGTCCGCCACCAGAAGACATCCGGAACCGCAGGAGCGGATCACGTCAGTAAGCCACAGCTCCTGTCCGTCAAAACGCAGAGGACAGAGGACGCCGCCGGAACCTTCCAGAGTAAGGTATTCACAGCAATTTCTGAGAGAACGGAAACCGCTCATCACAGTGTCAAGATCCACCGGATGGCCCTCCAGGCGGGCGGCCAGATGCGGGGAAACGGCTGCTTCATAGACAAAGGGACACATTTCCTGCAGCGGCTGGGCAATGCCGGAATGCTCTTTTACCCACAGGGCGTCGCCGGGAATCAGGACGCCGTCCCCGCCGCGTTCGTTTCCGCTCATGGCTGCTTTGTAGTAGGCGGCAGAAGCGCCGCTCTCCCGCAGTTTTTTCAGAATCAGGCCGGAAACGTAGGTTTTTCCTACATCTGTTCCCGTGCCGATGATAAACAGAGATTTACTCATAATCAGACCTCCTCGTATTTAAATCATTCCGCTTTTTACCAACGGAATCAGCCGTTTTCCTAAATAGGCTCCCGCTATGCAAAGGAGAATATCTCCTGGAACCGCTAACAGAAAGCAGTAGAGAAACAAAGGCCAAAGCCTGATGGGCGTTCCCAGATAAAACCGGCTGATCAGCCAGTACCAGGCCATGCCCAGGGAATATACAATCCCCAGCCCGGCAAAGTCAGCGGCCAGAAGCCGCCGGATTCCCGGATATTTTTCCGCTTCAGCCAGGAAACCTGTAACATACGCGCCTGCGGCGAAGCCGGCCAGGTAGCCGAAGCTGGGCTGGACAAGGTAGCCGATCCCTCCGCCCTGGGCGAAAATGGGAAGTCCCATCAGCCCCAGAAGGATGTAGATTAGAACGGCCAGACAGCCTTTTTTCGGCCCCAGCAGGAGTCCTGCCATCATGGTAAATAGATATTGAAGCGTAAATGGAATGACTGGAATGGGAATTTTAATAAAAGCGCCTGCGGCAATTAAAGCTACAAACATGGCGCAGAGAATCATATCTTTCGTCTTTTCTCGTCTCAAAATCGGTCCTCCTGACTTGGTGATTCTGCATGCCGGAATCTGAAACTGCATATAGAAAGCGTCCGCGTATCAGAGACAATATGCTGTGAGCGCAGACGCTGAGCTCATTCAAGATAATACCATATCGGCGCAAAATGTCAACTAAAAAAATGAAATAGTTTACAATTCGAGGAGGAGGAGAAGGAGCGGAGAGAAAGATAGAAATTTCTTACATTTTTCTGCTATATTTACATTTTATATACGTTTTCTTACTCTTTTATGAAGTCTATTGATTATTATTTGAAAATTACCTATAATCTGCTCATAGCAAAGCAAAAACGAAATGTACGGAAATGTATTAAGAAGGAGGGCTTCTATATGAGGAAACGTAATATCACAGGTTTATTGTTTGCAGCAGCGCTTGTAATGGCGGGAAGCCAGATGGGTGTCCTGGAGTCTCAGGCGAGACCTCACCACGGAGACGACTGGGAGGATCGATGGGAAGACCGCTGGGATGACGATGACGACGACGATGACCGCTGGGACGATGATCGCTGGGACGACGATGATGACGATGATGACGACGATCACCACTGGGGTGGAGGAAACCATCACCACGGAGGAAACGGCGGAAATGATGACGGCGAGCACCGTCCAGCTGTCGGCGGTTTTGTCAATGTCGTGTACTTCTGCGAGGAAGATAATACCGTGTGGGCCAACGGAGAAATCTGGGCAGCAGGCCTTGCAGACGGAAAAGGCAACGTAAACTCCAGCGAGCTGACCAACGTGCCGGAAGGCTACAAGCTGAAGGAAGTGGGAGACTTCTACTACGACGGAGGCGCAGAGCTGAGAATCCAGGTAGTTCCTAATGTGGTAAAGGGCGGAATGGTCAATGTGGTCTATGAATGTAAGGAAGAAAACCACGTGTGGGCCAACGGAGAAATCTGGGCAGCAGGTCTTGTAAACGGAAAAGGCAACGTAAATTCCAGCGAGCTGACCAACGTGCCGGAAGGTTACAAGCTGAAGGAAGTGGGAGATTTTTACTACGACGGAGGCGCAGAGCTGAGAATCCAGGTAGTTCCGGAGGAGACAAGAGGCGGCTATGTCAACATAGTTTATTACTGCGAGGCTACCAACCATGTGTGGGCTAACGGAGAAATCTGGGCAGAAGGCCTTGTAAACGGAAAAGGCAACGTAAACTCCAGCGAGCTGACCAACGTGCCGGAGGGCTACAAGCTGAAGGAAGTGGGAGACTTCTACTATGACGGAGGCGCGGAGCTGAGAATTCCTGTTATTCAGTGGTACCGTTAAAACAGCAAAAAGCAGAGGCTTCAAAAAGGAAAACAGCCATAACCAGTTTTAATTCGTAATAGAAAGCAGAGAGAACCGCAGGGCAGCAGCTGTCCTGCGGTTTTTAGAGCCTTTTTTCAGAAGAAATAGGAAAAATGGGAAAAAATCGGAAATGAATTGACTGATTACAATGAATATATTATAATAATTAACAAATCAAATAAGTGATAAAATGAAAGTAATGGAAAAGCTGCTTCATTTTGTGTGAAATAGCACACCGCTAGTTCGGAGCAAATGAAACCCAGCCAAGAACAGGTACCTGTTTTTGGGCTGGGTATTTTTTTATTTCATAGGACGCTTTTTTCCTATGAAATAAAAAATGCTCCGCAGGAATCTTTCTTGTATTTCAGGATAAGGCTCTGCCGCATAAAAATACCTTATCATGCGCGCCGGCAGCTTTTGCTTTCAGGGGAAAGGAGAGAACGAATGAAAATCACACAGATCAGGACAGGACTTTTGTCAGTGCCTCTCAGAACGCCGTTTAAGACGGCGCTCAGAACAGTGACGCATGTAAACGATGTGATTGTGGAGATCCACACGAACACAGGCTGCGTGGGATACGGCGAAGCGCCCTCCACCGGGGTGATAACAGGAGACACCAGAGGTTCTGTGCGGGGAGCCATTGAGGAACACATCAGGCCGGCTCTTCTGGGCAGAGATGTGGACGAATTTGAAGACTTGATGAGACGCCTGAATTCCTGCATTGTGGGGAACAAGAGCGCCAAGGCGGCTGTGGACATGGCGCTGTGGGACTTGTACGGACAGCTGCACCATATCCCGGTTTACAAGCTTCTGGGGGGAAGCAGGAGGCAGATCTGCACAGACTTGACGATCAGCGTCAACGATCCGGAGCAGATGGCAGAGGACGCCAGGCAGGCGGTAAAGAGGGGGTATGACTGCCTGAAAATCAAGGTGGGCGTGAATCCTGCGCTGGATGTGGAACGTCTTACGGCAGTCCGCCAGGCGGCAGGAGCGGACGTTTCCATCCGAATCGACGCGAACCAGGCATGGACACCGAAACAGGCAGTCAGTATTTTGAACCAAATGCAGGAAAAGGGGCTGGGAATCGAATTTGCAGAGCAGCCGGTGAAGGCCGAGGATCTCGAAGGCCTGAAATACGTAACGGATCACGCGGATATTCCGATTTTGGCAGACGAGAGTGTATTTTCACCTCAGGACGCGGTAAAAATCATGCAGATGCGGGCGGCTGATCTGGTAAACATTAAACTGATGAAGTGCGGAGGAATTTACAACGCCTTAAAGATCGCGGCGGCGGCTGAAATCTACGGGGTAGAGTGCATGATTGGCTGTATGCTGGAGGCGAAGGTCAGCGTCAACGCGGCGGTTCACCTGGCCTGTGCCAGACAGATTATCACGAAGATTGATTTAGACGGGCCGGGGCTTTGCAGCGAGGATCCGGTAGAGGGAGGCGCAGAGTTCCGGGAGAAGACCATTACAGTAAACGACAGTCCGGGACTGGGAATTGCGCGCGTCAGCGGAATTGTTTATGATGAAGAAGACAGATAAGGGGGAAACGATATGGAATCTACAATGATATTTGGAATTTCACCGATTTTTGCTTTGCTTCCGTTAATTATCTATATTATTTTAGCGTTTAAGGATATTAATCCTGTTTTAAATGTAGTGATCTGCGTGGTGCTGAGCGCGATCATGACGAAACAGCCGTTTTCCAGCATGGGAGAGGTGCTGGGATCCGCTCTGGGATCTTTCCTGGGAATCATCGGATTTATTATCATGCTTGGTTCAGCCCTCGGCGCCGTGTTAAAGGAGACGGGAGCCGCGGAGTTTTTAATTATGACTCTGATGAGAAAAATCGGAATCAACTCTGAAAAAAAGGCAATTCTGGCGTCCATGGTTACTTCTATCGTGATTGTGGCTCTGTTGGGCTCTCTGGCAGGCGCCAACGCCATTATTGCGCCCATGATTATTCCGCTGGTAGCTATCATAGGAATTACCCCTTCCACCATGGCGGCCGTGCTGATGGGAGCCGGAATTACAGGCCTTTTCATCGGGCCGTACTCTCCGCAGGTGGTGACGATTATGTCCCTGACAGGAATGACCTATTCCCAGTACATTATCCAGACCGGACTTCCCGTAGCGGCTCTCTGCTGGGTGACTACCTTTATCTGCGCTTCCAGAATTCAGAAAAAGACAAAGGGCGTTTACCAGTATGAGCTGGAGGAGACGGTGGAGAAGGACTATGTGCCAAGCGCAGGAGCGAAGCGGGCGACAGCGGCGTTTGCCATCTGCATGGCGGCTATGATCGGATACGGCATTTATCTGCAGTCCGGTTCCACCTATGCCATTCTGGTTATCTCCGTCACAGCCATTGTGACAGGCCTGGCGGGAGGCATTCACCCTGACCGCCTGTTTGAGGTCATGATTGAAGGCGCCAGCAAAATGATGTGGCTGTTTATTATGTTTGTGCTGTTTACACCGTTTATCACATTCGTCTCAGAGGCAGGCGCATTCGACGCTTTGGTAAAGATTATCGAGCCTCTGCTTCACTCCAACAGCAAGGTGATCGTAGCTCTTGTAACGGCTCTTACCGGTATTTTCGGAGTCGGCGGCGCGGCTGCGGCCCAGTCGGTCGTTATGGACAGCATGTTCAAGGAGCTGGTAACAGCAATTGGAATGTCTACCGGACTCTGGGCTACGATTTTATTAGTAGGTTCTCAGATCACCTCCTTTGCCTATCCGGAGGCAGACATGATGGGACAGATGGGACTGGCCCGTTCCAAGGATTTAAAAAATATGGTGAAATTCGGCATTACCATTACGGCTGTAACTGTGATTTACGTAGGAATCAGGGCAATGTTCGGCTGATGAGTGTCAGAAGCAGAAAAGGGGATCAGAGATGGCAGATATGACAAAAATAGCAGAAATGAAGCAGGATATTTGCGCCTTTCTTCAGGGAAAACAGGGAAAGGTCTGCGTCAGCTTTTATGATTTGAACGCCGGGGAGGGCTTTTCCATCCGCGGCACAGAGCGGGTCCCGTCGGCCAGCACCATTAAGCTGGTCATTCTGGCGGAGGCCATGCGCAGAGTGAGAGAGGGGGAACTGTCTCTGGAGCAGACGATCACTGTGACGGAGGAGATGAGGACAGGGGGAGACGGAATTTTGAAGGAGCTTCTGCCTGGACATACCTTTACTCTCAGGGAGATTTTGACTCTTATGATCATTGTCAGCGACAACGAGGCCACGAATATTTTAATACGGATGCTGGGAATGGACAGTGTGAACCGCATGGCTTCAGAGCTTGGGCTGAAAGAGGCCTGTCTGGGCCGCCTGATGATGGATTCCGAGGCGAAAAAGCAGGGAAGGGACAATTACATCTGCGCGGACGACATGACAGAGGTTTTCAGGCAGATTTACGCGGGGCAGTGCGTGGGGGAGGAGGAGAGCCGCCTGATGATGGATATTCTCAGGAGGCAGCAGCAGGGAGGACGCCTTCAGATGTATCTGCCCGAGGAGATAGAGACTGCCCATAAGTGCGGAGATCTGGACGCCCTGGAAAACGACGGAGGAATCATATTCCTGCCGGGACGCCCGTACATTCTCACCGTTCTGACCAGTGAAATGGAGAGCAATAAGGAGGGACGGGAAGTGATAGGACACATTTCCCGGATAGTCTTCGACGCCCTGTCCTAGTCTGGCCTTGTCTTAGTCCGGCCTTTCCTTGACAGAAAAAGGAAGGCTGTCTTATAATAGCTCTATCTGGATGCCCTGAGAGGGAAGTATATCTCAGGGCATCTTTGCGGATTAGAGCTGGAAGAAGGAGAAGATGGGTGAGGGATATGAAGGATGAGACCATATATGTAACAGGAGAGTCAAGAACCAGCGTGGAAAACGCCATCACAAAGACGTACGGAGCTTTTTATGTGGCCTTTGAAATCAACGGACGGACCGGGGAGATTGTGGAGGCGGACTGTTCCGGAACCCTGGAGCTGACCAGAAGCTTCGTAAGGCGCATGTTTGTGGGGAAGAGAATATTGGAGGACGATCAGAAAATCGAGGAGGAAATCAGGAGAAGATACTTCGGATCCTCAGTGAAGGCCCTGCTGGTAGCCTACCGCGACGCGAGAAAACGTTTTGGCCAGATCCAGGAAAGAGGACAGATTTGACAGACCTCCCGGAACATGGTATGATGTAGTAGAAAAATCTGTTTCAGGGCGAGGCGAAATTCCTCACTGGCGGTGATAAGCGTATGCTGCGAGTCCGCGAGCTCTGCGCGTCAGGGCAGAATGGGTGGGAACCCCATACCAACGGTATAGTCCGGATGAAAGAAACAAAAATACAGATCTGTATTTTTTAGTCTTGAAATTTATTTTCAAGGCTTTTTTTACTTTTATGAGCTGAGAGCAGAACAGAAAACACAGCTTCATAAGGTAAAATGCTCCGCAGAATCAGATTCTTCATGTTTAATACACAATTACGTTCAGTAGGAGGAATGTGAAGATGAGCAAGACAGCAGCTAGTTACCCGCAGACAGGAAGAGCACAGACTCTGCGTCTGGTGAAGATGAGTTCCATGGTAGCCATTTCGATTGTACTGGTGTACCTGATCCACTTCCCGATTTTTCCGGCAGTGGCGTTTCTGGAGTACGATCCGGCGGATATTTCGATTTTGATCGGAACCTTTGCCTTCGGACCGGCGGCAGGCGTTCTGCTGACTCTGGTCACGTCGGTGATTCAGGGAGTGACCGTCAGCGCAGGCAGCGGACTGTACGGAATTATTATGCACCTTCTGGCAACCGGAACACTGGTGGTGATTTCAGGAAGCGTGTACCACATCAGAAAGACCAGGACTTCGGCGGTAATAGGTCTCGTTCTCGGAATGATGGGCATGGCGGCCGTGATGCTTGGAGCTAACCTGATTATCACGCCGCTGTTTATGGGCGTGTCCAGAGAGATGGTCTGGGATCTGATGCCCTTTATCGTGGGCTTTAACCTGATAAAGGCCGGAATCAACGGAGCCGTGACCTTTCTTCTGTATAAGAGGATTTCGGGATTTTTGAAGAAATAAAGAGGAGATAATAGGAAGAGGGAATGTTTTTACGCTCCACTGGAAGTCGCTGAAAACATTCCCTCTTCCTTTATGTATGGGAAGGCTGCTGGAAAATTTCTTCTTCTCTCTTTGCGTTTGGATGGAAGCCGCTGAAAAGTGCATAGAGACCTAATGGCTTTCCAGCAGAATATCGGATAGATATTTAATTTCAGCATCGGGAATATCAATGCATAGGCAATTTCCAGTTCGCTGAACGATGATTTAATATTTTGTATAGCCGTCTGTTCAGTTTGAATAAAATATTCTAAATTGCCGCAGGTAGTAATCGGTTCTTTTCGGATTAGACGTTCTACCAGACAGCTAATATGAAAATATAGACAATAGCGTATGCGGTTTGAAAGAGAGTGCTCTGTTATCTGTTCATAGTAATCAAGACAATTTGAGATATTAATTAAAAGCCGACTGCCGTCCAGAATAGTGATATTGCCTATCAAGCGATCTAGAGACAAATTTCTGACGAGATTTTTTACAATATCAGCAATTTGCTCTGGTTCTGCCACAGAGGAAAAGATCGAGTAGATCTTAGGTTCGGCATATTCTGCTGTTAATTCGTGCAGATAGATAAAAGGAACACCGGATATATAGGGATTCATGACTCCAATAACTCCGATAGGCTCATACTGCTTTAAAAGAAGGAGCTTTTCCTCCTCCAGCTTGATTTGCTCATAAGGCATATCGATAACTCTTAGAGGCACTGTCTGAGGGATGCTTTGGTTTAAAATATTTTTAAGCTTTTTTGAAACTCCGCCGGTAGGACAGACTGACAGACTGCTAAAAGAATTTTCTCCCGTTGTTTCGGCTGATGAATATAGCAGGGAAAGCTGTATTGTGGAGTAAGGGTTTCAAAAAAATGGCTGTTATGGCAAAGGAGAGCTTTTCCAAAGGATGAGACTGTGTTTACAGATGTACAGCCTACAAGTATAAAAGGAATTTGCAGCTGCTGGATCAAAGAAAGTCATAGTTCTTCCAGAGATATCAAGTCGGAAAAGATTATGATCCCACTTTGAATTTGAAAATAATCTATGTAAGCTCCCAGTCTGGCGGCATGCTGTTCGGTAGTTTCAGTCAAAGAAACATCAATTCCTGTGAATAATTCGATTTTCTTGAAAATCAGTTTCGCTGCCATGTTCAAAGGAAGCAGAAGCGATCACAGGCTCTGGAAGGTCGCTGATTTTAACACAGATGCACTCATTGCTTCGGCTGTGGGAATAAGCTTTAGCGCAGGTATATTTAACAACACTGAGAAGCCCTCCCGCATTTCCTTTAAAGGCAGAGCTTAAAAGCAGGCTGATAACCTGCCGGGAGATAAGGACGCGCTTTTTTAATACCTTGCTTTCACGATAAAAAAAGAGGGAAAGCAGCTGGAGCTTTTCTTCTTTTCCGCGGTCTTCCAGAGAGGGAAGCGTCACAATCACAGGAATTCTTCTAATAAAAGTGTCTAAAAAGGAAGAGTGTATGTCCTCAGTAGTCGCCATAATAATTCTGACATTGGCTTTTTGCCAGACTGCATTTTCACCAACTTTTCGAAATATTCCTTTATCAAGGAAAATAAATAATTTTTCTTGATTTTCAAAATTTAATCTGTGGACCTCATCTAAAAACAGGATACCTCCATCGGACGCGGCCAGAATGCCTTTTGTATCGCAGACAGCTCCGGTAAAAGCACCCTTACTGTGCCCGAAAAGATTGCTTGAAAGAAGTTCAGGGTTATTGGCATATTGAGCACAGTTAAAGATATGAAAAGGCGCATCTGGGGCAAGTATATGATTGTGAATGGCAAATTGATGCATAAGCCCAGCCAGATAGCTTTTTCCAGAACCTGAAGGTCCGTGGAGCAGAATGGGAAGGCTGTTGTCAGGATACAGAATAGAGCTGGACATCTGTTCAATCGGACGTTTTAGGCTTCCGTTATATCCTACGATATTTTGGAAGATATCTTCATGGATTTGGATATTTTGATTTTCTTCACTTAAAAGCTCCTGAATACTAGAGTAGGACTGTTTGCTCAGATAGAAAAAACGTTTGATAAATTCTTCACGATGCAAAAAAAGAACCGGGCGCGTATTGATTTTTACCAGGTCCTTTGAAGCAGCTTCATTTAAATATTGGCTGACGGTATTTCTCTTTATCTTAAATTTATCTGCAATATACTGTGAGTTCAGATTTTTAAATAAATAGTCCAGATCCTTTTCTTTTGTTACGTTTTTGACATAATCAAGAATAATTTCTTTCAATATAACCACTCCTTGAATACATATAACAGGAAGAAACTGCCCGGCTGCGTTACAGCCAGTTCGGTCCCTTCCTGTTTGTGCTGTTTTACATTTTGCGTTTCACTTACCAGGCGTAAGCTTCCGGGGCCTCTCCTCCTGGTCCGGGAAAGATGCGATCCAGTTCTTTCAGTACATCGTCTGACAGTTTAATTTCAGCAGCATGGAGGGCAGATTCAAGCTGTCTGTCAGTTCTGGGACCGATAATAGGAGCTGTCACACCTGGATTGCGCAGAAGCCAGGCCAGGGCAACGTCTGCCTGTGATTCTCCAATATCTGTACAAAGAGATTCATACTGCAGTAACTGCTGTTTCTGCGCTTCCGAAAGATGAGCGGCAAATTCTTCGGCTCCCCTGCTGCCTGCATGGCGGTTCATCATTGTGCCGCTTAGATATCCGCCATGAAGTGGGCTCCATGGAAGGAATGCGATCCCCAGTTCTTTTGCGGCGGGAAGAACCTCCAACTCAGGAAGGCGGTTTACAAGGTTATACTTGTCCTGCTCACTGACCAGTCCGAGAAAATTTCTTTTTTTTGCTTCATACTGTGCTGTGACCAGATGACGGGCGGCAAAGTTGCAGGAACCGGTATACAGAATTTTTCCTTGATTTGCCAGCCGCTCAAAAGCAGGCCATATTTCTGCCCAGGGAGCATGGCGCTCGATATGATGCATCTGGTAGATGTCAATGTGATCCGTCTGAAGCCGCTTTAAAGAACCGTCGATGTGGCGGCTTATTTTCAAACCGGTTCGTCCAAGATATGTATATTCCATATACGCAGTCCTCCGTAAAAATAGTTTTATTGACTGGATTACCACTGGCCTGCAGAGCCGAAAAGAATCATATATTCCTCTAATTTATCTCCGTATCCCTGCATTCCGGCAGTCGGCATTTTCCCATAGACGCCGCGCTGATGAGGGTCGTGATCTGAAAGAAAATCAATGATGTTTCCTTTGGCAGCATCGCTTAAACGCCCGAAACCGACGCATCCCAGCTCTGCCTCTACAGATACTCCGACAATGTGAGCGGCATGTACTACTTCTTTTGTTTCTCTTATATTCTCTTCAAAGGGAGCAGACGATTTATCCAGCATGACAGATGTAAAACCGGCGCGTATGGCTCTCATTGCCTGCTCGAAATCATCGCCGTGATCCAAATTCAGGGCAACGGGGACTTCAGGGTTTCTCCGGCTGTAAAATTTAGCGGTTTCAGCCAGAAATTCAAAATCAAGAGGGCCTCCTGCATTCAGGATTACAGGCGAATGGACTTTTACAGCTCTGCTGAAAGCAGTTTCGATAGTGAGAGCGTTAAATACGCTGGGAGCAGGGACGCAGTATCCCTTTTTCGTAGCTTCATCAAGCAGGGTTTTCATATCTATCAGCATTTTTTATCCTCCTAGTTTTAAGATTATGGCAAATTAAGTATAGTGAACAGAATGCACTGTCTGGTTATAAAATTCCAAGGGAACCTAAAACGACTCCAATAACCAGAAGACCGATTAATACATGCATGTATTTATTCCCTTTACGCTCCAGATACAAGTAGGATAGAACCACTGCTGTTAAAGGGAGAATACCAGGAGCGATCATATCGAAATAATCCTGAATTTTATAAACATCGTTTCCTATTGTCAGGGTTAGAGGAGTAGAGGCTCGTACAAAGTTTGCACAAATCGATCCCATCATGAACATTCCCATAATGGAACAGCCTTCAATAATTTTCTTTATGCGGCTTCCCTTTAAAAGGGTGGCAATGGAATTTCGCCCCTGGTAGTACCCAAGCTGGAACAGCATGTAACCGATTGTGGTACAAATTAGAGCAAAAATAATAGGTTCTGCCATAGCTGCCAGGAAATTTCCCTCTTTCGCAGCGGGGAGAAACATGGAAACAAGGATAGGAGATATGGTAAGCCAGTCAATGGTATCTCCAATTCCAGCCACAGGCCCCATTAATCCTGTTTTTAGTCCGGTGATCATTTCCTCAGGCACAGCGTCGTCATTTTGCGCTTTGGCTTCTTCGAGAGCAACTGTACTTCCCATGATGATGCTGGCCCAGTTTACATTGCAGTTAAAAAGCACCATATGGCGCTTTAAGGCCTGTGCGAGCCGCTCTTTGTCTGTGTAAAGCTTTTCCAACGTGCGGCTGATGGCTACGCAGAATCCGCCGCCCTGAAGCCGGTCTGTACTTTGGGCTACATGGCCGAACATATTGTAACGGAACCAGGCAAAAAACAAGTCGCGTTTTGATAGAATCCGATCGCTTTTATTATCAGGCTGTTTGCTCATTTGCCTTTCCTCCCTTCAGCTGAATATAGATAATGGATGCAATAACAGCAAAGATAGCACATCCAATGGATGGAAGATTAAAATATTTTACCAGAAAGAATCCCAGGAAGAAGAATGGAAGATAATTTTTTCTTCCAATGACACGGACGGTCATGGCAAAACCAAGGGCAGGCATCAGACCTCCAGCCACTGTAAGACCAGTTACCAGACGTTCTGGGATTGCATTTACAACAGAGGTAACTGCAGACGGACCGAAATAATTGATCAAAGTAACTGGAATAATACCAAAAATACTCCAGAATCCGGCGGCATATCCCAGATGAATCCTCCGGAACTTGGCAGCGTTTCCTTCTTCAGCAGCTTTGTCGCACCGGCTGGCGGCAAAGGATGAAAAAACCTTGGAGAGGTTAATCGTGAGAGTACCTAAAAGCCCAAATGGAATCGCCATGCTGACAGCAAGTTCCGGACTCATACCGGAAGCTACAGCTAACGGAATAATGATACAGCTGCCAAGACTTTTATCTACAGTGGCTACGCCGCCTAAACCAGTGATAAGACCTAAATAAACAGTCTGGACATATGCTCCGACAATGACGGCCGAGGTTACGTCTCCCATGATAAATCCGATGATAACAGAGAGAAACATAGGTGTGCAGCTGGCTTCCAGCCAAGAGGTATAGAATGGATTCCATCTGCAGAAAAAATACAGAATACCAATTAGTAAAGATTGCAGAAACATCTGCCGCCCTCCTTTCGTTTATGCCCAGGTCTCTACATCAATCTTTTTTTCAGTAGGAACTGATTGTGCATATACCATTACTCCTTCCCTGCGCATTTCCAAAAGCTCAGGCATATGTTCTTCGCTGAGGCGGCTGGAGCGGTGAAGGATTTTTGTCTTTTTCTGAGGTGTTAGGTTGCCAATCTGCAGGCTCTCCATAGGGAATCCCTGCTTCCAAAGGCGATACGCGGTCGTCACATCTTTAATTAGAACAAGCAGTTTTGCGTCTGGCATCTGCCCGTTTTTATACTGGCTGACAGCATCATCCACCGAGTGAATCGTTACTCCGAGGGAGTCGGGAACGGCCATTAAATAGACATCTTTCATGAATGGATCGGAAGCCACTTGATCATCTACCACATAGATGTGATTGATTCCTCCTGTTTTAGACCACATAGTCATTACCTGTCCGTGAATGAGACGGCTGTCCACTCTTGATAAAATAATTTCATTCATAATGGTCTCCTTTCTCCATTAAGGCATCAAAGAAACGCGATAATTGCCAGGCGTCTCAGCTAATTCAAAGGCTTTTTCGTAATCCCCAAGGGGAACGCGATGCGAAATCAGCTGTGCTGTTTTTACAGTTCCGTGGTTCAGATACTGGCTGGCCAGACAGTAATCTCCCACATTCGCGCCTCCTGTGCCAATGAGATGCCAGTTTCCATAGTGAATCTTATTTACGTCAAGATCTAAAGATGGGGACGGATATCCGGCTGCAAAGAATAAAACTTTTCCTCCGCGTCTGACCAGTGAAAATGCCTGATCTACTGCAGGCTGATTTCCTACTGCCATAACCACATGATCTACACCCTGATGAAAACTGAAGCGATCAGAAAAAGCTGTAATATCTTCTTTTGCAGGATTGACAACATCAAATCCCAGAGAAGAGGCGACTCTGATTCTGTTTTCATTTACTTCGCTGATAAATACCCGGCATCCGAATGCGCGGGCTACCTGGGCGTTCAGCATTCCCATATTACCGGCACCAATCACAAGCATAGTGTCATCCGGCTGAACATTCATTTTGCGGATACCATGTACTGCTGTTGCCAGAGGTTCTAAGTAGGAAGCTTCTTCAAAAGGAAGGGAATCTTCCATTTTTCCGATCACAAGTTCAGCGCTTTTAATCAGTTCACTGCCAAAAAATCCATGGGTAAGGACTAAAATTTTAGGAAATGTCTGTTCTTGCTTCACTTTATTCTTAATAAAAACCACTCCCTCCAAAAATAAGTTAGATTGCCTGATAGCGTATCAGACATACGGCCTGCCTTCTGCATATATGCTTTTGTCTATAAATAAAAGCATAAAGGATGCCATGAAGATGAAAAAACAAAAGTATCATAAGTAATAATTGATATTTACAGGTTTCGTTATGTGAAATAACCGATATTTCAGAAAAATTAAAGAAAAAAGAATGATGCTTCGACACTGTTTTGTCATGTTTCGACACTAATAACCTGTTACTTGGTGATAAAATCACAGATAATTCCCGCCAGTTCCTGTATAATAAAATCAATCTTAAGAAAAGCTAATTCATAAGTCCTGGAAAACATGAAACGAGAGTGTGGCAAGGCAGAAAGGAATAAATATGGAGAAGATTTTAACAGCAGAAAATTTTGAGACAGAGTTAGCGGGAGCAGAAGGAGCTATGCTGGTTGATTTCTGGGCACCGTGGTGCGCGCCGTGCAGAATGCAGCTGCCGATTGTGAAGCAGATGGCAGAGGATGGATACCGGGTGGGAACGGTGAACGTCAGCGAGCAGATGGAGCTGGCAGGACGCCTGGGGGTTATGAACATTCCGACGCTGATTGTATTTAAGGATGGAAAGGAATACCAGAGGTTTGTGGGACTTCAATCACGTCAGACGCTGGAATATGCTATGGAGAGATAGGAAAAGGTGTACAGAATCAGTATTCAAAAGGAGCGGGCCGAAAAACAGAACGGTTCGCTCCTTTTGATAGTTCTATGAAAAATGGGAAGCTGCTTATAATTTTAGCTAAAACAGCTGTCTATATTCTGCCTTTCATAAGCCTTGATTTTTAATTTGTCCTGGTACATTTGCTCGTCGGCACGCTTTTGGGTATCTGCAATCGTATGATCGCGTGATTTGTCAAACTGGGCAACGCCGATAGCCAGGGCCACAGGAATTTTCAATTCTGAGCCATATTTGCAGAATTCTTTTTTTGCTTTCAGAAGCAGAGGCATTGGATCTGGCTGATCTTCCATCAGCAGAATAAATTCATCTCCTCCATAACGGTAAGCGGTTGTTTTGCGGTTTTCCAGTTTATGAAGAATTTTAGCGGCATGAATAATACAAGCGTCTCCAACATCGTGTCCCAGCTGATCGTTGGCAAGCTTTAAATTATTCAGATCAACTACCATAACAGTGAGCTGGCTTAAGGTTTTTTGTGAAGTCCAGTTATCCCGGTCAACCTCATAGGCGTTCCTATTTTTTAGATTGGTCATAAAATCTGTATTGGACATATCTCTGTACAGAGGGTTGGAAATCCGCCGGAAAATTACAAGCGATATAAAAATGGAAATTCCGCAAAAGAACAGGCAGGAAACAAAGATGGCTTTTGACAGCTGATCAATAGCTGCAGCCTCCACATCGGCTGCGATTTCGATTCCAAGTGCGCCTATGACTTTTCCCTGCCCATTGTGAAGAGGGTAGTAGGCAATGAAAATATTTCCCCAGCCAGTGTCGAGAATTTTGTCTGGAAGCACGGTTTTTCCGCTTAAAGCTTCATGCAGTTCCTGCTGGATTTCTGGTTCAATCAAGTCACCAGGATAGCGGAAGTCCGCAGCACTTTCGGATAATCCGTCCACAACATAGATCAGCTCTTCCTGTGCGCTTTACTTTGCGGTATAGAAGTACCGGAGATCGCCAAGTTCCCGTACATTTTCCAAAATTTTCTTAAGCTCCTAGTAGCTCTTTTTGTTCATATCTTCTTTTGTATTGATTTCCCAAAATGCTTCTGGCGTCAGTTCGTGTTCCACATAGTTGTGCATATTTTCTACGCGATGCGTAAGACTGTCTAAAATAGAATAATAGCAAATATGGCTGCTGGTTAAAAAAATGGAAATTCCAAATAAAACCAGAAGAATACTTAGAAGCAGAGACACCTGCCAGTCTACACGTGAAAAGCGTTTTCTTTTCATTTTACTCTCCCTGATTTTTATTCTAATATGCTGACATTTTAATGGGCTGCAGTGATGTGTCACCCCATTCTTTTACAATATTATATTGAAAAAAATTAAAATGGCAAGAGTAAAATTTAAAGAATAGACACAGTGAAAGCAATTAGGAAAATTTAGGTGTTATGGTATGCGGATAATCGTGTATTTTTAGGAATACAAGCCACATTTTGAAAGATTTTATAGAGAAATTTAAGTTATAATGATAGAATAAAAATAGCCAGCTCCCAAATTGTGGCCAGGGAGCGGGCACAGCGTCAGTGAAAAAGAATGAAGATTCTGAAAGAAGGAAAAGGATTGATACATTTAGAAGAAGAACGAAAAATTTACATGAGGACAATTCAGTTTTTGGACGAAAGTACAGATGATTATCTTTACTTATATGATCTGATAAATAAGAAACTATATTTTACAGATAAGATATGCGAGAAGTATAGTATTCCATCAGGAATGGAAGGAATACCGATAGAATCGTGGATCCGTATCGTGTATCCCAAGGATCAGAAAAAACTGGAAGAAAGCCTTAATGATATTCAGATAGGATGCAGTGAAAACCATGATATGGAATACCGCCTTATGAATTGGGAAGGGAAAAAAGTCTGGATTTATTGTCGCGGAACAGTATTGAAAGATCGAACAGACCTTCCGGTATTTCTGATGGGAAGCATTTCAGAACAGGCTATGCGGCATAAGATAGACGCGCTCACCGGATTTTGGAATTTTGAAAAGTTTTCCGAGGATATGAGAAAGAGCCTAAAAGAAAAAAACGGATATTTTATGTCTCTGGGCATCGACAACTTTCGGGATATTAATGTGAAGAACGGAAGAAGTTTTGGAAACCGGCTTTTGAAAAAAATTGCAGATTTACTGGAGAACTATGCAGATGAAGATATGATACTGTATCGGCTGGACGGGGATCAGTTTGCTGTAGATTTCGTAGAGAAAACGGAAAAAGATGTGCGAGCCTTTTACCAGAGGGTTAAGGAAGAATTGACAAGCTTTTGTACACTTTCAGCAGGAGTTGTCGCCTATACCCGGGGCGACAATTTAGAACGAGGAAATATTTATCAGTATGCAGATAATGCGCTGGAGCGGGCAAAAAGAGAAGGGAAAAATAAGATGCTGTTCTTCTCTGAGAAGACATACCAGAAGCGTCTGGATAAAATAGAACTTCAGGATGAGCTTCGTGAGGCAGTTATGAAAAATTATCAGGGATTTTATCTTTGCTATCAGCCTCAGATTAGCGGAAGCAGGTTTGAAATTTATGGTGCGGAAGCTCTTTTGCGTTTTGAATCGCCATCCAGGGGAATTGTAAGTCCAGCTGAATTTATTCCTCTTCTTGAGCAAAGCAGGTTGATCTGCCAGGTAGGGGAGTGGGCTTTTCGCGAGGCGGCCAGACAGTGTGTGAAATGGAGAAAAAAGAAGCCGGATTTTCACATTAATGTAAATATTTCCTATGTGCAGCTGAGACAGGATGATATTGCCTTAAAAGCGATCGAAATTCTCAGGGACACAGGGCTTCCGGGGAGCGCGCTGACCTTGGAAGTGACAGAAAGCATGCAGCTCCAGGATTACAGCTATTTTAATAAGATTTTTTATGAATGGAAACGGCATGGAATTAAGATTGCTATCGACGATTTCGGAACAGGATATTCCAGTTTAAGCTATTTAAAGAGTATCGATATTGACGAGATAAAAATAGACAGATGTTTTGTCAGCAGAATTCAGTATAATGCATACAATTACCGTTTGCTCAGCAATATGATTGAACTTGCTCACAACGCTCAGATCCAGGTGTGCTGCGAGGGAGTGGAGACGGAGGAGGAGCTGGCTGCGCTGCAGGAGCTTAGAACAGACATATTGCAGGGATTTTTATTTGCAAAACCATATAGAGCAGAAGAGATTGAAAAAATTTATTTTGAAGAAGAGTCTGAGGAGTACCAATTCCGAATAAAGAAAGAGGATAAGTTCAGGCAGCTCAATTCTAAAGAAAGCACAGCAATGCTCCAGGAGCTGTGCAAAGATGAGATTGTCAATATTGTGGAAAGCATGGATGAAATCATATATGTGAGCGATATGGATACGAGAGAGCTGTATTATATGAACGCTGCAGGGCGGAAGATGACGGGAATCTATAATTACAAAGGCCAGAAATGTTACAAGGTTCTTCAGGGCAGGGACAAACCGTGTGAAGACTGTCTGTGCAGAAAGCTCGATAGGAAGGGGTTTCAAGTATGGGAAAGAAATAGTGAATTTCTGAAACAGCATTTTATTGTAAAAGGTAAATTAATTCCATGGTTTGGAAAAATGGCGCGTTTGGAGATTGCGGCAGTGAAAGAGGAGTAAGGCGTAACGTCTTACTCCTCCACCCGGTCCAGGGATTTCCAGCCGAACCGGAAAATGGAGATAATCATAGAAAGCTCTGTGACGACCTCGTCCAGGATACCGGCCAGGGAGCCGGACATGGCGTTGTAGACAATCCAGAGAGGCGAGTTGATAAACATGCCGGCCAGCCGGATTTTCCGGGGATTATGGGAATATCCTGCAATTGTCGAGGCAATATTGGCCGCGACAGGGAGGATGGAGATCCAGCCGGACCAGGTGAGAACCAGGGTTATAATCTGAAGAAAGCAGATGACGGCGCACATGCCCCAGCTTTTGGCAGATTTCCATTTCCCGCCCAGGCAGAAGGAGCGGAAGGTATTAATAATATAGCTGATTCCGCCTGTCATCGCCCCCAGGAGAATCAGATGGATCGTATAGATGAAGTAGGATAAAAACTGGATTCGAAACAGATTCCGGTTGCTCTTGCACTGGTAGGAAAAAAAGAACAGCAGAGTTCCGGCAAATCCGATACACTGTATTACAAAATATTTCGCAGTCATACAGCCGGTTCCTTTCTTTGTAATTTGAGGAAAAATCCTGCTTCTGGAAAATTCCGGAGAAGGAGGCAGATCCTGAATTCAGTATACCAGCTATGGCCCCGGCATACAAGCCCGCAGACCGGTTTCGCAGGAAATAAGGGTGGAAATGAACGGCGCAATGTGCTAAACTGTCCATATTATAAAGAACTGTTGACGGACAAAAGAAAACAGGAAGTATATAGGAGAGGGATTATGAAACAGACATCACTGGTAATTATGGCGGCTGGAATCGGAAGCCGTTTCGGCGGCGGCATTAAGCAGTTGGAACCGGTTGGACCAGGCGGCGAGATTATTATGGATTACTCGATCCACGACGCTTTGGAAGCCGGCTTCAACGACATTATCTTTATTATCAGAAAGGATCTGGAAAAGGATTTTAAGGAGATTATCGGAAAACGGATCGAAAAGATTGCTCCAGTGTCCTATGCCTTTCAGGAGCTTTCCGACCTGCCGGAGGGGTATTCTGTTCCAGAGGGAAGAAAGAAGCCCTGGGGAACCGGTCAGGCCGTTTTAAGCGCCAAAGGTTTGATCAAACATCCGTTTCTGGTGATCAATGCAGACGATTATTATGGAAAAGAAGCATTCCGGACGATTCATGATTATCTGGTAGACGTTATGGACACAGAACGGGAAGGGGAGCCCTACGACATCTGCATGGCGGGATTTATCCTGGCCAATACGCTGAGCGAAAACGGGGGCGTCACCCGCGGCGTCTGCCAGGTAGGCCAGGATGGAATTTTAAAGAGCGTGACAGAGACGTATCAGATTGAGAAAAAGGGCGAAGAACTGTCCGCCTTTGACAAGGAGGGAAATCCTGTGTCCGTGTCAGGAGAACAGCACGTTTCCATGAATATGTGGGGCCTGACTCCGTCCTTTGTGAAGGCCCTTGAGGCCGGTTTTCCGGAGTTTTTAAAGGGGCCCGGGGCGCAGGATTTGAAGGCAGAATACCTGCTTCCCACCATCATTGACCAGATGATCCGCCGGGGACAGGCGAAGGTGGCGGTTCTGGAGACGAAGGATAAATGGTTCGGCGTTACCTATAAGGAGGACAAGGAGGCGGTAAGCCAGGCAATCCGCGAGCTTTGCCGCCAGGGCGTCTATGAAGACTGCCTCTTTCAGGCTGGCAGATAGGAAACAGCAGGCAGGATCCTGCATATGATATGGTATAACCTTAAAAAGGAGCCATATTGTATGCAGGATTTTTTAGATACCGATTCGCCGTCTGCCGGTCCGCCGAAGACAGGCCTTTCAGAGACAATCAGGGACTTTGAGTATTTTTCCATGCTTTGCCCCGGAAAACTCCGGGGAATTCAGGCGGAGGTAAAGGCGGTCTGCGACCGGCTGGATTATCAGGGAAGCCCTATTTACGACGAATATCCGGATCGCGTGGCTATGGAACAGCTGAGCCGCGGGATTGCCCGCCGGGTATCAGAGCAGTTATCAGAAGAAGAGAATACAGCGCTTTATACGGCAGAGGTCCGCTCATACAGCGGAACCATTATTACAGGCAATCCGGCGCCGAGGGTACGCGCCATGGAAACGGCCGTTCCGGGGGAAGCTATGGAAACGGGGGAGGAAGGGGATACGGAATCCTTACATATGGAAGATGTAAATGGCAGAGGAGGGCCGAAAGGCCCAGGGCCAGCCAGGCGGCCGTGGGGGCCGCCGCCACCGCCGAACCATCCATGGGGGCCGCCGCCACCGCCGAACCATCCGTGGGGGCCGCCGCCACCGCCACCGAATCATCCAGGCGGGCACGGGAATCCGGATTGGGGAGACATCGCGGCGCTTCTCCTGTTTTCAGAGATTCAGCGCAGAAGATGCCAAAGCAGAGGATGCCGTTAAATCGATTCGTTCTTGTTAGAATTTACGAGGATATGGTATAATTATAGACACTAACCAGATGATTTTAGTATTTGAGGAACAACAGCATGAAAAAAATCAGTAAGAAAGTATGGATGATTATGATGGCTGTCATAGCGGCTGCGGCTTTGTCTGCGGCCGCTGTAACGGCTTTTAAGGATAAAAAACAGGAGAACGCGGCCTACACGCCGATTGAAGACGGAAACATCCCGGTTGCCTATATGGAAATGGGAGGAAGACAGATGAACCGCCTCCACGGCTTTCTGGGGGATCGGAGGGAGTGGGCGGACCGCGGGAATCTTACAGTGCTTCCAAAGGATCGGAAGCTGACGGTAGATTTTTACAACCTGGACAGCCGCATTACGGGAATCCAGTACGAAATCCGCAGCATGGAGGATGAAAGCCTGATTGAGCGGACGGTAGTCAAGGACTGGCATCAGGACGAGGGAGCGGCGGAGGCGGTAACGATTCTGCCGATTCAGAACCTGATCGACAAGGAGGAGGAGTATATTCTGACCCTTGCCATTGCCACAGAAAATCAGCCGGAGATCTACTACTATACCAGGATTGTCTGGACGGACGACGCCTATTTGGAACCGATGATCCAGATGGCGGAAACATTTTCAGACAATACCTTCCACTATGAAAAGGCTTCTGACCTGACTACCTATCTGGAGACAGATCCGGCGGCTGACAACAGCTCTCTGGGCCGCGTAACTCTTAAAAACAGCTTCGATCAGATGACCTGGGGAAACCTTTCGCTGGAGAAAACAGGGGATGTGGAAATGGAGCTGAAGGAGCTTCAGGGCAATATGGCCACTCTCTGCCTGAGCTATGTGGCCGCCACTGCCGGAGAGCAGGGAGAGGATTCTGGGGAAACGCAGGAGGAGCAAGACAGAGAGTATTACGATATCACGGAGAGCTTTACCATGAAATGGAGTTCTCAGAGAATCTACATGATGGATTACGAGAGAACCATGAACCAGATTTTTGACGGAGGCTCCGAACAGTATTCCGGGAAACGGATTATGCTTGGGATTTCCGACAGCCATGGCCTGCAGGAGCTGCGATCTCCAAACGGAGAGTACCAGGCTTTTGTGGTTAACAGAGAGCTTTGGATGTACAGCCGCACAGACAGCCAGAGTACGAGAGTATTCAGCTTCCGCCAGAGCGAGACGGATGAGATGGCGAATCTGCAGGATTACGGGATTAAGCTTCTGTCTGCAGGAGACGACGGAACGGTTGATTTCCTTGTAAGCGGCTATATGAGCCGCGGAAGCCACGAAGGAGGAGTAGGCGTTTCTCTGTGGCGCTACGAGAAGGGAACCAATACTTTGACAGAACGTCTTTACCTGCCGGCCAATGAGAGCAGCGAGGAGCTTTTGATGGGAATGGATACTCTGAGCTGTCTGAGCAGCAGCGGAACCTTGTACCTTCTTATGGGAAATACCGTTTATTCCGTGGATACGGCGTCCCGCCAGGCCCAGGTTCTGGCAGAGGGGATGACGGAAGAGAACTTCGCCGTAAGCCCGGGCCAGGAACGAATTGCATGGCAGGACGGAGAGGATCTATACGACAGCCGTTCCGTCCACATTATGGATCTGGAAACGGGAAAGAGCGCCCAGATCAAAGCGCCGGAGGGAAGCAGCATCCGCCTGCTGGGATTTGTGGGAGGCGATCTGGTTTACGGTCTGGCAGAGGAAAACTCCAGCGTCAAGGTCAATGGCCGCACCGTCCAGGCGCCTATGTATGCCCTGGAAATTGTGGGAAAGGACATGAATCTTCAGACAAGATATGAGAAAGAGGGCGTTTACATTACAGATGTGGAAATTGAAGGCAGCCGCGTTCATCTTCAGAGAATGACGAGGGTTGGGGACAGCTACATGACGGCCGGGGCGGACACCCTTGTCTGCAACGAGGAGGTAGAGGAGGATTCCATGGAAGGAATCGGTTATCTGGCCTCTGAGGAGCAGGGACGCGTATATTTCGTGCAGACGGCAGAGTCCGTTTCCGGCGGCGTTGATTTGAACGTGCCGTCCAAGGCGGTGGCAGAGGAAAATAATACAGTCGTGCTGGGACAGCCAGAGCCTTCCGGCAGGCGTCAGTATTACGCTTACAGCGGCGGCAGGCTGAGAGGCGTATTTGAAAGCTTTCCGGACGCTGTGACGGCGGCGTACGATGGAATGGGAATTGTGACAGACGAGGATGGAAGCGTATTCTGGTCCAGAGTGGACCGGGCCGATATGATTACCATCCGGAATCCGGAGAGCCTGGTTCCTGATTTGGAACGGTACCTGAAGGGATTTGAGGAGGGCGATGAGGAGACCTCAGACGGCGTCGCGATCATCGACGCAGGAGGCCTTTCTCTGAATCAGATTCTTTACTTCATCAGCCGCGGCTATCCGGTGGCCGCCTACACGGGAGACGGCTCTTACGCCGTTATCTATGGATACGACGCCTACAATATTTCCTGCCTCTGGTATCCGGGAACCGAACAGGCCTACACAGACAAGATGGGCCTGAACGATGCGGCGTCCTGGTTCGAGGCCAACGGAGGAAACGGATTTGTGGCGTTCCTGTTTGAAGATTAGAGGTATTCATCTTTACAAATTCTGCTGATATGTTATAATCAGTTCATAAAAAGTTAATGTTCCCACAGGAACAGAGACAAAAAATCCATAAAAATGTAAGAGTTGGGACAGTCAGAGGGCATGGCGGGCGTCGTCCGCCAGAGCCCTTCTCGCCAAGCATAGATAGAGGTGCAAGATGGAACAGTATATTATGAAAGGCGGCAATCCCCTGGTCGGTGAAGTCACCATCAGCGGAGCTAAGAATGCCGCCCTGGGAATATTAGCTGCATCAATTATGACAGACGAAGAAGTTTTGATAGAGAACCTGCCGGACGTGCGGGATATCAACGTGCTGCTGGAGGCCATTGAGGAGATTGGGGCCAAAGTGGACCGCATTGACCGCCATACGGCCAGGATCAACGCCAAGCGCATTAAGGAAGTAAGCGTGGACGACGAGTATATCCGCAAAATCCGCGCTTCCTACTATTTTATCGGCGCTCTTCTCGGAAAATATAAGAGCGCGGAGGTTCCCCTTCCAGGCGGCTGCAACATTGGAAGCCGTCCAATCGATCAGCATATCAAGGGCTTTCGGGCTCTGGGAGCTGAGGTAGAGGTCAAGAGGGGAGCCGTAGTGGCCCACGCCATTGATCTGGTGGGAAGCCATATTTACCTGGATGTAGTCAGCGTAGGAGCCACGATCAACGTGATGATGGCGGCTACTCTGGCAGAGGGAGAGACGATCATTGAGAACGCTGCCAAGGAGCCCCACGTAGTAGACGTGGCCAACTTCTTAAACAGCATGGGAGCCAATGTCAAGGGCGCAGGAACCGATATTATCCGCATTAAGGGAGTCAGAAAGCTCCACGGAACCGAGTATTCTATTATCCCGGATCAGATTGAGGCGGGAACCTTTATGTGCGCCGCCGCCATTACAAGAGGCGACATTATGGTGCAGAACGTCATCCCCAAGCATCTGGAAGCCATTACCGCGAAGCTGATTGAGATGGGCTGCGAGGTGACGGAGTTTGACGAGGCGGTCCGCGTGGTGGGTAAGCCGCGTCAGAAGCATATGGACATTAAGACGCTCCCATATCCGGGATTTCCGACAGACATGCAGCCGCAGATTACGGTGACTCTGGCTCTGGCTGAGGGAACCAGCGTGGTGACGGAGAGCATTTTTGAGAACCGCTTTAAATACGTAGACGAGCTGTCACGCATGGGCTGCAGCATTAAGGTAGAAGGAAACGTAGCGATTATTGATGGCGTGAAGGGCTTCACGGGGGCTACAGTCAACGCCCCGGATCTGAGAGCAGGTGCAGCCCTTGTAATCGCAGGCCTGGCCGCCGAGGGCTATACAGTCGTTGACGAGATTGGATACATACAGAGAGGCTATGAGAACTTCGAGGAGAAGTTAAGAGGCCTGGGCGCTGTGATTGAGAAGGTGGATTCCGAGAAGGAAGCTCAGAAGTTCAGACTGAAGGTGGGCTGATATTTCTCTTGACAGGAGAGGGAGAATAGGATATCATATCAATCGCAAGCAAAGAATGCAGAACTGTTTAGATACCAGATACAAGTAAATAATGTGCGTAATATCCCTTATTCAGAGTGATGGAGATACAAAGGATCTGAGAAGTCACGGCAACCCCAGAAGAATGGAAGGTGCCAGCCTGAGCGAGGAACCGCAGACGCGCGGCAAATCGAGCAATAAGAGGAATTGATAGAAAAGAAATCAAGTCCGTATTGCTGCGGACTTTTTTTATTTCATAGGAAAAAGCGTCCTATGAAATAAAAAATGCTCCGCAGGAATCTTTCTTGTGACAAAAACCATGTTTTATCGTAAAAAGGTCTTAAAGATGCGCACATACAGAAGAAGTCATTGATTTATTACAAAAAGGAGGAACAACGTGGAGAAGTTACTTTTTACATCCGAGTCTGTTACTGAAGGCCATCCGGACAAAATGTGCGATCAGATTTCTGACGCAATTCTGGACGCTCTTATGGAAAAGGATCCTATGAGCCGTGTTGCCTGTGAGACGGCAGTTACTACAGGACTTGTCCTGGTTATGGGAGAAATCACAACGAACGCTTATGTAGATATTCAGAAAATTGTCCGCGAGACAGTCCGTGAGATTGGATACGACCGCGCGAAATACGGTTTTGACTGCGATACCTGCGGCGTGCTGACTGCGATCGACGAGCAGTCTGCCGACATCGCCCTGGGTGTTGACAAGGCGTTAGAGGCAAAAGAGAACAAGATGTCCGACGAGGAGATCGACGCTATCGGAGCAGGAGATCAGGGTATGATGTTCGGCTTTGCGGCTAACGAGACAGAGGAGTATATGCCTTATCCGATTTCCCTGGCTCACAAGCTGGCCAGAAGACTGACTGAGGTGAGAAAGAACGGAACTCTTCCCTACCTTCGCCCAGACGGAAAGACACAGGTAACGGTAGAGTACGACGAGAACGGAAAGCCGTTCCGCTTAGATGCGGTAGTTCTCTCCACTCAGCACGATGAGAAGGTGACCCAGGAGCAGATTCACAAGGATATCAAGCGCTATGTGTTTGATCCGATTCTCCCGGCCCATATGATCGATACGAACACAAAGTTCTTCATTAACCCGACAGGACGCTTCGTAATCGGCGGACCGCACGGAGACAGCGGTCTGACAGGAAGAAAGATCATTGTAGACACCTACGGCGGATATGCCCGTCACGGCGGCGGCGCTTTCTCCGGAAAGGACTGCACCAAGGTAGACCGTTCCGCAGCCTATGCAGCCCGCTATGTGGCTAAGAACATCGTGGCTGCAGGCCTGGCTGACAAGTGCGAGATCCAGCTCTCCTATGCCATCGGAGTAGCTCATCCGACTTCTATCATGGTAGATACCTTCGGCACAGGAAAGCTTTCCGACGAGAAGCTGGTAGAGATCGTGAGAGAAAACTTTGACCTCCGTCCGGCAGGCATCATCAAGATGCTGGACCTCCGCCGTCCGATTTACAAGCAGACGGCTGCTTACGGCCACTTCGGAAGAAACGACCTGGATCTTCCGTGGGAGAAGTTAGACCGTGTGGATACGCTGAAGGCATATTTAAAATAAATAGATTCCGTTTCCAGACAGAAGGGGCATTTTCCGGCATAGCCAAGTATATGCGGGCGGATGCCCCTTTTTTTTCATGCTGTTGCGGAGCGAATGTTTGAATAATTCTTACTATTCTGAATAATAGTTTTTAATATAAAATCAAGGCATATATTTTCAAAAAAGTTTGAAAAAATCTTGTGTTTCCCTGGCGAAAGGTATATGATTTTGGTATAGGAACGGGTGGAAGGCAGTACAGATACAGGAGCGCCGGCAGGAGGCAGCGGGGGGCTGTCTGCCGTCTGCCTCCGGATAAAATGGGGGTATCAGGTGTGGAACAGAACGTGTGT
>ERZ773260.262-NODE-262-length-75758-cov-8.999273_pt1 | contig 75758 bp, 101 predicted proteins | sample MGYA00511387_ERZ773260 | MGnify/ENA primary metagenome ERZ773260 (study PRJEB29015, sample SAMEA2737745) | human gut metagenome | biome: human gut; feature: human-associated habitat; material: faeces | place: China | collected 2012 ...
CTGCGGCTCCCATCGGTATATAGTTGAACAGGATATAAGCGATGATCGCCGGGATGCACAGAAGCAGCAGTTGACGGCTGGCCTTTGCGTCCGCCCGGCCTTTGTGGCCAAGGCGCGGCCCTTCCTTTTTTCTTTCCTTTGTCATGGTTCGCATGGGTGCCTCCGCTTTTGTTTTCTTCATTTTACGGGTTCGGTTTTTGATTTCCAAGGTGCGATTGTGACAAGATGGCTGGCGATTGTGACTGCGTTGATTGTGCATTATTCCTGCATCCAGTTGGTATCTGCGTGTTTATTTTAAGCATTGTCGCCAAAAAATCAGCATTGAATTTGACGATTCGTATTTGCTCTTTTGTTAATATGCACAGAGACGATTGCATGAAATTATGCAAAAGGCACATGCGCTGCCGCATGTGCCTTTCATATCGCTTATAAAAACTTCATGCTGACCAACCATTGACGCAAAAGCTGCCGCCACTGTCCGACGGAGGCATCATCGAGCGCCAGCGCCTTGCCGTGCTGTCCAAACGGGAAGACGTGCAGCTCATACGGCACACCACATTTTTGCAGTGCAGCGGCGTAGAGCATCGAATTGATTGCCGGAACACTTGCATCCTGCGCCGTGTGCCAGAGAAAGGCGGGCGGCGTGTTTTCTGTCACACAGCGCTGCGGAGAAAAGAATTCGATCTGTGCCTCATCCGGCACATCGCCGAGTAGAAAGCGGCGGCTCCAATCGTGTCGGTACTCGCCCATGTCGATCACACTATAGCAAAGGACGGTAAAATCAGGGCAGGCAGATAGATTGTCAAGCTCATCCTGCGGCGGGTAAAAGGCTTCATCATAGTGGACAGACAGTGTCGCTGCCAGATGGCCCCCGGCGGAAAAGCCCATGATGCCAAGGCGCTCGATCCCACGCTCCATGCAGAGCTTTCTTGCCAGCCGCATGGCCCGCTGCGCGTCGGACGGCTGCGCCGGGGCTTTACTCGGCGCAACACGGTATTCCAGCACAAAGGCTGTTATCCCGATGGTATTCAGCCACGCGCCAACGTCATTTCCCTCATAGTCCGCCCGGCCGCAGTAAGCGCCGCCCGGACACACGACAATTGCCGTCTTTGCGGCGTCACAGTCATATGGCGTAAGATACGGTTCAAACGCATCCTCTACGCAGCGGTGCGGCATGGTTTGGTTCCATAGCTTTATCATGGTTGCTTCTCCTTTCGCTGGCTCAAGTTCAGTTTCTGCTGGTATTCGCGCATGGAACAGCCCGCGAACCTCCGGAACACGGAATAAAAGCTTTTTTCGTCTCTATATCCGACCGCCTCCGGAATGGATTTGACATCCCGACCAGCCTCCAGCATTTGAATTGCCGCCTGAACACGGATGTGGGCCAGATAATCCGTAAATTTCTCGTTCATCTCTGTCTGGAATTTCCGGATAAAATGCCGCGGGCTGATGTGGACATACTCAGCTAGCTCCTGCACAGTCAGTTTTTCCGAGAGGTGCGACTGCATATAGACGCAGGCGCGCCCGATGGGATCGCTTTTCAGCGCGTCCTCCTGCGTGATATAGCCCTTTTCGGAAAGCAGCGCCCAGATGGCGTCCGTGTACGCCGCCGTTCCCTGCGCGGAGGTCAGCATGCCCAGCGGCGCAGCCATCATGTTACTTCGGAGTTGCGCGGCCAGTGCCTCATCCCTGCGGCAAATTTCTGCGCGCAGTTCCTCCATCAAAGAGCGCACCAGCAGAGCCTCCATGCGCAGCGGAGCATCGCTCAGCAGCGGCTTGACTTTGGAATACATTTGCCAGTGATCCTCGTCGATGCCCGGCTTCAGTGCCAAAAGCAGCTTCAGAAGTCTCGAAATGCACTCATCCCAGTTTTGCTGGCCGCGCAGATATGCTTCTTCCCGACTTTCCGTGTGCAGTTCCTCTGAAACGCGGATCATCGCGCTGCGCAGCGCGTCGATCCCGTCAGACTTCGGCAAATAGTCATATGCACCGCACCGGACGGCTTGCTGCGCTTCCGCAAGGTTCGGCGTGTCAGTCAAAAAAATCACGCGGAGGCACGGAAACTGTCTGCGGATATGTCTGGCAAGTTCAAACCCAGACATATCCGGCAGGCTCGTATTTGTGATGAGCACGGCCGCAGCTTCACCTTCCTGCATCCAGCGCAGCGTTCCTTCCGCCACACATTCGCCGCGTACCATGCTGAATCCCAACCCGTAAAAGTCAATGCCGTTGATCACCTCTGTGCGGTATCGCATACAGGGGTCCGTAAAAAATGCTTCAAACATAAGCTGCCTCACATCCGTCCATCGGTCCAGTATCCTCTGTATCGCATTCTAAAAGAATGCGGGTCAAAATTCATAGGTGGCGAATATGACATTTTTGCGGGTCAAAGTGTCATTTTCGCAGATTGCCTCCCTATATGCGCTGTGTTACGATACGAAAAAGCAGCGAAAAGGAGAACATATATGGATCAATTCGCACAAATCGCGGCAAACGGCATCGGCGGGAACGCTGCGCTTCTGGAGCCGGTCACGCCAATTCCGCATGAAACCGTTATCTGCCGTCTGGAACAGGCAGATGCACAGCCCATCGCAGTCAAGCCGCATCTGTCTACAACGGAAGAACTGAAAACCGAGCTTGCTGCCATGCGGGAAGCATACCGCCCGTTTCTGGAAAATCACGCGCCTGCGTTTGAAAGCCTGCGCCGGCGCATGGATCTCACGTCGTTTCTGCGCGATGGTCAACCGGTCACGATCCCGGAATACGGCGGGCCGATCGGCGTGTGCAAAAAGACATATGAAACCACGTTTGAGCTGCCTGCGCTTTTGGCGGGCCAGTCGGTCTATATCCATTTTGACGGCGCGGATTACCGTGCAGTCATTACCGTCAATGACACATTTGCCGGAGAGCACGAAGGCTTCTTCTCTCCATTCGAGTTTGAGATTACAGGCATCGTCAAAGACGGCACAAACCGGTTGAAAGTTGAATTGTATAATGACCATATTTATATGGGAAACGATCCCGGCGGCAGCGAAGAAACAGAAGGCGACAAGCTTTATGCCGCCACCGGTCTCGGCTGGGACGGTCCGCTGGACGGCTGGCACCACTGCCCCTCCGGGACGGGCATTTACAACCGCGTCTATGTGGAGATCCGAAATTCCGTCCATATCAGTGACCTCTATATCCGTCCGCTGGACGGGAAGGCAGAAGCATGGCTGGAAATTCAGAACGACAGATATGATACCCTCCAGGTCGAGCTTTCGCTTTCACTCTACGGGCAGAACTTCCCCGAGACGGTCTTTGAAGACCACCGCTTTACGCCGGAGACGACGCGCTTTGTCGGCATGGGCGACAGCCTGACGGAGGCCGCCGTCAAGTCCGAGCTTGGAAAGGGCATTCCCATGCCGCTCAAGCACGGAAAGAATCTGTACAAGGTCAAATTTGACCTGCCGGACGCAAAGCTGTGGGATCTGGAAACCCCGTATTTGTACCAGCTCCATGCAGCCGTTCTTGTAAACGGGACGTGCACCGACCGCCTTGCGCAGCAGTTCGGTATGCGCAGCTTTACGCAGGACACAGAAAGTCCGCAGCGCAAGGGGATGTTCTATCTCAATGGCCGCTCCATCCGTCTGCGCGGGGCCAATACAATGGGCTTTGAGCAGCAGGACGTGCTGCGCGGCGATCTTCCGCAGTTGATCGACGATATTCTGCTGGCCAAAATCTGCAACATGAATTTTCTGCGTCTGACGCAGCGGCCGGTGCAGGATGAGGTCTACGAATACTGCGACAAGCTCGGCCTTATGACGCAGACGGATCTTCCGCTGTTCGGCGTCATGCGCCGCTTCCGCGTCCCGGAGGGCATCCGGCAAGCGGAGGAGATGGCGCGCATGGTGCGTAAGCATCCGTGCAATGTCGTCATCAGTTATATCAACGAGCCGTTTCCGAACGCCAATAACGAGCCGCACCGACATCTGATCCGTCCGGAACTGGAAAACTTCTTCACCTGCTGTGACCTTGTTGTGAAGCTCTCGAACCCCGATCAGGTCATCAAGCACGTGGACGGCGATTATGACCCGCCCACAGACGGGATGCCGGACAACCACTGCTACCCCATGTGGTATAACGGCCACGGTATTGACATTGGCCGTCTGCACCGGGGCTATTGGCTGCCTGTCAAGCCCGGCTGGTACTATGGCTGCGGTGAATACGGTGCAGAGGGGCTGGACTCGGCGGAGGTCATGGAGGAGTGCTACCCGCGCGAATGGCTGCACGAGCCGTTTGACCCGGGCCGCATTGTCCGCAGCCAGACAAAGAGCTTCAGCGGCTTTTTCTATGACGCGCAGGAGGATATGCAGGGCTGGATCAGCCGCAGCCAGCGGTATCAGGCCTTTGCCGCGCGCATGATGACCGAGGCATTCCGCCGCGACGACCGCATGGTCTCGAACGCCATTCATCTGTTCATCGACGCATGGCCCAGCGGCTGGATGAAGTCCATCATGGACTGCAAGCGCATCCCGAAGCAGGCGTATTTTGCCTACCGAGATGCACTCGCGCCCCTGCTGGTGTCGCTACGCACCGACCGCTTTGCCTATACGGCGGGCGAAACGATTCAGATCGAAGCGTTCCTGTGCAATGATACCGCGAAATCCGGCGCGTATACGCTTGCCTTTGAGCTTTACAACGAACAAAACAAGCTGATTCAGACCGGGCGCGTCCCCGCGCACGCGGACGCCTGCCGCGCAGCCTATATCGCCAGCGCCGAATTCCCGGCAGAGACCGCGCAAGACCGCGAAACGCTGACGCTCCGCGCCGTCCTGCTGGACGGGAACGGGGACGTTGTCAATGACGCAGAGCAGAAGCTGACCGTATTTCAGGACGTGACTGTCGTACCGAACGACAATGTTGTCATTCTGAAGCTGGAACCGGGTTTGCATACCGTCGCGGGCGAAACCGTGACGGTCAAGCCCTGCGGGATGCTTCCGCTGCATTTTGTCTCCCGCAAAACGGGGCATCCGGCTGTCGACGAATTCAAGGAGCAGGACTTCTCCTACTGGTATGACGCCAAGGAGGACTGCATCACGCCGCTGCTGGACACGACGTTTACCGTCGAAGGCTTCACACCCATTCTTTTGTCCAACAATATGGACGAACAGGGAAATTGGGGGCCAGTACTGGCTGCGGCAGAAAAGCTATACGAGGGCAAGCACTATGTGATCTGCCAGCTGGATCTGCGGCAGGAAAACCCGGTCGCAAAGCGCTTCCTGAGAAATCTCTACAGGTTGGGTACAAAATGAACAACATCGAACAGGCGATTTCCTTTGCGCGGCAGGAATATACCCGTCAGGGTCTGGACGCGCTCTATCAAAAGGACTTTGAGGAAGCGCTGCTTCCGGCACTTTCTCAGGCCGCCGAAATTTACAGGGCAGACACGCTCCGTTGGAGCGGCGATCCCAAGACGGATCTGCTCGCAGCGCTCCTTTGGAGTCAGAAGCTGCTGAACGATTATCAAAGGCACCAGCTTCCGGACGAGGTATTTTATCATACGATCGACGATATCGGCCGCTGGGCCTTCGAATATTGGAGCTATAGCGGCAAGATCGGCCTTGCCGAAAGCGCATGGCTGACGAATCATCTGACGCTGCGGCTGTTCCAGCTTGGACGACTTCAATTCTGCATGGAGCCGGCGGACTTTTCCGCCCCGGCTTTTGGACTTGAACCGGGCGAGCCGCTGGTGTCTGTGCACATCTGCCGCGGCGGTTCGCTCGATCCTGCGGCGTGCGACACCTCGTTCGCGCGGGCACGCGCACTTTTTCCAAAACACTTCCCAGCGTATGCGTTCCGGTTTTTCAGCTGCCACTCCTGGCTGCTGGATGAAACACTGCTGCCTCTGGTTGGAGTATACTCCAATATTTCATTTTTTCAACAGCGTTTTCAGATCGTCGGACGCACTGCATCCAACGCAGCCGCGCGATATGTGCTCCGTTGGGACATTCAGCCGGATGAAATTGCTGCGTTTATCCCGCAAAATCGCTTCCAGTCCCAATTAAAAACGCAGCTTCTATCCCAGCAGCAGTTTTACGAGGCAACCGGCCTGATCGTCCGATAGGGCGTTATCCAATAGGAGGAGAGACACGATGGAGCTTGAAATTCTTCTTCCGTTTCCTTCCGCAGAGACCATGACAGAAAGCTGGGCATTTTCGGAAGCGCAGATTGATTTTCGACATGATCCGGAGGCTGGCGCAAGATGCACGATCAGCTATGCTGCGGTGGAGCTTAGAACACATTTGCTGCAAATGGAGCCAGACGCACAGATTTGCTTTGTCTCACAGCGGCACAGCGGAAAAGCAGCGATCGAATTGCACGCCGATTCTCTTACGGCATCTGGGGATGCATACGCGCTGCTGCCGCAGAAGGACGGTCTTTTGATCCGCGGTGCAGGCCGGGTCGGTGTTTTATACGGTGTCTATGAATTTCTGAAAATGCAGGGCTGGCGATGGCTGGAACCGGGTACAGCTGGAGAATATGCGCCCGAGCCGGGATGCGGCCTTCTCTGGCCGAAGAACGCCGTGCATGATGCGTCCGCTTCCACGCTCGGCCGTGGATTTTCCATCGAAGGCGCGCTCAAGGAGAGCGCGGATCTTCTGATCTGGATGGCCAGAAATCGAATGAATGCGTATGGAGATCGGCCGAACACGCGCGCGCTCATGCGGAAGCTTGGAATTGTCATGCGCGATGGCGGTCATATTTTTGAGGCTATTCTGGCGCCGGATCGTCCGACCCCATCCGGCCGGACGCTTTGGGACGCGCACCCGGAGTGGTACGGAACACCTGCCCACGGACCCAAAAGCAGGCAGACCGCACTGCAGACGCAGTTCTGCGTTTCTCAGCCGGAACTGATTCCATATTTATGCGAGGAACTGCTGCGGCACATCATGGGGCCGTGGCATGAGGCAGATGAAATCGATGTCTGGGGCCTCGATACATGGGGGAGTGTCTGCACATGCGAGCGCTGCCGTGCGCTCGGAAACGGCACAGACCAGATGCTGCATATGGCATCACACTTTCGTTCCTTCCTGGACCGCGCCCGCGCGGCAGGCCGGTTGGACCACGATGTAAAGATGGCCTTGATCGCGTATGAAGGAACCTCCACGCTTGCGCCGCCGGAGCGTCCGATCCCGCAGAATCTTCTGGATGCCGGAGACTATCTCATTTACGCTCCCATTGTCCGCTGCTATGCGCATGGCTTCGACGATCCCGGCTGTTCCTATAACCGGGCATACGCAAGCGCGCTTTCCGGCTGGAATCAGATCCGGCCGCACCTGCCGGTGATGGTGCTGGAATACTACAATGTCAGCAAATTTGAGGATCTTCCGCTGCTGTTTACGCACAGTATGGCGCATGATTTTCAAGTCTACCGCCGCACCGGTGCAGCAGGCTTCGTATATATGCACGTCCCGCTGGTAAACTGGGGAATGCGCGCATTGACACAGGTTTTATTTGCAGAACTGGCGTGGGATCCGGACGCCGATATCGCGAAGATCAAAGCGGAATTTCTTTCGCGCCGGTACGGTGCATACGCGGGACGGCTCCGGTCTGTATACGATCAGATCGACATGGCCTCGCAGCAGATTACAAGCTGGCGGGCGTGGAAGGACAGAAGCCTGCTGAGCCGGCTGCAAAGCTGGAACGGAGGCAGACCGGAGCGTCCGCTGCAAGTCGACGACCACTTTCAAACGCCGGAAGCGTTTGACACAGCCGGGGAGCAAATGCTGTCGCTTCTGCAGGCAGCGCTGCTGACACTGCGGGAAACCCTGTCTGCGGTCAAACACGATACCGCGGCCATCCGTACCGATATCGTCACAGCGGTAAATCCTGCGCAGCAGCGCAGCGCACAGCAAAGCGCGCAGCTGCGTCATGCACTGGAGGAAGACCTCCGGCTTCTGGTCTACGGAACAGATACCATGCAGCTCATGCTCCGCATGGGACAGTATTATACCGCGCTTTATGCAGGATGCGATGACCGCGCCGCACTTTTATGGCGGCAGATCGACACGCTGGAACAGCGGCTGGAGCAATACTATATGCCGCTTACGTTCAGCACGGACTGCCTCGATCTCATCAGCAATGACGCGCTGACCAGAACACAGTTGCGCGAGGTCATTGCGCGGTGCAGAAAATTCAGAATCGATCAACATTGGGAGGATGCTGTATGCTGATCAGAACCATTCAGACAGATACGCTTTTTTCATCCGTATATGATTTGCGCAGTTCAATGGGATACGCTGCCGCAGAAACGGCGGCCAGCGCCATTCGCGCAGTTCTGGAACGGAAGGAAACTGCAAATGTGATTTTTGCCGCTGCGCCTTCGCAGAATGAGATGCTGGAAAGCCTGCTGCGGCAGGACCTGGATTTTTCCCGGATCAACGCCTTTCACATGGACGAGTACCTCGGCCTTGGTCTGGATGACAGCGCTTCCTTCAGCTGCTATCTGACAAAGCATCTGTTCGGCAGGGTAACGTTCCGCACTGTGAATCTGATTCCCGCAAAGCGAACGCCGGAGGCAGCCTGCCGCGCCTACACAGAGCTTCTAAAAGACAATCCGCCGGATGTCGTCTGTATGGGCATCGGGGAGAACGGACATATTGCATTTAATGATCCCGCTGTGGCAGACTTTCAGGATCCCGTCTGGATGAAGCCGGTTCAGCTTGATGCGGTCTGCCGTATGCAGCAGGTGCATGACGGCTGCTTCCCCACACTTGATGCCGTTCCGAAAATTGCCCTGACGCTGACAGTTCCCGCCCTGATGCAGGCAGCGCACCTGATCTGCACAGTGCCGGGACGTACAAAGGCTGCTGCCGTCAAAGCCATGCTGACCGGGCCGATCGATACCGCCTGTCCGGCGTCCATTCTCCGCAGCCACGCGCATGCACAGATGTTTCTGGACACGGACAGTGCCTCGCAGCTTCTGTAAGGTGGGCGCGTATGGAACGCATCGCCATTTGCGGCGGCAGACTGCTCACGCCGCAGGGGATCTTGGAGCAGCATATCCTATTGGCGGAGGACGGCGTGATCACCGCGATCATACCGGAGATAACGCCGATCTCCACGGATTATCGCCGTGTGGATGCAAAGGGACAGTATGTATCCCCCGGCTTCGTCGATATCCACCAGCACGGCGCTGGCGGAAGCGACTATATGGAGCCGGATGCCGATACATATTACACCGTTCTTTCCACACATCTGAAATATGGAACGACCTCTGTCATGCCGACCCTGATGTCTGCAAGCGCAGAGCACACCATCCGCGCAGCCAGGCAATATGTCCGCGCGTTGGCCGATCCCCGGATCTCCTGCAATTTACTGGGTCTGCATGTGGAGGGGCTGTATATCTCGCCCGAGCAGGCAGGCGCGCAGAATCAGAAGCAGATCAAGGCCTTTGACCCAGCAGAATATCACGCCATATGCGAGGCCGCAGAGGGGCATCTTCGGCGCTGGAGCGTTGCGCCGGAGCTGCCCGGTGCGGATGAATTTGCCCGCTTTGCGCGTGACAATCGGATCACATTGAGCATCGCACATTCCGACGCCGATTTTGATACAGTCTGCCGGGCGTTTGAGATCGGCTACAGGCATATCACACATCTCTATTCCGGATGCAGCAGCGTCGTCCGAAAAAACGGCTTCCGGATCGCAGGCGTGGTCGAGGCTGCCTATTATCTGGATGATATGGACGTCGAGATCATCGCAGACGGCTGCCATCTGCCGCTGTCGCTCCTGAAGCTGATCACAAAGCTCAAGAAGCCGGAGCATATCGCTCTGATCACAGACTCCATTCGTCCAACCGGTCTTGATGTCCGGGAGAGCTTCTCCGGCAGTTCCGATGATCCGATCCCGATCGTCGTCGAGGACGGTGTCGCCAAACTGCTGAACCGGCAAGCCTTTGCCGGCAGCATTGCAACCTCCGACCGGCTGATCCGCACCATGCTTCAGGCCGGCATCGCGCTGGAAGACGCTGTGCGCATGGTCACGGTTCATCCCCTTCGGCAGATGGGTGCCGGCATGAAAAAGGGTGTTTTGCAGGAAGGCTTCGACGCAGATCTGTGTATCTTTGACGAGAAGATCCATGTCACGCAGGTTTTGATTCACGGGAAAACGGTGTATAAAGACGCTGCGGCAGCATAACGCGCTGCCGCAGCAGGAATGCATGCTTGATGCAAAAGAAGGGACGCGAGGTAGCGAGTTGTCTTTTTCATCATCTTTCACCTTTCATTTGTACTTGCTCCCGGTGCCGTTTCTTCATGCTCGAAGTTGCTGCAAAAACGGCATCACGCTACTTCTTCCCCAAGATAGCGCGATACCGTTTTTGCATTCGAGGATTGGGCGTGTATGAACTGTGCCTTTATCCTATCAAAGCATTTTTTGATTGTGAAGCTCCCCCGGGGGATGTTTTTTGAAAAATAGACAAAGTTTTTTCGCATATGAGGGCAGCCCGCCATCGGCGGGCTGCTCCTGCTTTGCGTCCTCTTGGCTGCCATCGTTCCGATGGGGGCGCACTGTCAAGGTCGGCGCAGTTTGCGAACTCCGCCGCCGGGCAGGCCGTGAATTCATAATAGATCGGCTTGTCCGGGTCGAAGGGCGCGACGTCCATTTCATAGTCGTGCCACTGGTCGCAGAGGGACTTCGCCCGCGTAAACGCCTTATACATGAGCTTCCTGAAAAACGGCTTGTTGCAGTCCGCAAATTTCAGCTTGCGGAAGGAGGGGAGAATCAGATTTTCCTCCATCTCCTCGATCTCCCGGAACGATGTGACGGCTTTGCAGGCCGCATAATAGCTCAGAATGGCAATGCAGTCATAGGTGCTGCCTGCGCCGTTGTGGAAATTCTTTTTGCCGCCGAGGTCGGTGCGCCAGTCGGAAAGGAACTCCACATACTGCCGCTGCACCTTCTCCCACACCGCCTCCCGTTCTGCTTCTGGGTAGTGCAGCGCGATTTTTGCGAGAATTTCCTTTTTGCACGGTTTGGAATACAGCACGTGGCAGGTGCGGTCAAATTGTAATTCGCTGTCTTTCATCGTGTTTTCTCCCTTATTGCTTCAGAATCTCCGCGATTTTCGCGAAATCCTCCTTCGCCTCCCGGAAAACCGGCAGCATACAGTAGCAGTGCACCATTTTGGGGCGGGCAAACGCCGTATAGGGGACGTTCGCGCGTCTGCACGCCGCTTCAAAATCGGGCAGCGCGCCGCCGGAGGAAAAGCCGCACGTGCTGACGTTCCCACCGCCGTACAGCGCGATCATCCTCCGGCAGCCCAAACGCCTTTTTCGCGCCGGAGAGTCTGTTTTTATGCTTCGAGCGCGGACAGGACATCGTCCCAGACGCCCGGGAAGATGCAATATTCGATCAGCGTCAGCGCGTCTGTCGGGTCTTCGCCGGACGAGAGCGCAGCTTCGAACGCGGACGGGTCTTCCAGACGGTAGATCGCGCCTGCGCTGCTTTCGTCGTACAGGGCCGCGACGCCGCCGGATTCAAATTCCAGCCAGATCACGGGCTCACCCTGTACAGCACTCGGCTCCGGGTCCATGATGTTGAGTGTGATCACGAGCAGCTTCGCCCGTTTCTCCGTCAGAACCTGTTTTTCCCAACCGCTTTCCGTGCGGGAATAGGCCGTGACTGTTCCGCCGGAGAGGGTGTCGTAGGGGGTGAAGGTGTACGGGTCGGCGGGAGTCGGTTCATTCTTGTCCCAGAAGTGATAGGCGTTCAGACCGCCGAAGCTGATGTGTGAGACTTCACCCGCTTCGACGCGGATCAGCATGAACAGGTCGCCGGACGTGAGCTCGTACAAGTCATACGGAATCTCCTGATCGTTCTCGATCATTGTTTCATGCGTCCACACGGCGTCCGGATACGCAGCCTCGACGGCCTCCTGCGGGCTTCCAATGCCGATGCCGGTATCCAGCGTCCAATCGCAGGGGCTTTGCGTCCAGACCTCGCTCAGCACCGAGCCGCTGCCGTCGCGCATACCGGTGTTCGTGAATCGCAGACGCAGATCATACTGCACATCCACACTTCCGGAGGTATTATAGAACCAGCAGACTTCCCACACGCCGTCCTCACGCTGGATCTCTCCCGTGTTGCTGACGCTGTCCGGTTCGCCGAGCATGGCCTGCACGTCCTCACGCTTCATCCCCAGCCGCAGCCCGCCGAGCTCCGTCGACAGAATGCGTGCGGCCACGGAATCGCTGTCCTCCCAGCCGCCGTCCGCCGCGGATTCTCCGCCGCGCGTCGGTTCCTCCGCAGGTTTTTCATCGCTCGCAGGCGACTCTGTGGTGGGTGTTTCGATGCCGGCGGCCTGACTGGCATTGTCTGCGTTCTTGTAGCCCAGGTTCCGCACGGCCAGCGGGATGGAGATTGCCAGCACGGCGCAGGCGGCCAATGCCGCGATGGGCAGCCAGCGCTTTTTCCGCCGGATATCGGCAGCTTCCTCGATCATGGTGTCGCTCAAATCCCCGATGCAGCGGAACAGATCCTGTGTCGTCATACCGCGATCCCCTCCTTCAAAAGCGCGTCCCGCAGTCCCGCGCGCAGACGGAACAGCCGGGACTTGACCGTGTTTTCCGTCAGGCCGAACAGGCCAGACAGGCGCCGGACGGAGTCGCCGTAATAATACCGGCGCAGAAACAGCTGCCGGTTCTCGCGCGTCTGCGATTGCAGGAATCCCTCGATCGTCAGCGTGACGGCCTGTGCGTCCAGCTGTGCCTCGGGCCGTTCGCCGCCCGGCAGACAGTCGGAAAGTTCGGAAAGCAGCAGCTCCGTCTGCCCGCCGCCGCGTTTCTGCGCGCGGGCCGCTTCCCAGCGCGTAAAGGACAGATTACGCGTAATGCGGCCCAGAAACGCCCGCAGACAGCCGGGCCGCGTGGGCGGAATGGCGTTCCACGTATGCAGCCACGTGTCGCTGACGCATTCCTCCGTGTCCTCATGGCTGTGCAGGATGTTGAAGGCAATGGAGCGGCAGTAGCCGCCGTATTTCTTCCCTGTCTCGGCAATGGCCCGTTCCTCGCGGGCGAAGTACAGATCAATGATCGTTTCGTCTTCCATGTCGAATCCTCCTCTGTCTGTCAAGACCGGATTTTTCCGCGTTGGTTGCGTGAATTTGGGTTGATTTTTTTGAGCTTCCGTGCTATGTTCTGTATGCAATTTGCATGAGATCGTGCATTCAAAGCGGGAGGAAAAATAAAAATGCAAGAGCCGCTGCAAAAACCTGCATTTTCAAAGCAGGCGCTGCTGCACTGCGCGGGCATTGTCGGCGCGGGGCTGCTGTATTCACTGGGCATCAACCTGTTCGTTGTCCCGACCGGGCTGTATACGGGCGGAATTATGGGCTTTGCGCAGCTGCTGCGCACGCTGTTCCTGCATCTGACAGGGCTGGAGCTGAAGATCGACATTGCAGGTATCATCAACTATGCAATCAACCTTCCGATTTTATGCATCGCGTGGAAACAGCTCGACCATCGCGTGGTGTTCAAAACGCTGCTGTCCGTCACGTCGACGACTGTTTTTATGTCCCTGCTCCCGCGCACGGACATTCTGCACGGCGATCAGCTGGCCGAATGTCTCATCGGCGGCATTCTCTGCGGCTGCGGCATCGGCATCACGCTCTGGATGGGCGGCACGACGGGCGGCATGGACGTGATCGGCATGATGCTCATCAAAAAGGGCTCGCATACGTCCATCGGCCATGTGAACCTGCTCTGGAACATGGCGCTCTATGCGATCTGCGCCGCCGCGTTCAACCTGTCCACGGCGATCTATTCGATCCTGTTCTCGTTCATCTCCACGACGGCAATGGACAAGCTGCATATGCAGAACATCAACGTCGAGGTCACGGTCGTGACCAAGATCCTGAGCCCGGAAATGGAGCATGAAATTCTTGTTGACCTGCACCGCGGCATTACGCGCTATGAGGGCATCGGCGAGTACACCGGTGAGCCGGTCCATATCTTCTATATTCTCGTCACGAAATACGAGATCAGCCGCCTGCGCGCCATCGTCTGCAAACACGACCCCCACGCCTTCATCGTCGCCAAGGACGGCGCGGTCGTCTATGGGAATTATAAGAGGAAACTGTAAACGCCCGCCGCTGCAGGGTTTCTGCAAATTTTAATATGTTTCAGAAAAACCGGGCCGTGGTGGCCCGGTTTTTCTGGTTACAACACACGCTCGACCGCGTGGTACAGGCTGCGGATGGCAAGCTCGTAGTCCGTCTCCTTGACGGCGATGATGATGTTCAGCTCACTCGATCCCTGGTCGATCATGCGGATATTGATGTTCGCGTCGGCAATCACGCGGAAGATGCGCGCGGCGGTGCCCTTGGCGTAGATCATGCCCTGGCCGACGACGGCGATGAGGGCCAGTCCGTCCTCCACGCTCACGTGGTCGGGCTGCAGCCGCTCCTGGATCTGCTGCAGGATCACCTCACGCGCGGGAGCCAGCGCCTCGGTCGAGACGAGGATGGAGACGGTGTCGATGCCGGACGGGCAGTGCTCAAAGGAAATGCCATGCTCGGCGAAAATCTCCAGCAGCTTCGCCACAAAGCCGATCTCGCCGTTCATCATGGACTTTTCTACGTACACGCTGCTGAAGCCCTTGTGGCCTGCGATGCCGGTCACGACGCGCTTGTGCGCGTTGGACGGCAGCGAGGGGACGATGAACGTGCCGGGGTCGGACGGGCGGTTGGTGTTGCGGATGTTGATGGGGATGTTCGCCCGGCGGACGGGGAAGACCGCATCCTCATGCAGGACGGACGCGCCCATGTACGAAAGCTCACGCAGCTCACGATAGGTAATGTAGTCGATCACGTGCGGATGCTCGATGATGCGCGGGTCGGCGGACAGAACGCCGGAAACATCCGTCCAGTTTTCATACAGGTCAGCACCGACGGCACGGGCGACGACGGAGCCGGTCACGTCCGATCCGCCGCGCGAGAAGGTGTGCACCGTACCGTCTGGCATGGCCCCGTAGAAGCCGGGGATCACGGCGTGCTCCACGCTTACAAGCGCGTGCCCGATGGCGGTATTCGTCGCCTCCGGGTCGAACGAGCCGTCGGCCCGGAACAGGACCATCTGCGCCGCGTCGACAAAGCGGAAGCCGAGATACGCGGCCAGTAATTTGGAATTGAGATATTCGCCCCGGCTGGCCATATAATCGCGCTGGGGACTCTGGCGCAGGTGCGCCTCAATGGCGGCAAAGTCCGGCTCCAGATTGGCACTCAGGCGCAGCGCGCCGATGATATCGGCAAAGCGCTGCCGGATCTCGTCCAGCACGGGCGCAAATTCCTGCCCGGCGCAGGCCGCGTCATAGCAGCGGTAAAGAAGATCGGTGACCTTTGTATCGCCGTCAAAGCGCTTGCCCGGCGCGGAGGCGACAACATAGCGGCGGGCCGGGGCTTCCCGGATGATCGCCGCGACCTTTTCAAACTGTGCGGCGGTCGCAAGCGAGCTGCCGCCGAATTTCACAACGATGGGATTCATGGAAAGCTCCTTTCAATGGAGATACTTGCATTATTTTCGCACAAAGTCCCCCGCCGCGTCAACCATGTTTTCACGGAAAACCGCTTTTTCGGCAAAAAATCTGCGCACAGGAGAAAAACATCTGTCTTTTTGTCAGGAACGCACAAAGCCGCCGGACAAACGTCCGGCGGCACACGATACTGTCAGCTTTGCAAAAGCGTTGGTAGGGGCGGGGCTCTGCTCCGCCCGATGGGCAGGTGCAAATCTGCACAGCACTCTGTAGGGGCCGACGACTCTGTCGGCCCGATAAATATTGCGGATTCGCCGCAGATTTCAGAAAAAGCGCTGCTTTCTGTGGGCGGACAGAGTCGTCCGCCCCTACAATGGAATGGGCAGGCGTTTGCGGATTTGCCGAAGATTTCCGAAAAATACGATGTATTCTGCGGGCGGGCAGAGTCGTCCAACCCTACACTGAAAACGGCAGGCGATTATCGTTTTTCACGCTGCGGCGGCTCCACGCCCCACTTTGGCAGCGGCTGGCGCTGCATGGCACCGAAGATCTTGCTTTTGAGATCGGGATACTGCGCCTGCAGAGAGACGATCAGCTCCTTGACCTCCTGCCGCTTGGTGTGCTTGTCGGCGGGACAGACGTTGTGGACGACGGGCAGCTCGTATTTTTCCGCAAAATGCGAGATGGCCTGTTCGCCTACGTAGAGCATGGGCCGGATCTGCGTGATGCCGGTGCGGCTGAGATATGTTACGGGCTCAAAGCAGCTGATGCGGCCCTCGTACAGAAGGCTCATGAGGAATGTTTCGACCGCGTCGTCAAAGTGGTGCCCAAGCGCAATTTTGTTGCAGCCCAGCTCCAGCAGCACGTCGTTCAGCGCGCCCCGGCGCATTTTTGCGCACATGGAGCAGGGGTTCTTCTCGTGCCGGTACTCGAAAATGATCGGGCCGATCTCCGTCTTTTTGATCTGATACGGCACGTCCAGCTTTGCGCACAGCTCCGCCACCGGGGAAAAATCCATGCCCGGCAGGCCCATGTCGATGGTGACGGCCTGCAGCTCATACGGGACGGGATAATACCGCCGCAGCGCGGCCAGCAGATATAAAAGCGACAGCGAATCCTTGCCGCCGGATACGCCGACGGCGATCTTATCGCCCGCGCAGATCATGTTGTAATCCTCCGCGCAGCGGCGGATGCGGCCCATCAGATTCTGCATACGAATTCCTCCAAATTCTATTGTTTTTGCATTTTGAGCATTTGCGAGTATTTTGAAGCATTTACGAGCATTTTGAAGCTCTTGCCATGAAGCATTGAAAATCAGAAAAATCGTGCTTGACACCGGTTTTACCCTGTGGTATAAAGAATAAGCGCGTTTTCCAGAGCTATTGTATACACGCGTGCCAAACTTGTCAAAACTTTTTATCATAAAAGAAAACCATGCGTTTTCAAACGGAGGAACAGACATGACCACTATGGCTAAGAAAGAGACCGTCCAGAGAAACTGGTACGTTCTCGACGCAGCTGGCAAGCCCCTGGGCCGCACCGCTGTGACCGCTGCCAAGCTTCTGCGCGGCAAGCACAAGGTTGACTTCACCCCGAACGTGGACTGCGGCGATTTCGTCATCATCGTGAATGTTGACAAGGCCGTTCTCACCGGCAAGAAGCTCGACAACAAGCACTACTACCATCACACCGGCTGGATCGGCAACCTCAAGGACGTCAAGTACCGCACGCTGATGAACGAGCGTCCCGAGTTCGCCATGGAGCTGGCTGTCAAGGGTATGCTGCCCAAGAACAGCATCGGCCGCGCCGCGCTCACCCGCCTGAAGCTCTACAAGGGCGCCGAGCACAACAACGCCGCACAGAAGCCCGAAGCATGGACTTTGGACTAATCAGGAGGTAACAGACTATGTACGAGAGCAAGAGACAGTATCAGTACGGCACCGGCCGTCGTAAGTCCTCCGTCGCCCGTGTCCGCGTCTATCAGGGCGGCACCGGCTCCATCACCATCAACGGCCGCGATATCGACGATTATTTCGGCCTCGATACCCTGAAGATGGTCGTCCGTCAGCCTCTGGCTGCGACCGATCTGGTCGGCAAGGTCGACATTATCTGCACCGTCGAGGGCGGCGGCGTTTCCGGCCAGGCCGGCGCCATCCGTCATGGCGTTGCCCGCGCTCTGCTGAGCGTCAACCCCGAGTTCCGTGCCACGCTGAAAGCCGCCGGCTTCCTGACCCGTGACCCGAGAATGAAGGAAAGAAAGAAGTACGGTCTCAAAGCAGCGAGACGTGCTCCCCAGTTCTCGAAGCGCTGAGTTTTCAAGAAAAGCCAGAAACCGCAATGGTTTCTGGCTTTTTTCTTTTGATAAACTCTGATATAACCGAGCAAAGAAAAACATAAAAAATCGAGGTTCATTTGAGGTGCATGGCTCTTAAAATCAAGTTTTGTGGTTCATGTTGTGGTTCATTTTTCCCGCTTGCGGTGCTTCGCAGACTCGACAAATTGATCGCATTTTGCTCTGAACTCTGGGTCATTCATCACCTGCCGCGTTAGGTCAAGCGCCATCTCGGCAAGCGTGTCTCTTTGATGGGACGGGATGGAGTCGTAATCAATTCTGAGATGCTCCGCGCGCTGATATGTCTTCCCATCGTGCAGAATTGTATCATCCGGAACCTCCTGATTCCCGTTGAAATAGGCAAGGACAAATCCTTCGCCTGATTCACCGGTACATTGATATGCATACGATCTAACTTCCAAATCATCTTTAGGCATATTTCTTCCTCCTGCTCTATTGAGCCATGCACCCGCTCTTATTTTATCGTGATATAGCAAAAGCCGCTATGCTGGATTTCTCCACATAGCGGCTTTATTTTCTATAACGAAGTTCGTTATAACCTAACGATTCCATGCAAAATGAGAAAATACTTGTTATATTTTCTCGTAAAGGAGCATGGCTATGATTAGGATTTTACTGTCCACGCGCCTCGGCGAAAGGCGCTGGACGCAGGCTGATCTCGCTCGCGCAACTGGCATACGTCCGTCTACCATCAACGACTACTACCACGAATTTGCCGAGCGTGTCAACCTTGAGCATCTGGATTTGATATGCGAAGCACTGGGCTGTGATCTCGAAGATCTGATTATCCGCATACCGAATAGTGAGCCGCGGGTACGGACACGGACCGGCTTTGAATTACATACCAAACGCTGACTTGCTCCCCAAAGCCCGGACGCTTACCATGCGTCCGGGCTTTCTCCTTTTGCGGGAATCGTATAGACCTCTATGGCGTTCCTCCCTAAATTTCTGTTCCGTCTGGCAAAATGAAGCTGATCTTCACGCTGCACCCCAGGGCGCTTGCCAGCGACTCAATATCCTTTTCCGTGAAGTTGCCGCGAGTCATCTTGTTCGACAGGTTCTGGCGCGTCTGCCCGGACGCTTCGGCTAATTCGCCCATCGTCATACTTTGCCGTTTCATAATTAGGCGCAGCTTCTCTGCAACTGAAATATCCATACTATCGCCTCCTGTCATCACTATACACGATTCTGTGTCGATTGTCAAAAACTTTTTTGCAAATTTCACGATAAAATGTAAATTATCTATTGACAAATGACACGAATTAGTGTAATATAAGCATGTAAGGCAAAGCCGAACAGCTTTTTGAAAGGAGCGAGGTGAATGAACGACGTGAACGTCACCGAGGCGCTGCTGAAAGCGATCCTCGAACTCATCGAGAAGTGCGAAACGCTCGAAGAACTCCGCGAAAGCGTCAAGCGCATCATGGATGAGTAAATAAAAAGAGTAGCGGCCCCTTCCACAGACCCGCTACTCAAACACCCCAAAAGGTGAGCCGGGAGCCTTACCCCGGCCACCTTGATTATAACCGAGTAAGGCAAAAATATCAAGGAGGAACACAAAATGATGATTTCTGAGTTTATCGAGCGCACCGGCTTCGAGCCGACCGCCAGCGAGTATGCGAAGATTGAAAAAGCCTACTACGACTTCAATGGCAACAAAGACGAATTCTGCAAGGCGTTCGTGAAGAACGGCGGCGAAAAGAAAATCTACAAGGCAAGAGCCGAAGAAATTGCACAGCTCAAGAGCCAGTTGGTCGAGATGGAAAAGCAGCATAAGACCGAGATGGAAGCTCGCGAGAAGCAGATCAACGACCTGACTGCCGAGTTGGATCGTGAGCTTGAGTGGAAGCCCAGCACCGGCACCGGAACGAACATGAGCCAGAGCGACTACGACCACCTTGCCAACTGTGGCAAGCTGATGACCGACGAAGAAGCCAAGACATTCATCGCTGACGAGTGCGGCTTTGCTCCCGAAAAGATTCACATTCTGCACGAGGTTCACACCTACGAGGTCAACAAGCACCGCCGCCTCCGCAAGTCCGGAACCTTCGACCGCACGCCTGTGTACGAATCCACTGACTGGAACTATGTTCGCTTCGACTGTGCCTGCTTCATGTACGAACTGGTCAACGGCGAGCTCCGCTTCTACTGCTGCTAAATCACAGCCCGCCCCGGAGGTCACGAGGGCAAGGAGGAGCACAATATGAAAAGAGCACAGACAACTGCTGTAAGCAAAGCTGCTATCGCCGCCAGCCGCAGATACCCGGAACGTACCGTGTGGTACTTCCGTCAGGGAAACAATGAGTGCTTCGTTATCGGTGGGAATAACGTAGAAGCCTTCAAGAATTCCGGTATCGCATCGACAATGCTCGGAGTTGAGAAACGCCGGTATATCAACGGCCGCAAGATAGGATAACATATACCCGCCCCGGAGGTTACGAGGGCAGAAAGGTTTACCATGGAAAAGCTGATTTATTCCGCCTTCCGCGAAGGTTACGGTGTCGACCAGATCAACCGGACAATGACCGCTGGCGAGTTGATTAACTTCCTCGCGCAGTACGATGAAGATACGCCGATCTATCTGAGTTTTGACAACGGCTACACATACGGCGGCATTATCGAGAGCCGCTTTGAAGAAAACTATGGGGAGGATAACGACGATGAATAAGATGCTGAATCGGAGCAGAGGCGGCATCGAGATCGCCGGTCACGAGGGAACGTGGTATGTCATTGACGAGGGCGATTTTCAGATTACCCCGGACGTGGACGGCAAACCGGAAACGCTCACCGCGCACCTGTTCCTGCTTGAAAGTGAGCTTTACGGCGAGGATGCTGCAGGTCTCATCGTGAACGATGAAAAGCAGATCGTCATGGAGGACGTCTGGAACGGCTTCGACGATCTGGAAGACGCCGGGTGGGAGAAAGCGCGGAAGATCGAATGCCCTGTCTGCAAGGGTGAGTTTCTGCGAGAGGACATGACTTTTACACGAGACTGCCACGGCATTACTTACCGGTTGGTCTGCTTCGATTGCTACGACAAGGTTATGGGAAAAGGCTACGACGGAGCATATTACACCGAAGCGGACGAATGTATTGAGGGGGACTATTGAGCATGAGCAGAGACTGGACACCCGAGGAGCTGGCAGCAGCCAGCTCCGTAATGAAAGCAGCAGGAAACATGAGCTACGAAGAGTTTCGTGCCGCACCGAAGCTGACGCTTCGCTTATTGGGACGTGATAGCTGGGATCGCCCCGTGTATGAGTGCGACGGGAAGCTGTATGTTGACGTTGACCCGCGTAGAAGCAGACCGGCGGACATCTGCACGAAGTATGGAAATGCTTTTGATGGCGAACCGTGTGACCCAATCCCAGAGAATACCATCATTGAGTTTGTTCCGGAGCGTGACACATGGTCGTTCTAAGATAAACGCCTCTGTCGCGTCGCTGCTGGACTTGCAAGTTTAGGCAGCGCAAAGCGACGAGAGAATCAATGGGCAGATATAAAAACGGCGTAGCGAGCCGCCAGAGCCGCGCAAAAAGAAAACCCCTCACATGACACTTCTGCCATGCGAGGGGTTTGTTCATGTGTTCAGATAAAGGCGCTGTCCACGTTGTCCGATGCGTCCTGCTCCTGAAAGCCGTTTGCCTTGGCGGCTTCAAACGTGATGCCGCCACGCTTGTGGTCGGACTTGACCAGCTCAAAATAGCACTTGCCGCCCGTGATGATGATAACCTGCGCCAGGCTGAGCGCGGCTGTCAACCAAGCGGCAGAAGCCATATAGTTGGACTTGATGCACAGGCGCATCAGGTAAATACATTCCTGCGTGATAAGCAAGCCAGACCCGACCAGCAGGAAGCAGACGAGTTTGCTCGTGTCCAGCTTCTTTCTCCTGCGCTTTTTCTGAGCCATCAGATCATGCCGAGCTTCTGCGCGAAGCGGTAAAGAACCGTGACGAGCTGCTCGCGCGTCATCATGTCCTGCCACATGAAGTTCGCGGAGCCGTCGGGCAGCGGTGCGCCACCCTGCACGATGCCGTTGTTGACTGCCCACTGGCGAGCAGCTTCGCTCCAATCGCTGCAGTCATTGTCCTGAAGATCTTTCCGCATTTCGCGGAAAAGCTCTGTGAAGGTTGCTTTGTCCATATCGTCGTCCTCCTTTTCTCCGTTTTCCAACACCATGACCGTATGCCCGGACGATACCAGAATATCGCCCCGGCGCAGGTAGGCGTCAGATGTCAGGTACTTCCGGTCAGTCAGCAATTCAAATTCTCCCGTAGCAGGGAAGCAGCGCATCATGCAGTAGGTCGTGCAGGAATTGCCCTGCTTGCGGTAGGTTTCTTTCAGGGCGTCGACGCCAGCGGAAATTGCGCAGAGCATCATAAACGCGCTGCAGTCCGTTTCTACGGGCTTTGCGATCTTGCTCAGAATGAAGTCTACCGCTTCCGCGGCGACGTAGGCTGTGTTGCGGCCGTCCTGATCGTACCCGATGTTCTTGTTGCCGACACCAGCTTCGCACGCCTGCGCGGCTAGCTCGGCTTTCCTGCGGTCCTTGAACCGGAGAACGCCGAGCCAGCTTCCAGAGTACCAATACGCGAAGTTTAATTCGCGACCGGTCTGATTGCCGGGTTTCTGCCCATGCGCGCCGGTTTCGCCGAGCGACGCCTGCCCGATGCGTACGCTCATGTTTCGTCGCCCCCGGAGGTTGAAAGCTCACCGACAGCCAAAACGCCGCTTTTCAATTCATAAACGGCGGACTCGATCATAGCGTCCAGTTTGGCTTCGTCAACCGTAATGCCGCGCTGCTTGAGCCATTCCAAGACATACGCTTTCTTCTCAGGACCGCGACCGGAGCCGTTGTAAATCTGCTCTGCGGCAGATACGGCAATCTTCACCCATGCGTTGATTTCTGCCTGCTGCTGGGCTGTGGTCTTGCTCTTGATGTACGGAATGACAATGACGGTAATGACTGCTGCGATCAGCGCAAATACCGCCTGAATGATGGTGGTAATGTTGTATTCCATGAATCGTGTTCCTCCTTAGTCATACAGGGCGTGAATGCCCTGCTTTGTCAAAAAATCCTTCTGCTTATGCTTGATGTTGGCTGCGTAGTTCAGAGCATCGTGCATATCGCCGTTGCAGTTCGCGTCTGGAATGCGCTGTACCGCCTTGGCGGTTGCTTCGCCGAGCGCGATTGCTGCGCCCGTACTCTGCACCATGAGCAGAAAGAAGTCTTTCTGCGCTTCATCCTGCTCTTCGGCGCGCTTATCACGCGCCGCAATTTTCCGTTCCAGTTTCCAGACGATAAGGCCCATGATGGCGGACGGAATCCCCATAGCCGCGACAAACGCGATCAGAAACTCACCAGCGTTGATTGTCATAATCACTTTCACCTCTACTTGCAAAATGCAGGAGAGGCAGACCGTGCCGCCCCTCCTGCTGCGTGTCAGATCTCTACTTCGAGATCCTTCAGGATTTCCTCGACCTGCGGCTTGATGAGAGCCGGCACCTGGTCGAGCGTCTTTTTGCCCTTGACGATCAACGTCGCATACACGATTGCCATATCAGCGACCTCCTTTCCACACAGAATAGTCAAAAGAAAAAGTCGAAGGCGCTTCATACGCCCTCGACCTCATCTTCTTCAAGGATACGCCGGACTTCCTCGCGCAGTCGTTCCGGCACATCATCAAGTGTTTTCAGCCCCTTTCGAATCAGCTCGGCATACACTTTCGCCATATCCATCAACCTCCGATCACAAGCTCATAGACGTCACAGAGCGCAAGCTGCGCCTGCGTGATCTGTGCGGACAGTCCTTCATTGACGCTTTGCAGGTCGCTTACCTGCTGTTTCAGCTTCGGAATGGTCTCCTTTTCGGCTTCGGCCAGCTTCGCCTGCGCGAAATAGCCGTCGAAGCTGCCGAGAATATCATCATAGATCCCGTCATAGAATGGCAGTTCCAGATAATACTCATCGTACTCGAAGCCGGAGATCGTCAGCTCGCCCTGCGTTTCCGAGAACGGAGCTACGTTCTCATAGAACCGCACAAGGCAGTAGCCGGGTTTGTCAGGCTGCTCCTCCAGCGAAAACGCATTTGCCGGCGCATTGTCGCCTCTTACTTTCATTTCGCACAACCTCCTTCAAGATTCGTACCCCGATGGGGTCAACATACTTTTTCCGCGCCGCAGCGGAATTGCAATGCTTGAGCTGGCCGATCCGGCTCAAAAGCCCCGATGCCGTCCGATACGCGATCCGCTGGTGACGCTCGATCTTCTTGCGCACCTTGCGGCATTGGCGCGTAAAGCGCAGGAAGTTTTTTCGGCGCATGGTAGTATAATCGCGGTAAAAGCGATACCCGACGTAATCCAGCGGCCGCACTTTCAACGGGAACACCTGCCAGTTGCCCTTCATCTGCAGCCGCAGCCGCTTTTGCAGATACTCGGCAATCGCTTTCCGCGCACGGTGCAGCTTCTTTTTGTTCGGGCCAAAGAGGACAATATCATCCATGTATCGCACGCTGTACTTCACACCGTCGAGCGTCGTAATGTAACGGTCGAGCGGCTCAAGATAGAAATTTGCGAGCCACTGGCAGATGAAAAAGCCAATGGCCAGCCCCTGTTCGCAGGTTTGCAGGATCTCCCACGTCAGCTTTAGATACTTCTTGTCCTTGATCTTGTGCGCCAGCATCCAGATCAGCTTGCGGCGGTCGACAGAATGGTAGAAGTGGTGAACGTCCATTTTGCAGACATACCGGCTTCCTTTTTTGTCGTGGTGAATGACACGCTTGCAGCGCCGAAGCGCGTGCTTTCCGCCGCGTCCCGGTACTGATGCGCAGCACCAGTAATTCATCCCGCGCAGGAAGACCGGCGCCGCCGCCAAGACCATCAACGTGTGGACAATGCCGTCGGGGAAGAACGGAACGTATTCGATCTCTCTCCACTTTCGGCTGCTGTTGTCGAAGATCTTGCGCTTCTTCGGCTGGGCCGGGGTGAAAGTCTGCGTCTGCAGAAGATCATAGACGCGGTCCGTGAAGCCGTCCACGTCGGCCAGCACCCGTCTTACGTCACGCCGATCGTGTTTGTCTTTCGCGCCAAACACAATGGCTTCGCGGATGTGTTCTTTGTCACACATCCATTCATACAGGAATCCTTTTCTTTTTGGCATATGCCTCGCTCCTTGTTTGCCATCGGGGTCTTTCCAGATACCTTTCGGCCGTACTAGAGCCCGTCCTGTAGCGGCAATATTTCCACCAAGCGGTGAGGGAGAATCTGCGCAAAGAAATGGAGCATACAAACAAGTAGGCGGGCGCCGATGTTCGAGTTCGCGTTGGACGAATTGTAGTTGCCATTGAAGAAGAACAGGCCGCAATTCGCAGCGGAATTGTTAAAGTAGCCGCCGACGGCAGGCAGACGCCAGCCGGTGTTCGAATACACGGGCGAACTAGAAGCCATCGCACAAGCTGCGCAGATAATCCCGTCAAAATTATACTGTCTATGCGTCGGGAAGATCCGAAAACGGGAGAAAATAACGAAATACGTTATTTTGAAAAAATATACGCGCCGCGCTTCGCGCGGATATATAGGGAATGGCGCTGCCGCGCCAGAGCGTAAGACGATCCGCTCTGAAAACGAAAGCCCGCGGGGGCTGCGGCCCCCGGTCCCCCATTAGGGGACGTAAAGGAGGCGGGCGCCGATGCTCGAGCCCGCGTTGGACGAATCGTAGTAGCCACCGAAGAAGAACAGGCCGCAAAACGCAGCGGAATTGTAAAAGTAGCCGCCGACGGCAGGCAGACGCCAGCCGGCGTACGAATACACGTAGTCGGGGACGTAGGTTGTCTGGCTTCCTCCGGTTCCGGTCGGAATGAACGCCCACGGGAGCGCCGTGCAGTTACCAAGCGTCTTGATATAGCCGTCACTGCTCGGCAGGCTGAGTCCTGCCGATGTATAGTTGGTGGACGTATCATCCGCATACTTCGACGGATCGGTGCAGATATAAGCCGCGCGGTTGTTGAAGTTGATACCGTCGAGCCAGTCGTAGACATTGCCCCACGGATTTTCAATGCCGCGATACTGCACACCACCCGCGCTTGTTCTGGACGAAGCTGCCGTGCCCGTATGGTAGGTCATGCTGTCTGTCGTGCCTGTTTTGGAAACCGACGATACGCCGACAATACCGTTGCCGATCTTGCTCTGGCTGTCCCAGTTTGCATACTCGACGAGATAGAGCAGCCAGACCGCGCACCACGACGCATAATCGTACTGCTGCCACTTGCTGCCCTTGTTCCGGGAGTTTGTGCGGGCTGTGGCGCGTGTGATGTTCGTCAACGGATTCGCGCCAGACTTAGAGTAGTAGCTGGCAATCGTGTTGTAGCGACCAACATAGCGGCCAGAACCGGGGTGCTTGGAAAAGCCGGTGAACGGCGCGTTTGCAACGTAGTAATAGATCTTGCTCTGGCTGCTGTTATAGACGATCTTGTAGTAAAACTCAGGGATAAAGACCATCGTATCGTAGGACGTGCGGGAGAATCCGGACTGTCCCTTTTTGTACGACACCGCGCCGTTGATGATGTTGTATTCCTCCATGCCTTGCCACGGCATGAATGCGTCGAATGGAGAGCTGCCAGCGCCTGTGCCGATGGCAGCGCTCGGCTCCGAGGACACGGCGGCATTGACATAGCCGTTCGGGTCGTTGCTCGGCGTCAGGCGGGAAAGAGCCGGGGAGGAGTTGCTGTACGTCCAGCAGACACCGAAGATTGTCACGAACACGCACGACACGGTGCAGGTCTTGCTTGCCGGCGCGTTGTAGTTTGTGTCGCTGGTAACGGAAACCGTGATCGTAACCGTGCCGGAGTTTTCATCGACGCTGTGGACGGTCACAATATTTCCCGAAATGGAAACACTGGCAATATCGGGGCGGTTGGACACGGCTGTGATTGTTCCTGTGCCAAGCCGTGTGACCGTGAAAGAATCTGTCAGCTTTCCGTCTTCCAGCTTGATCGAAGTCTTGCTGAGCGTCAGTGAGCCATCTGCCTTGCCGATCTTCCACGATACGGTTTTCGGCGCGGTCGAGCCGTCTGCCCACTGATAGAGGGCTGTGTCTTTCAGCGTAAACTTCGCGCTGTAATTGCCGGCGTTCGTGCCGCTGGTCGTGCCGCCGAGCGTCATTTTCGTCGTATCGTAGTTGTACCATGCCGGGCTTTGCGAGCCGCCCGAATAGGTCAGGCTTCCGCTCTGGCTCGGCACGGTCACATTCGTCTTGGTGACGGTGACGGCCTGCGTCGCGGTGCAGGAAACGCCGCCCTCGGTGTAGCGGATCGTGACGCTGGTGCGACCTGCTTCCAGACCGCCGCTCGGCTCGACCGAAACGCCTGTTGCAATCAGCGTGGCGCCGTTGGAATACGTCGCCTTGACAACCATGCCAGCCGTCGAGAACTGCTCACCAGCCTTGTAGGCGGTCTTCGTAGGCGGCGTTGTGATCTCGATGGACGCGAGCTTGATGCCGCCACCGCTTCCGCCGATCATCTGAAATACCTTGCTCATTGTGCGACCTCCGCTCTGAAAATGTTTACCGAGATTGCGCTTGTCGGCGTATCGGTGCAGGTGAACGGCATTTTTCCGTTCTCGGTGATGTCTCCCACTTTCACGCCAGCGTCGCCCCACGCCGTAAGGCTTGCGGAAACCGGCGTTACAATGTAGGCATAACCGGATTCCAGAAACCGTGCGTCTTCCAGCGTCTGCGCAAGATTCGACCAGCCGTTGACAGGCAGCGGCAGCGTGAACGAAACAGCCTTGCCGCTTTTCTTGGAAAACAGATCTGCGTGGGCCTGCGTGGCGGCATCGTGCGAGGTAACCGCTGTAGCGCCAGCGCCTGCGGATTCAAAGTTGCTGCTGTCCTTGAATGCCGCAGAGCCGAGGTCTGACAGCCACTTCATAATCCGACCAAGCAGCACTTTCAGCTCCAAGCCGGATTCAAGCTGCGTACGCGCTGCGGACTGGGTGAAGGTTGGCTTCAGCGTGCCGCCGTCGCCGTCCGTATTCAGCTTCGCATCGAACAGGGCTTTGTGTGCGGCCTCGGACTCGTTGTGATTCTTGACGGCGTCTTTCTCTTCCGCTCCGACCATCTTTGCGGTATAGTCACCGTTTTTCGGGACGACCGCACCGGAACGGCTATTGAACGAAGTCACGCCGCCCGCAGGGCCGAGCAGGCTGACCGGTTCTGGGTTCGGAAGACCGCCGTCGTTCGTCCAGCTCAGAATACCGGCTTCGGTCACGTGCGGCGTAAAGATTACGCCGGGTTCGCCCTGTGTGCCGCGCGATGGATACCCCGAATCGACGAACGCGCCCTGTGCGCCATCCCACACGTACCAGTTTTCATTTGTGCCGATATAACAGGCTCTGCCCGCAGCCGACACCAGCGCAGACGCAGCGGCGCTGATAAGCTCAACTTCGGCATCGGTGAGTGTTTCAGCAAGGGTGCTGATCGGAACACGGCGAACCTTGCCGCCAATCGATGCGAGGATAAAGTCGGCAATCGCCGCAGAAGCGGCAATCGGCTTGGAATTTACGTTTTCTACTGCCATACGATCACCCCTTACAATTCCGTGACGAGCGCCTGCGGCATGATCGCGGCGTTCTTTCGGTCTTCCGTGATGGCGTTGATCTCGCGCATGACGAGGTTCGTGAAAGAGAGATCCGCTGTGACGATGCCCATGTGCGACAGCAGCCGCAGGCAGTAGATGAACAGCGCATCTTTGACGCGCTGACAGCCGCAGCGTTCGTTCTGCTCGAAGATCGTTTTCACCCACGCGAGCTTTTCATCGGTCGACAGCGCCATCAGGGTTTTGCGCGTGAAGAACGCACCGACCGCCGCGGAGAAATAATCGTATGCGACCACGTTGGAAAGGCCGATGGCGGCGTATTCTGCCTTGACGCACTTTGCGGCTTTTTCGGGCGCGATCTCGCCAGCGTACATTCGCTTGTTGTAGCAGACGATAATCATGTTGAGCGCGTCGACGAGTTTGTCGATGCTGCCGCCGATTGCCGCTCGCATTTCGCTTCGCTGCTCGACGGAGACAGTATCCGTCTGCAAGGCGATTGCGAGGTTCGCCGCGGCGATTTCGTATTTACTTGCAATTTCCAAAGGGCTACCTCCTTACTTCGATACGGCTGTGCAGTTTGTGCCGCAATAGCCGCAGGACGTCTGGCACGAGGTCGTGCAGCCGGCAGAACAAAGGCCAAGGCACGAGCCGACGCAGCCAGTGTTGCCGCAGGTCACTGTGCAGGACGATTTGCAGCCGCCAGAACAACTGCTGGAACAGCCGCCAGAGCAGGAACCGGAGCAACCAGAGCAGCTACCATCACAGGAGCCAGAGCAGCCGCCCGTGCAGTTGCCGCCGCAGCCGTAACAGCCGCCAGAGCAGGAGCCTTCGCAGGTGTTCGCACAGCCGCTTCCGCAGCCCGTGCAGGAACCTTGACATTCTCCGGAGCACGTCGTTTCGCAGCCGCCTGTGCAGTCTCCAGAACAGCCGGTGTAGCAAGCTCCCGTGCAGGACGTTTCACAGTCACCCCGCGTCTTGTCCGTCATGGGGCGTGTTTCAAAGAGCGTCAACGCCGCTTCAAACTCGGTGATGTCCTCGTCAAACACGATTCTGCGGCCGTCAAGGCTCGGCACTTTCTCGCTGTGGATCTTCGACAGCGGAAGCGCCAGCTTCTCATAATGCTCCACGTCGACGGTGTGATCTTCGGTGGGACTGTTCGTGTATTCGTATTTTTCGCCGCCGTATTCCGCAACAGATCCGGTATGGCAGCGCCGCAGGCACTCGGCCTTGACACGCGCTTTCAGAGCCGCGAAGCGTTCAGCCTCGATATATGCCATAATCAGCCCTCCTTGGATAGAGATTTGAGCATTTCCAGCTCTGCATCTGAGATGATCTCAAGCGCCCAATCGTCGGGAATATCCAGTCGATACCGTGTCCTCTCGCCCTGCCTGCGGTGCAGCTTGTTCCAGTAGTAGGCGTTCGCCAGGGCGCGGGCCTTGTGCATCGGGCAGATGTACGTCACGCGCTTATCCGGAGTCCCTGTGCATTGGTAGTTGTACGCGCTGCACCAAGAGCAGCCGGACGCGATCGGGCACGCAAAGCATTCGTCGGTGGACTGGCTGCGCCGCGTGACTGCGGCCATTTCTGCCACCCGCGCCCGATGTTCCGGAAGAACGTTGATGCCGTGTTCCAGATCGCCGATGGTATAGGGCCGCTGCTCATGGCCGAGGGAGGTTCCCATGTAGCGCAGGCACGGGAAGAACAGGCCATCGCAGTCAACCGCCAGCATAAGCCCCGTACCGCCGCACCAGTTCTGATTATCGTCCTCCGGAAGCGGATGGCCGATGCTTTCGCTGAAGATCGACAGATACGGCTGCTCGTCCGAGAGCAGGACGAAATCGGCGAGCCGTTTGAGCTGTGTGTAGAGTGTAGCCGCATGGTCGAGCGTCCAGCCCTTTTCGTAAACGCAGTTCAGATTGATCGCCCGATACCCCGCGTCCAGCAGACCGATTACTGCGTGGTACAGATAATCGACGTTGCCGGGAGCAATCGTCATCTTCGAGCCAAGGGCGTTTCCCTTGGTCATGTAATCCTTCGCGGCCGCGATAGCAAGATCATAGCTGCCAGAGCCGTCCGGGAAGACGCGGCAGGAATCGTGGAGCTGCTTATCTCCGTCAATGCTGATGGAGAGCGACAGGTGCTTTGCCCACTTATCCAAAAACCGCTGTACCTCCGGGCGGAAGTACAGCGTTCCGTTTGTGGACATCGACGCTTTCCAGCGCGTCGCCCATGGATGATGCAGGCGGAAGGTCTGCACCACGAAGTAGTCGAGGATCTGGTCGATCAGCTCGACTTCCAGCAGCGGCTCACCGCCGATAAAGTCAAGAACGACCCCGGCAACCTCCGTGGACGTGATGTACTGATTTGTCCGCTCGTCTGCGGCGAGCAGCATATCGACGGCGGCCCTGGCGGTTTCAAGCGACATCTTCCGGTGCGTCTTGCAGCCCTGATAGCAGTAGCTGCAGCGCAGGTTGCAGTCTTCCGTCACCTGAAATGTAATGCACTTGGAGTGCGGCGAGTTGATGCCAAGCTGGATACCCGGCATGGGGAAAAGCCGCGCCAGCATATCGGTGAAGGTTTCCTGTGGCCTAGTCATCGGTCTGCTCCCGCGGCGTCACCGTCACCGTGGCGGTCGAGAAATCAAGCACCCAGTCAACCGCTGCATTGCCGACGGCAGGAATGATAAACTCACGTTCCAGCGTCGCTTTTGCGATCTCGTATTCCTTGCTCTTGCCGAGGTAGTCCTTCATCCATGCGTTGTATGCGTCGGTGTCCTTCAAGCCCTGCTTTGCCGCCATGAGCAGCAGCTCCTGAATGGAATTACGGTCATAATGCAGGGATTCGATGTAATTGGACAGTTCGGCTTCAATCTGAATTTTCATGCGAGAGTCCTCCTAAGATCAAGAATAAGCAACAGGAACGTGCTCCCAGTCGGTGCCGTTCCAATACTTCAAGCCGCCGGTAACAGGCGTCGGATCAATCCAGAAAAGATTCTTCTGCGTCGGCGGCGTGTTGCCGGTGACAAACAACGCCAGACTGGACAACTTCATAAAGACAGGGGCGGAATCAGGCCCCTGCGCCAGAAGCGAAACCTCCGATGGTGCCGAGACCTGCCCAAGCGATTTCTCACCGTCCGCGAAAACGATGCAGTTCTTCGTCCACTCGTTGCGGCCAGTACCACCGCGCTGCACAATGACCGTGCCATCGTTGATGTCATTTGCGTTGTGCGAGTGCTTCGACGCAGCGGCGCCAATATCGGCGGCTTTTACCTTATGCGGGTTGCTGTAGTCGGAAAGATGCGATTTCAGCAGTGACAGCGCCTTTGCAATCTTTCCGAGGATAGACCCCATCTTCTCGCCGGATGAAATATCCGACAGCTCCTTTGCTGTCGCAAAGGTGGGCGTCTGGTCGATCAGAGCCTTGTTTTCCACGTTTCCAAGCCCGATCTGCTCCTTGGTCACCTTGTGTGGATTGTTCTTGTCGTTTTTGTGATTGTTCAGTTCCGTAACGGTTGCGTAGACCAGCGTTTCACCAAGCGCCGCAGACACGTTTTCGGCCTCGCTGACGAACACCACAAAGTCGTACTGCGATGCAAGCAGGCGCTCGACGTTGGGGTTGATATAGTCGGCTTTCTCGACCTCTGTTTCCTCCCAGATGCAATAGCAGAGTTCCTTCGTGGAATCGTCGGGGTCCTCGACGTAAATGCCAATTTCGGTTGCCCAGAAGCCGGTGATCTCCAGCTCGACATTCTTGAACGACACAGACAGTGTGATGTACTTCTCGCTGCGCGTCGCAGAAGCAATTTTCAGAGAGAGCAACGGGTTCTTCAGATCGTTCGCGCCGTCACCCGGCGTACCGTTGCCGTATTTGATGCGTGTGAATTTGATCGCGTCGCCCATGAGCCCGCGAAGCATGACGTTGTACCCATCCGGGGTCAACCAGTGTGTCATACCGTTGCCTCCTTATCCATCATAATCAGACCGCCGTCCCAGTCGCACAGGGCGTTCCCGGCTTCGTCGCCCATGATGTCAATGTCCGTATTGACATCGCCCGTGGTGAGCTTGAATTTCTTCGTGACGCTCATAACCGCGCCGAAGTACAGAATCAGCTCACGGACGGAAATTGCACGAATACTGTCCAGCACCGCGCTCTTACGGCTGACAACTTCGAGGATCTGCAGGAACGTGCGGATATTGTCGTTGACCTGTCTGATGTCAACGTCAAAGATGCGATAGTGATTCGGCTCGCCGCCATATTCAAACCATTCCTGCACCTTACCGGAGCCGAACGAAGTGGACAACGCCAGCTCAACGGCGTACTTCGTGCCGAGGTGACGGCGAACGTGCCAGGACTCGCGGAACGTGGCGCGCTTCTGCTCAATATCCCAGTCGTTGTCCCACCAGCTTACGCCGAAGTCGTGCGCAAGCTGGTCGAGAAGATCTTCTGGCAGAGTGTCGATGTGCTGATAGAGCATATTCTGCTCAATCTCGGCCGGCCGCGCCGTCAGGATCTCCGCGACGCCGGTTGCGAGCGCGAGCATTTTTTCATCCTGCCGCAGCACATCGGGGAGGACGTTCAGCAGGTTCTCAACCGTGAGGCCATACTGCTCATTCATCCTCGTAGCCTCCGTTCACGATTGTTTTCGTTCCCAGCTTTGCAATCTGCGGCGCGGCGTTGTTTTTGCCGCCCTCCAGCACCTTGTAGGCCGGGGAGCGCAGCACGATCCGCTTGACGCCCGTGTGGAACAGGAGGTCGCGCAGCTTATCCGGGTTAATATCGCGGCCGAGCTTGCCGGACTGCCAAGCGATGTATTCCTCGACGGCTGCGTCTACGGCTTCCTGAATCGCCGCACCGGAGAGCGTCGTGTCGGTGGGGACATAGTAGGTGAAGTCGATATTGTACGAAACGAGGCCGGGGTCTTTGACGCTGACATAATCGGCCAGCGGCCGCACCTTGCTTTCGTTACAGGCGGCAAGGACGGCGTTCTTGATCTCCGTCGTGGCAATTGTTCCGTCGTTCATCAGGACATAAATATCGACGTGCCCGGCACCGTCAAAGGTGAGCGACACGTCGATCTGGCTCGCGCTTGCCAGCGCGCCGTCTGCGGCGATTGCAACTTGCAGCAGACCGTTTTCGTAGGTGACGGTATAATCTGTGTCGGCGCTCGCAGCCGTGCTGCTGCCCTTGGCGTAGACCGCCAGAGAGGACAGGTCGATGGTGTCGCCGCCCCAAAAAGCGTACTTGACGCCGCCTTTCGTATAGAGATCAAGCGTCACTTTCTTTACGACAGCCGGGCGAACGGCCTGTACGTCAGCAATCTCCGTAGATACGGATTTCGCGTGGTAGATGTAGGAGCCAACCGCGCCGGCCGTCGAAAACGCGAACATGGATTCGCGCATCAGCTCGTAGAATTCTTCGTCGCTGGCGATCTCCGAACCGTCGTCGGAAGTCGTGATATTGGTGCAGGACGTGTAGTAGTCGAACACGTCAACGATCACGTTGAGCTGGCCGACGGCGTAGCCGTTGCCGACCGTGCCGTCCGTCTGGCACCGGATGGCGGTGTCGACGTAGGTATCGCCAGCGTTGATGTAGGCGTCGGCGACAGTTTCCCAGATCAGGGTGTTGCTGGCGTCTGTGACGCGCGTCCCCTTGGGGACGAGGATGGCGAACGTCTGCGCCTCGGAGATCGTAAACCGTTCCGTGCAGTAAGCAGGTTTTGCCTGTGGGCGCTGCTGCAGATAGTACAGTTCTGCCAGCGCGTCAAGGTTCTTGCCTTCGGCGCGGCTCGGAATATTCTGATTTGCGGTGTAGTTGTTGTAGACCCGCTCCTGAATGATGACGCTGGCTACCCATTGCGCGAACAGCTTTTCCGGACTGGCGGGGCGGACGCTTACTCCGGTCAGGTTCTCATAAACGGTAATCAGAAAATTTGTGATTTCCGCAGCGTCGGTCGAAACAAACTGAAATTCGGTATTACGACTCATCGACGATTTCCACCTCCACGATAGGGCTTAGAACGCCCTGCATTTCTTCCTGCGTATCAAAATCGACGCTCTTGACACGGACGCGCGGCTCATATTCCTCAATGGCCTCGCGGATTTGAGAGAAAAGCAGCACCTTTGCCGCAGGAATCGGGCGGTCGATCAAGGTAGCGTCAATACCGAAGCCGCGATACATCGGGCAGGAGCCTTTGATCGTCCGCAGGATGATGGACACGTTCTGCAGAATGGATTTTACAGGGTCGGTTTCGTTCAGGCTGATCGGCCCGATCTCCGACATGGTGATTTTGTAGCCCATAGTGTGCGCCCCTCATCGTAGATATTCCTGCAAGGAAATGCTCAGCGTCGCACTGATGATGTTTCCATGCCCGTCATAATGCTCCGCCTTGGTCTTATGGCTCAGGATCGTCCAGCGATAGCGGCCGTATCCATGATTGCCAATCGTAAGCGGCAGCGTCACGCCCTGCCGTTCCAGATCGAACAGCCGCCAAATCTCGGACATTGGGTCAACGCCGAGGGAAGCAAGAAGCTGAATGTCAAAGGTGATCTTCGCAAGGTCTGTGCCGGTGTATTCCGAAATGCTGTTGCCGGCATGGAGATCATGCGTGGCGTACCGCGCAGAACCGGACCATACGAAATTGCTGATCGTTTTCAGCGTGCGCGACGAAACTGAAAAAACAACGTCTCCAAGTGCCCCTACAATCATCCGATACCTCCCAGCACGAAGCCATCCCCGTTGAACACAGGCAGATAGAGCGTGAGGACGGTGTCGTTGACAAGCGGCATCCACGGCTTGATCGTGAGGTCGTGCTGATGCCCATCCTGCAACTCTGTCTTCTGCTGCGCAGGGTCATAAGCTGGAATGTGCGGGTGCGTGTCCAGCACATAGAGCCATCCGGACGTCATATTGCAGTCCTGAAACTTCACTCGCGCTTTTCGCTTGGCATTGTCGATGTCCGTCACAGTTCCGACGCGAACGAGCCGCTTTAACACTTTTTCTGCGTCCATCAATATCCCTCCAATACCATGCGCAGCGAGATCTGCGTTGTATAGCCGCCGCTGTCCAGCTTGTGGACAGCCTGCTTGATGATGTATTTTCCGTCGTAGCCGCCCCAGCCTTTGAGCGCGACATTGACGCCCGCAACGAGGTCGGTATCTCCCGGCAGCAGGAATTGTGCCTGGCGGCAGAATTTGTTGCGAAGACGGAGATTCTTTTCTGCAAGCTCCTTCGCTTCGTCCACTGTTCCAACCTTGGCGGTGATTTCAAGCTGCTGATTGTTCGGGTCTTCGGTGTATCCCTCGACCTTGGCGATGCCCTCAATACACTGTCCGGTTTCGGGGTTGACGTAGGACACCCGGCACGACGCATACTGCGCATCGGCTGCGCTGGTGCTGAGCTGATACGTCTTATAGCTGTGGTCATAGCGCTTGATGGTGCGGACTTCCGGCTTCTGCTCATACTTTCGTTGATCGAACAGCACGAGGATTCGGTTTGTTGCCTTGAGGGAGATACCAGCATCATGGCAAAGCTGCGACAGAAACTCAATGTCGCTCATGTCGATTTGCTCGACGCGCTCATAATATGGGTCGCTGTCCGATTCATACATGCAGGTCATACCGCCGCTCCCGGCGATTTCATTCGCAATGCCGCTGAGCGTGTAGCTTTCCCATGCCTTGCTCTTGCAGGTCTGCCGGAGCTGCGAAGAAAACGGAATCGAAGATCCTTTGATGCAGACTGTGTTTGGTGGCCCGCTGCAGGAGATGTTGTCAAGCTCAAATTCTCCGCACGGCAGCACCGCATCGGAGCCGTCGCTGTTCCAGTTCTCACGGACAAACACAACGTCCATGGCGAGTCGTTCTTCTGCGCCGCCGCCATCGGAGGATGCACCCTGTTCGCCAGAGGAAGTAGAAGATCCTGAGCCGCTGCTTTGCGTGCCTGCCTGTGCAGAGGCAGCAGAGCCGCTCTGCGTGGCGCCGCCGATTCTGCCCCAACTGATAATCCCGGCTCTGCGGGTGTTGATGTCTGTGATCTGGACGCACGAACCGGTCGCATTGACCATTTGCCCATTGCCCATGTAGATACCCACGTGGTCAACAACGCCCTGCGTGCCGAAGAAGATGAGGTCGCCGGGCTGCGCTGTGGCTTCATTGACCGGTGTAGCCATATCCTTGTAGCCCTGCGCGGTCGTTCTGGGAACGCTGATCCCGGCTTCGTTGAGCGCGTAGTAGACAAGACCGGAGCAGTCAAAGCCGCTCGGACTGCTGCCGCCCCAAACATACGGTGTACCGAGGTATTTGTTTGCTTCGCTGACAACAGCATCGCCAGACGCGCTGCCGCCAGAGGGTGATGCCCAGGACAGCTTTTCAGAGATTTCATCGAGCCACTGCGTGAGCCAGAGATCGTCGCGGTCTTGGATTTTGATTTGCAGATCGTCCGTTTCGTCTTCTTCGTTGTCCGTATAGGAAATCGACAGAAGATACGGCTGAATGGATTTTGTGATGTCGATGCCGCCAAAGGAAACCTCGGCTTTTGTGCGTCTCGCGAGATTTCGGCTGCTCATCGCTGCACCTGCTTCCACGGCGGCAGCGTAGATGCGCTGCGCTCCACCACATCAGGGATTGTCAGCATGACGCCTGCGGGAAAGGAGAAATAACTGAGCAGCGAGCTATTGGCGTTCATCAGATCGTCGGTATAGTCCACGCTGCCCATCTCTTTGTAGGCGATCATGTCCCACATATCGCCCTGCACAGTCGTGTAGATTCTGCTCATCTGTACGCCCCCCGTTGCGCGTTGATATTGTCTTCTCGAATCACCGCGCGTACCTGTGCGGCAAATTCCTCGCCATAGGTTTCAAGGCGCTCCATAACGCCGTCGTTGACATCGCCCTCGACGGTGATGTTGACCTGCACTGGAACGGAGCTGTCCGAAGTGGAAGTCATAGCTTCGATGGCGCTGTGTGTGTCGGCCGCGTTCAAGACCGCTTCGCCGCCGCGCATCATCACAAACTCCGGGCCTTCTTCGCCGACGAGGGCAAGACCGGCCTCGGCAGAGGTTGTGCCGCCGGCATATCGGGAGAACCCGCTCATACGGCGGCTCGAAGCAACAGAATTATTGTTCTGCACGTTTCGGCTGAGAGCAGCGAGGGCGGCGTATCCGAGCTGGGAATACGCCGATTGCACTGTCGGCAGCATTCCGGTTGCACCATCAATGAAGCCCTGAATGGTCGCACGACCGGCTTCCGCAGCTTCCGTGCCAAGATCCATGTCGTCAATGGTGGCTTCGAGGTCTCCACTGATCGCGTCCATAGTTTCAGAGAAGCCGGTGCGGAAGTCTGCGATGTCCTCGGCGGCTTTATTCTGTTCCTCGCGCAGCTTATTCCAGCTTTCGACCATCGCGGCCAATTCTTCATCGCTGGCCGCAGCCATGCCGGCAACCGCATTCACGCTGTCGGAGCTGCCGTCTGCGAAAGAACCGATCATTTCGGTCAGGCCCTCAATATCACCAGCCCTGTCACGCAGGCTGGCCAGATTATCGTTGTAGGTCTGCCAATGCGTGATCTGGCCTTGGAGATTACTGTTGATGCTGGACGCAGAGGTCGCAACGATGCTGTCTGCCTGCTGCCAAAGTGCATATTGGCCCTGAACGCTTTCTGCGGCAGCTTTATAGGCTTCCTGATACGCCTGCTGGAGAGCCTCGACACGTTCCTTGACGCTGCTGATCTCGGTGTTCAGCTCACCGTAGCCGCGGCTCGCGTCCTCGGTTGCGGTGGTGGAATCTTCAGTGGCCGTTGTCAGGTTTTGAACAGCTTCCTCAGCGAGTGCAATTTCGTCCTGCGCGGCCTGCAGCGCGTCGTTGTCTTTATCAATGGCCTTCTGGTAGGCGTCGACAGCATCCTGTGCCTCCATAACCGCTTGCGCGTTCTGTTCCAGCTTCCAGTTCAGCTCGTCGGTCGTTTCGCCGAGCCACATATTGGCGTCGGTGACAAGGCCTGTTTCCTCGTAGTATTCCTGAACCTTCTGATTGGCTTCCTGATAGAGCCGATTCTGGCGTTCAAACTCGTCGTTCTGTGCTTTCTGCGCCACAGCCAGCTTGCCCTCAGCGTCGCGCAGACCGATTTTGTTCTTTTCTGCTTCAATCAGAACGTCGGCATTTTTGCTGTAAATCTCAGTGAGCTGTTCCTGATAGGCCTGAGCAATGGCGTTATCCTTCCAAGCCTGCGTATTGGCCCGCAGCGCCTCCGTGCCGCCATTGATCGTATCGGTTTCAAGATCGATGTAGTTGGCCAGATCCGGAACAGTCTGCGTCAACATGACGAGAATGCCATGATATTCTCGCTGCTGCTCCGCGCTCAGTTTGCTCAGAGAGTTCAGCTCATCGAGACGGTCGATGTAATTGTTCGCGACATTCGCAGATGCTTCCGTCGTTGTGACGGTATCATCACAAGCGGCTCTGGCGTCGCTCATGGCGCTGTCAAGTTCACGCGCCGCCTCAGTCAGCTCCCGGACGGACGGAACAGCGTCGTCCTTGGAAGCGTCACTGAGCGCAACGATTCCAGCCGTCAATGCGGCCACGGCAGTTACGCCCAACATGATAGGACCGACGGCACCGCCGAACATCGTAGCCATGTCGAGCGCTTTAATGACTTTGGAGATTGCGGCGTATGCCGTCAATGCGACCGTTGCACCGCCGACTACGCCCGTGAATGTTACAACACCCTTGACGAGCGCAGGATTCTCCTGCACAAACTCGCCGAGGACGTTCAGCACGTCCGTACCGGCGTCGTAGGCATCGCGCAGCGCCGGGGTAAAAGCATCGCCTACGGCAACCTTGAGGTTGTTGTAGGCGTTCTGCATCATATCCAGCTTGGATTGCGTGGTGGCGTATCGCTTGTTGGCTTCGTTCGTCAGAGCGATATTCTCATCCCACGCGGTATTTGCCGTCTGTACGGCGCTGTCCATCTGGTCTGCTGCCAGAGCGAGGGATTTGAGCATGTTGCTCTGGCGAATGCCGGTAAGGCCGAGGTCTTCCAGCACCAGAACAGCGCTTTCGCCCTGTTCGTCCAGATTGCCAAGCCCGCGGATAAACGCTGTCAGAGCGCCCAGCGCGTCCGTATTCCACATTTCCGCGAACGAATCCGCAGACATTCCTGCAACATCTGCGAAGCTCTGTAAAGAATCTTCGCCGGTTGCAACAGCCTTTTCGATGGCATTGAGCGTCTGCGTCATGGCCGTGCCGCCAGCTTCGGCCTCGATGCCGACGGAGGACATTGCTGCGGCAAGCGCCATGATCTGAGGTTCCGTCAGACCGGCCAGCTTGCCGCCAGAGGCAAGGCGCGTACCCATCTGCGTGATCTCAGATTCGGTCGTTGCAAAGTTATTGCCAAGATCAACGATCACGGCGCCGAGACGATCATAATTGTCTGCGGACATGCCTGTAATGTTCGCGAACCGCGCGAGGGCGGTTGCGGCATCTTCGGCTGTCATGTTCGTCGCTGTGCCGAGCATTGTCATAACGCGCGTAAAATCGAGCAGCGCGTCTTTCTGAATGCCAAGCTGGCCAGCAGCTTCAGCGACGGCGGCGATCTCGGTCGTAGATGCCGGGATCTCCGTGGACATGGCTTTAATTGCGTCCGACATATCTGCCAGTTCTTCGTCTGTCAGGTCTGTCGTTTTGGCGACGCCGGTGATGGCAGACTCGAAATCCATCGACGCCTGCACACACTCGTCAAAGCCTTCCTTTATTTCTTTAAGCGCAGCGGAGATACCAGCCGCAGCAAGAACGCTCGACACCGCGTCCACGGCCTGTGTCGCGCGGCTGCCGAAAGATTCTGCACTATCGGCCGTGTCGCCGAGCTCGCCGCGGGCCTTTGCAAAGGTCGTGCGAAACTCGCGGCCAAGCTGCGCTTCAAGCGCAAATAGCATCTCATATTCTTTCCGCGATGCCAATATCTCCGCCTCACTTTCACTTGCGTTTTTGTTTTCGCTTCTCCATTTCCTCGGCAATCAGCGCATTAGAGGCTTTCACCCATTGCAAAAATTCGCCGAGACGTAGAGATAACCAGAAATCTACCGGAGTGTTGTTCGTCCGGGCCATGGCGAGGCATTGCCTGCGAAGCCATACGCCGCCATCTCCGACGATCACTCCTTGCGCGATAAAAAACCTCTTACGGTGTTCCGCAGACGGTTGAAATCGCGGATACTGAGCTTGCCCAGCGCATCAATGCCAAGGGGTTCCGTACACGCCTTGACACATACGCGGATGAGGTATTCGCTGTCGAAATTCGCAACGATCACCGTATGGCCGAGCATCTGCAGCTCCCGTTCAATCGCCAGAGAGTCGCTGCCGCTCAGACTGTCAAAATCGAACGTGAGGTCGGAATAGCTCTTGCCCTCATGCTCCAGAGGGCGCGTAAGATGCAGCGTGAAGATGCCATCGTTGGCGGTTGCTTCGTCCTGCTTCTCCGCGACTGCGAAGATGTTGCCGCTTTCTTCTGCGGCGGTGTTCTGCTTCTTGTTTTCCATGATTCGAGGCTCCTTTCAAAAATGACGGGGCGACGCATCGCGCGCCGCCCCAAAGATTTACGATTTGCCGAGGGCCTTGCGGGTGTCGGAAAGATAGTCGACACCGTTCACCTCGCAGATGTAGTTGTACGGGTCAAGCTCCATGACCTTCGCGTCATCGATGTACGTCACCCAGCGGCGCACGGCGTAGCTGCCAGAGCCGTCCGTGGGAGACGCCGGGGCGATATTGCCGTTCGACAGCGTCTTCGGAACAAGCACGAGGACGTGCTTGACGGACTGCGTCTTGTAAACGCCCGCAATCGGGTCGTACACCTGCTGCGGCGCGCGCAGGTCGATGTTGTGTTCGCGCGGCTCCAGCAGCTTCAGGCTCTCAGCACTGAAGGTGCGGAATTTGAGCTGCGCGGTCATGGCGTTCATATGGCCGATGATCGGCGCCTCCACGTTGCCGGCAATGCCAGCACCGGAGACGGTCGCAACAATGAAATCAACATCGGGCAGCGTCACGGAAGTCATACCGAGAAAGTCTTTGGCGTCTTCGTAGCAGGCAAAGTTGATTACGGCCTGATCTACCATTCCCATTGTTCAGTCCTCCTTCGTCACGCCAACGCGCTCTGCACGTAATCGGTGTCGTATTCGAGTACGAAGTCGATCTCCTGCGCAGGGCTGGGCGGCGTCATGTAGATGTGGATTCTCACAATACCGGCCATGAGGTCTGTCATGGGATTCTCGGAGTCGAGGATCTCAACGCGGGCACCGAGCAGATACTCGCTGCCCACAAGACCTGCGAGCCAGTTGTTCGCGGAATCCTTGATGTTGTCCAGCAGGCGCCGGTTCATGGGGCTGTCCGTCTTCGACCAGAACGTCTTGATGAGGGAGTTGCCGACCCACTTGAACATTCTGCTGATCGGGATGAAATAGTCCTTGATGTCGGTGTTGCTGGGGTAGCAGGCGGTGTAGTTGCCCCACGCCACGAAGCCATTCATAAACTTGAGCGCCGTGCAAATGCCGTTGGCGTTCAGAATGTTCGCCTGCTCCAGCGTGAGGGTGACGTCTGTGCCGTCTTCCAGGCAAGCGCCGTCGCACTGGAGGGCCTTATTAGAGGGCGATTCATACGGCACACCGTCGTTGCCGCTGTCCACCTTCGCCATCAGGCCCGCGAGCTGGGTGGAGAGATGGAACTGCTTGCTGCCGAGCTTCACCTGCGGCCAGACTGCAATCTGAGCCGGGTCGATCAGGTTCGTCGCGGACTTCTTCGCGGCGACGGCATCATAGCTGCGCGCGCCGCTGGCGGAGCAGTCAATATCGCAGATGGACTTTGCGCCGAGAATGCCGTTGATGACTTCGGCCTTCGCCGCCATGACGGCCTGCACCGTGCTGGTATGCGACCATCCGGGCGCGATGATGAGGTCGGGCGTGATGCTGACGGTTGCCATGCAGAGGTCAATCGCCTCGATGCCCTTGACAATATCATCGTCGCCGATTTCAGTCGTCTTGACCTTGTCGTAGCTGATAAAGAGTTTGGTCGCGTCCTTGGCTGCGCCGTCCTCGATCGTCTCGACGATAAGGTTGCCGTCCGAGTAGTACGCGGCATAGTCCGTGTCCTTGACAAGCGGCGATTCAGACGAAGACGCCGACTTAACAACGAGGCTGGACAGGATCGCGTCGAACGGCAGCTTTGCCTGCTTGCCGGAAAGGGTGACTTCCGCGCCCGCGACGGCCTCCTTGTTGGTGCTCGGATCAAGCACGTTGCAGAAGATGATTGGCTGACGCTGGAACAGCTTGAAATGCGAGTACATGGCTTCGCAGATCGTGTAGGTCTTCCAGTCGTCGGAATAGCCCAGCTTCTTTACCGCGTCTTCCCAGTCGGTGCAAAGCACCGGGGTAAAGAGCGCGGCCGGGGATTCTGCGGAGTGAACCGGTGCTGTGCCGACAACGAACGGCACACCGGATTCAGCGACAACGGGCGTCGAAACGCTCGTTTTCTGCTCCCGCACATATACGCCATGCTTCAATGGTTACTCCTCCTTCTTTCTCCGGTCTGCCAGCTTGTGATAATTCACATAGAGCAGATTACCGGGTGTTTTGACTTTGATTCTTGCCTCGGATACCTGATCGCCGGGGATAACCAGCGTGGCAATCAGCGGATATTTCTCAACCGCTGCCGAGATCTGCGCGAGCGCGTCCTGCTTGTCACCGTACAGAATACGCGCCTGCTGGATCGTGCCGACGATGCTCGGCCCGATGTACATACAAAAGCCGGCGCTTTTCGCACCGGCCTTGCCCTTGGCTTTTACCATGCAAATGCCTCCCTGTTGACACTGGGGATTTTCCATACCGACACCAGCTCCGCGCAGAAGTACGGTGCGGTGTTGTCGGTGTAGTAGAGTGTGGACAGCTTCTGTGAAAGATCCAGCGCAAACTGCTTGGCGATTACGCCGTGCATCAGAAGCTCTTGACGGAAATGCTCGACCGTCGTGAGCAGCCGCAGCGCACCTTCCTGATCGTCTTCACCGTACACGCAGAAAAGAGAGCGGACCTCAACGCTGCTGTCCGTCGGCTCGCCGGGCTTCTGCTCATCTTCGCCAGTGACGATCTGATGCAGAATGTACGGCGCTTTCGAGGTCGCGGATTTGACATCGGGCAGACGCTGGCGGTAGACCAGCGGCGGGCGCTCGGCAGGTTCTTCCTCGTCGCCCTTCTGCCGCCGCACGGGAAGGAGCGTTTCGCGCATGACCTCATTCGTGAAGCTCGTGAGCGCGTCCAGTAAATTCAGCCGTGTCATACCGGCACCCATCCTTTCACAATCGCATCAACCTCATGTATCAGTCTTTCCTCAAACTTGTCCATTGCCTGATCTGTAAGACTTTCAGCCACGTCCTCACCGCCTACCATTTGGGGAACAGACGAACCCATGATTTCCTTGATCGCTGCGCCACCGTTGGCCATCCTCCCGCCGGTCCGCTCAAAAATACCCGTATGAGTCTTGCCACCGGTTCCTGCTTTGACTGTGGCAACAAAGGCGTTATCAAACTTAAACGGAGCTGTTGAAAGAAGCTGATGACCAGCCGCGGCAATGCCCGGATGAACCGGACGAAGATTGCCGTTGACAATGGCCATGACGGTCTTATCGGGATTGACCGTTGGTTGGCTCGGTGATGCGCCGCCATAGCGGAATAGGGGGATTTTGTTGCCACGAAATGAGATTTTTGCTTCTACGCCGTTGAAATAGCGATAGCTAACCTTGATGTTCTGCTCCGCGCGAATAGCTTTTCGGGAAATGTCGTATTTTTTTCGAATCTCTCTCGTGCTTTGCGTCCGAAGATACGCGGTTGCGCGAGCCATCGCTCGCTTCATTGCTGATTCCATGCCACCCGGAAACTCTGCAAGCCTTTGCTCAGCCTCCTGCAACACCTCTGGTGATACAATAGCTACACGACAGGAAAAGCTATCCGAGTACGGGTTGAAGTACGCTTTGGAATACTTGCTCATTCGTTGAACGCCTCCAGTTCCACGCGAAGCAGGCCCAGCTCGCAGACCGACGAGGCGACGTAGAAGCGTCGGAAGAAGGTAGCGTCATCGGGATCGCTGATCTCCATGCGCGTCCCTTTTTCCGGTTGGTTGCCGCCGAGATCCTGAATCCTGCAATGCAGCACGGACGAAACGAGGAACAGCCCCTGAATATGATCGCTCATAAGCTGGCGGCGGTCTTTCTCTTTCAGCCCGGACAGCACAACCGGAATGCCAGCGTGATCCTCGCCGTCGTATGTCACGCCGTCGTAGACCACGATCCGCTTCTCTGCAAACTCGTCGAGGTTCATAAAGGTCCGCGCATTGTCACGCGCGACCATGTCCTTGAATTTGCTCATACCACCGGCGCGGCGGCGCTCAGATCAGGAAGATCATCCTCACTGATTTCCTCGCCCGGCTCGACGGGCACGGCGACGATTGCCGCAATCAGGTCATCTTTCTTGCGGAGCTTCGCCGTTTCAATGCCAAGCTCGGCGGCAAGCCCTTTGAGCTGTGCCACCGTCATTTCCTGTAGCTGCTCCGCGTCGAGATGGGCCTCTGCGCCGCTCTCTGCGCCGTTTTCTTCGCTGGGCATATCGGCGCAGGGGGTGTTGCCGCTTTCGACCGTGCTGCCGCTTGCAACAGGCGCTTCGTCTGCTTCGTGGACGATCGCTGCGACGCCGAGCGCGACGAGACGCCTTGCTTCGGCTTCGTCTACCTCGCAGATGCCGCCGCGCTCAACGAGCTTCGGCATGGCGTCCTTGGTCTTACGCCAGCCGTAGGAACCGCTGATAATTTCAATTTTCATGTCGTACTCCTTTCACGCGCCGATCAGGCCACGACGTTTGCCGCGTAGATGTACGGGCAGTAGTTTTTCGGCGCAGCCAGCGGACGGGCAGCCAAGCGCAGCTTGCGTCTGTCGTTGGGCTGGTCGAGAACAAACTTCGGGACGCGCTTCGCAACGTAGGTGGAGAAGTCGGTCGAGCCGTAATCAATCTGCGTGATCTGGCCGTACATCATGTGACCGCAGTCGGGAGCTGTGACCATTGCAGAGGTCGCGGGGAAGTACCGCTGCTCCGCACCGCTGTCATCGACATAGGTTTCGTCCACGCAAATCACGTTGAGGCGGAAACCGCCGAAGTTCAGCGTACCCATATAGGTAACGCCGTCATAGGGGCTGAGCTGCTGATCAATCGTGCCGATGATGATGCCGCTGTTGCGGTCGAGCAGGGACTTGACGTCCGTGAGAGCGAGGATCGCGTCTGCAACGTCGGAGCCGATCACGAGGTCTGCTGCCCGGAGGCCACGCTTGGACAGCTTGCGGCACATATTCTTCACGTCGGAGAAGAACGCCGCACCCTTTTCGTCAGTTGCGTTCCACTTGGTGCTGACGGTGTAGGCGTGATCGCTCGTCGTGTCATAAAACTGCACATACAGCTTTTCACCTTCGGTCTTATCGTCGATGTACGACTGCATCGTGCAGGAGTTGTTGATCATGGTCTGGACGGCCATCCACTCTTCACGACGGGTGATGCGAATGTCCATATCGGAAAGATCGTCACGCTGCAGGCGGGCGGCGCGCTGGGCCGGGGTGCTGTTAGCATAGATGGCTTCGCCGAAGCCGCGCTTGCGCAGATCGTCCTGCGTCAGCAGACGAGAAGGCGCGATGAACGCGGGCTGGTATTCGTGAATCTCAAAGCCCCGGCGTTCCATCGGAATATCACCGGCGCGGGAAGACACGAACGCCGCCATCTTGCGGTCGCCCTTGCGGTACTCGGTCAGCACCTTGTCGGAAGCGAAGATGTCGTCATCGCCCGTCGGGAAGTAGCGATCCTTGAAGAACGTCTGCTTGGGCACGATTTCCTCAACAATCGCCATCAGGATATAGGTATCAAAGAAGTTCAGTTCTGCACTCATAGTTGACTCCCTCCTTAGTTGGCAGCAGCGGCGTCCTTGAAGACGATACCGCGCATACGCAGATTATCTTTGTCGGTTTCGGTGATGCTGTAGCTGGCGGTGACGCTCACCTTGTCGGGGTCGAAGCAGCCGGCCGTGTAGACCGCGACCTTTTCGTCGGCGTCGGTGCCAACGGTAACATCGTCGCAGAGTACGCAATCCGGCGTCAGGGTTTCATTGTTTGCGGCAGTGGAGCCGAGGATCACCAGCTTGCCATCGCCGGCCGTGCCGTAGGATTTTGCGAGAATCGTGCCGCGCTTGAGTGTGACAGCAGAAGTGGTCTGCTTGCGAATGATGCCGCCGCGTACCTGAACGGCAGGTACGACGTCCGTGAACAGACCGTCGAAATTCATCTCACCGAGTTTCTTGCTCAGGTTCGTCATAGCTTAGCCCTCCTTCTTGCCGAACAGCGCAGAAACCTTGGCCCTTGCATCGGCCAGCCGCGCTTCCGGGGTCTTCTTCGCGTCATCGTCTTCTTCCGCCTCCTCAGCAGGGGGAGGCGTTGCGCCAACGTCTTCGGCGTTGGACTCGTCGGCATCGTCCTTGAGGTCGGACAGGAATTTCTTGCCCTGCTTTGCGCGCTTCTTCGCGTCAGCCATCACCAGATCAGCGGCGGTGCAAGGCTTTTCGCCGTACTTGGCTTCACGCACGTCGGCAGGATCGAGCAGGCTGGCGACTTCGTCAATTTCCTGCATCCGTTCCCGTTCGGCCTGAACCGCCGCATTGACCGCTTCGGTGTGATCGACAGCGGCCCGTGCAGCAGCTTCAGCCTGAGCAATTTCGTCCGGGTATTTTGCCCGGAGCTCTTCCAGTGTCATAGAGTTTCCTCCTTCTTCGCCGGGATTCTCCGGCTTGTTTTTATTCGCCTCAACCGGGGCCGCTGCCTCGGAATCGACCGTAGGAATGTTGTCCGGGGCAAACATGCCCGGAGCGAGGTGAAACTGCTTGCCGCGCACGAACAGGCTGCGCCCATCCGCGCTGGCGGCGATACCGACAGGCTCGGCATCTTCAATCAGTTCATCCGCGAAGCCCTTTTCGATGGCCTCACGACCTGTCATGTAGGTTGTATCTGCCATCATGTGCATGATGACTGTTTCGGAAAGCCCGGTTTTTCGCTTGTAGACCTCGGACTGCATCTTATCCCATGCGTCCTGCTGCGTAGCCTGCTCCCGCAGCTCATCGGCGTTATAGCCGCCGAAAAGAAACTGCCAGCACTTGTGAATCATAATGATGCTGGACGGATTGACCTTGACCGTATCGCAGGCGCACATGATGATGCTGCCGCCCGACATGGCTACGCCGTCCACAATACAGGTGAGCTTTGCGCCGCTCCGGGAAAGCTCCCGCAGGCGGTTATGAATCATATTTGAGGCTCCGGCGTCGCCACCGTAGCTGTTCATGCGGATTGTGATGTTCTTGCAGGAAGAAATCTGCTTGAGGTCCTCCAAAAACTCACTGAGCAGAATGTACTGCCCCTCGATGGGTTCGCCCCACCAGTTTGTCGGCTGCTGCTCATAGATGTCGCCATACATGGTGATCTCGGCCGAGCTGCCAGATTCATCCGTAGTGGCCATGGTATAGACCTTTTTGCTGATCGAAATAGCCAGCACATTTTTCGTTTTCATGCCCGATTCCTCCTTCACTCTTCACCGCTCGCAGGCGGTGTGTTTTCTGCTGGCTTCTGTACGCTCCCGATGGCTGCGAGCAATTCATTTTCACGTGCAAGCTGATCGACATTTTCTTCCCAGTCGCCGCCAGACATTTCGCGCGTGACCTGATCGTTCGTCTTGATGGCGCGGTTGGTCAGCATCAGAGCGGCCTCGGCCTCCTTCTTCGGGTCGAGGGAACCCTGAACGGGGCCAATCCAGCGAGCGCCGCACCACGCCTCGCGCAAGAGCGGATCTGCGTGGAAGCCCGGAGCATTGATGCGTCCGAGCGCAACAGCTTCGGCCATGAACAGCTCGTAGATCGGCTGGCAGAAGTCGTTCACGAACCAAGACCGGCGCATTTTGAACGCTTCCCATGCTTCCAGCAGCGCACCGCGGCTTGCAGAGTAGGAGCTGTTGAATTCCTTGATGAGTACGTCATAAGGCAGTTCCAACGCCGAGCCGACCAAGCGGCAAATTGTCTTCACGAACGTCTCAAACCCTGCGGTCGGGATGTTCGGACTGCCAAAGTTGACTTTCTCGCCGGGAGCAAGGTGCGTTACCGTACCCGGCCCCATTTCGTACTCGTTGGGATCGTCGGAGATATTGCTTGCACCAGCACCATCCGGGCTGGCAGTCGGAACGCCGGCAATGTCTCCTGTGCCGACTTCATTGAATGGCGTACCGGACGGATCGGTTTCCGTTTCAATCCATGCCGTAAAGAAGCTCTGCACCAGCGCCGCCATCAGCTCCGATTCCGTGTAGCGGCGAAGCTGCAGCAGCGGCTCAATAACCTGTGCCAGATACGGAACGCCGCGGTACTGATCGGGGCGCTCGCTGTCCATGATGTGCAGGATATTCGGCAGGCCGGTGCGCTCGCCGTAGGCCGGGACGCGCGTCCATTCCTGTTTCTCGGTCGTGATCTGGTGCGGATAGGTGTTGCTGATGTAATAGGCAACGACGCGGCCGTTTTTGTCGACCTCCACGCCGTCGAAAACGCGGTGACCGGCGCCGGGCTTCCCATCCGGAACGACGGCATCCATGAAGCCGCCGTAGGTGTAGCCTCCGCTGAAGTTGGTAGGTGTGGAAACGCGGTCTGCTTCAATGACGTGCAGCCGCATAGAATAGGGATTCAGCGGCGCCGCCGGGTAACGCTTCACCAGGACAAACACGTCTCCGGACATGAGCCACGATTTGAGCGCGAGCTGCTGCAGCGCCATGAAGTTGTTCAGGCCGAGCGCGTCGCAGTTCTGCTTTTTACCGCCCCAGAGCCGAAATTCCATCTCGGCTTTGTGCTGCCACTCTTTTGCCGCCTCCGGAGAAAGCCCCAGCAGGTCGCGGTCGACGGTCGCTTTCAGCGTCAAGCCTGTGCCGACAACCTTTGTGCGGTTGGTGTTGATGGCGCTCGTGGCCACGGGCGACGCCATATAAAGCATTCTCGACCGCTGGCGCAGCGTGGCGTTGTTGCGGTTAATATCTTCGTTGGGCGAACCGCTGTCTGGGGTGAACCCCTTGAGCGCGCGCCGGGTGACGCTCGCGCCAGCTTCGCTATACCCCTTGGCATACGGTGCGGCGCTCTGGCGATGATTTTTCTTGCTCAATGCTTTCGCCTCCTGTGAAATAGAAAACGGACGGTCTGGCGGCGAAAGGAGAAAACTCCGCCAGACTGTCCGTGCAAAAGCCCTTTCGGGCGAATTGCTGTATTTATCATTTTCGTGGCCTCACGAAAAAGGTCACCAATCGCGGGGGATGACGCCGAATGCCTTGCGGCGCTTGCTGCCGTTCAGCTCCGAGGTCAGTTGATCGATCTCATTCTCCATCTGCTTAATTTCTTCCGACAGCGCCGGGAGATCAAAACGGGTGAGCTGCCTGTCATCGATCATGTAGGATTTCACGCCGCCGTCTACCAGCGCCGTGTATGCGTCGTAGAGCTTTTCAAGCGCCGCTTCGCGGAACGCAAGCCGCTTCTCAATGATGATTCTGCTTGCCATAAAACACGCTCCTTACCAATCGTCGTAGTATTTCTGCCTGCCGCGCTGCGCCGTGCGGCGCTTCGGCGGTGTGATGTTCGCCGAGGGCGGAGCAGGCACGCGAACACCGGAAGCGGCCTTGATCTGGCGGTCGATCTCATCAAGATTCTTGGGCAGAGCCTTGAACGCGGCCAGCGCGTAGTTGCGGCAGTCCAAAGGCTCGTTGCGCTCGTGTCCGGGAATCTTCTTCCACGACCACGGCTGCTTCTTATTCGGATCATAAACCTTCGTTTCCGACAGCAGCCCCGCAAAATAGGCGCTGCCGTAATCGTCGCGCTTCGGGAAATGGCAATATTTCTGTCCGGGCGTCTGCACGCGCAGATTATCCATGATGATTTCCTTTCCGGAATCGACGCCGAGCTGATATTGCCAGCAGGTGCCGACCGCAATCTGATTGACGAAGATCTTCTGTTTTTTCGGCGGTGAGATATAAGGCTTATCCTGTCCGGGCATACCTTTGATGCAGAATACTTTCTTGCTGATTCTGGCGTTGCACTGAGCGCGAACGCTCTGCGTGAAGTGACCGCCCTCATCCACGAAGGACATAGACACCCGCAGGCCGACGCCGTTCTCAAAACACATCACACGGTCGAACACAACTTCATCGAGTTTGTTCCATGTGGCGTCATCATCCGGGCGTCCCATGACGATTCCTTTTTCAATGCCCCATGTTTCGCCGAAGAACCCGTGCCCGACGATCTCATACTCCATGCGATCATCCTGCGTATCAACGCCAGCCGTCAAAACGAGGACGCCCGGCGGCAGCTCTACCGGCTCACCGTTTTTGTCCTTGCCGTAGTCCTCACGGCGAGCGAGCAGGGAATCCTCATCCTCGATGTCACCGCGATCTTCCCACGGCTCGCCGAAGCAGGTGTTGAAAACGACCTGCATCTTTTTCGTGCTGCCGAGCGCATTGAGATATTTCAGGACAATAGATTCCCACGAAGCCCACTGGCTGACGAAAGCGTTCAGCCAGAAAGAACGGGTTCCTTGGCCGTAGGCTTCCGGATTCTCGGCAATCCATTTTGCCGGGGCGCGTTTCATCTCCGCTTCCGTGGAAATGCAGCCGCAGCCGGGGCAGGTGTAGTACACCTTCTTGACCTTGTAGGTCTTCTTGTGAGAGACGATGATTTCGTCGTACTCAAAGCGAATATCAGACCAGCGGATTTCGTGGTACTCGCCGCAATGCGGGCATTTGGAGTTCCACCGCTCCATCGTGCCTGTGTAGTAGGCAGCTTCGATGGCGCTGGCATTTTTGATCGTCGTAGTTGATACTTCGACGGCCTTCGCATTATAGAACGTGGTCTGCCTGGCCATTGCCAGATCCCACGGATCGCCCTCATTGCCGGCGCTCGTTGCCCATCGGTCGCGTTCATCGCCGAACACATAGCGGATAGGCTTTGATGCCAGCGCGTGTGCCTCGGTCGAGCCGCACATCGTAAGGATGCCGCCCGGATAGGCCTTTTGGAGAATCGTATTGTGAGAGTCGCGGCTTTTCGGCGCGGCGATCTTCTGCCGCAGAGCCGGACTGTCGCGCAGCATCGGCGCGATACGGAGCTTGGAATACTCCTGCGCGTCAATGGTTGTGGGATGAATGAACAGAATAGAGCCGGGGTCCTCGTCAATGATGTAGCCGATGCAGTTATTCAGAAACTCGGACTTGCCGACCTGCGATGCGGCCACCATGACGATGTGCCGAACCTTTGGGTCCGTAAAAGCGTCCATCGGCTCGCGCAGATAGGGCGTGCGCTCTGTACGCCACGGGCCGGGTTCGGCTGCGCTCTCAGCAGAGAGGCGGCGTTTGGCTTCTGCCCATTGGGTGACGGTAAGGTCATCAGGCGGCGTCATGCCAGCCAGCACCTTGCGCATGGCCTTGTTCAGACGTGCCGCGCCGCGCCGTTTGGCTTGGCGTTCGGCTTCGGCTTTTTTCAGCGCATCGGCCGCTGCCTCATTCTTCGTCATAGCTGCGCCCCGCATTGCTCCAGTCGCGCCGCTCGTTTACTTTCTCGGCGTATTTCTCAGGGTCGTAGTGATACGCAGCCAGCTCGCGCATGACCTTATGGACTTCCTTGCGGATGATCTCGGCAGCCTCAGCCGGGCTTTGCGCGGCGGTGACGTCAACCGACAGCCGCCCCGGAAGCGACAGCAGCGCAGCGCGGATGGTGTAAATTAGATCTTCCGTGAAGCCCTCCACATCTTCCGAGCGGTGCAGCTTGCCTTTCAGCTCCTCGACCTCCATCTTCGCAAGCTGAGCTTTGGAGAGCTTGAGCTGCGCTTCGGACTGCCGCTTCGCTGTTTCCAGCTTCTGCTCGGCCTCACTGATCTGCGGTTTGGAAAGGAAATTGATATATCGCTGAACCGCGTCGCCGAGCTGGAAGTAGCCGCGTCGCACCGGAACGATTGTTCCGTCCTGCGCCATCTGCTGCACACGCCGCGCCGTCACGCCGAGGATCGCGGCCAGCTCTGTCGTGCTGATTTCAGCTTCGGCATCGATCTTGATTCTCGTTTCAGCCATATAGCAAACTCCTTTCACGCTTTTTCGGATGGGGCTCAGCGGAATTCCACCGCGGCACCCGTGCTGCACGGGCGTGGTCCTTACCCCGATGTGACCATATGAACATTAGGAGGTCGGCGCGGTATGCCTCACCCGCGCCGTGGTATGAAAAATGCGCGGTATCTGCCTCGATACCAGCACATATTCCAGCGGTAATCGTAACGAAATTACCAGAAAAACAGGAAACTAACTAGGCGAAAAATGGGGTCGTCGAGCCCGCAACAGATGCCGCCCCCTCCCGACAGTACCTTTTCAGCGGCCGAATCGATCACGACGCATGATACCCTGCCACCCAGCAAACTTATCGCGCGTGACAACGTCCTTCTCGCAGGGCTTCTTGCAGCCTTTGCGCCCTCGATGGCAGATGCACACCGTCTTTCCATTGACGATCTGCACCCAAACAGGAATCTTCTCTTGTTCTTGCATCGTTTATCGCCTCACATCTGTACGGATTTGACAGGGGATTGGCTGCATACCCACGCAGCCCTTACGAATAATTACCGGGGCTACGATTGTTCGGTGGAGAAAACTGCATCGCCCTCCTTGATGAACATGACGTGGCCGCAATGCTCACAAACAACCTTGGCATACTTGGGCGGCTTCTCGGCCACGCTCAGAGCGGACGCTTTGGCGCGGTCTACCTGCTCCTGCGTGGTGATTGCAACATTCTGTGCTTCTTCCTTTGCGGCGTTATCCAGATAGGCTTGGTATCTGGCACGGCGGTCCTCTTCGGATTCACCGACCACCCCATCATCGAAAAGAGCATCGGCGTCAAAATCGTCGCTGGGAGCGGGGAAGCCAAGGGATTCGAGATCGAAGTCAAAGTCAAGGTTGAGCATATCGATCTCGTGGAGCAGCTCGTCGTTGATCCACTCGGAGAATTCGGAAATGCGGTTGTCGGCCAGACGGTCGAGCTTGATCGTTTCTTCGTCGGCGTCTGTTACGACGCAGGGTATTTCCTCCATGCCGAGCCGAATGGCGGCAGCATAACGGGCATGGCCTTTGACGATGATACCGTTGCGGTCGATGACCAGCGGCACGTTGAAGCCAACCTTCGGAATGATCTCGACAAGCAGGTTGACCGTCTTATCGTTTTTCCGGGGATTGCGGACATAGGGCTTGACCTCGGAAATCTTCTTCATCACGATCTGATTAACAATCTCCATCAGCGCCAGCCTCCTTTCGATACTTCTGAAGCTGACGCGCCTGATTCTCGGAGATCGCAGCGCGTGTGAATGAATTGTTTTCGTAGAGCTTCGCATATCCGGTGATGTGCTTGAGGCGCACCAGCTCTTCCGGTTCTAGGCCAAGCTCATTGCAGACCTGCAGATCGGTCGCGCCGTTCATCAGCATTTCCATGACGATATTGGACATACCGTTAATGGAGTGCTTGCCTCTGGCGCGGTTGTGCCGAACGGTCGAGGCCATGAGATCATTCATGGTCTTGCCGTGAAGCACAACACAGGGCAGCTTCCCCTCGCATGAAGCGTAGATGTCTTTGAATCTGCGCATGATGCTGTATCGGTGGAAGCCGTCGACGATAACATACCGGTCTTTCTTTTCGTCGTAGATGGTAACGACTGGCTGCGTGTAGCCGTCCGCTTTGACGGAGCGATAAAGCAGCTTCATCTCCTGCGTGGCGACACTGTTGGGGTTGTAGTCGTTTGCGTGGACCTTTTCAATGGGTATCCACTCGACCTGATGAATGGGCTGATCTGAAATCATTTCTTGCTGCCCATATATTGCTCAAACTGCGCGGCGTCGCGTTTGCGATAGGTGGGGGCCTTTTCCCGGATGCGGAAACGGGAGCGGGCATTTGCGTTGTTCGTGCCATCAATATCATTCAGGACGATCTCTTTGACATGGACACGATACCATTCGTCTCCGGTCTGATTCTTCCAGCGGTTTCGGAACAGCTCGTGGTATTCGGGCTTCACGATATTGGCAAGCAGATAGTCGCGGTATTCCTGCCACGAACGGAACGCAAAGGGGAGCTGGCGCGGGATGATGTCGCCGCTGTCGAAGGTATGGGCGAATGTACCGACGCCAGATACGCGGCGGATGAATTTGTTGTAGGTGTCCGGTTCAAACTCCTGCAGCATTTCGATTGAGTGCCAGGCGGTTTCATGGATGAGCGCTGAGACGCGCATGGCCTCCTTGGCCAAGCCCCACTGGTATTGCAGATCGTAGACGCGATTGTACGCCCAGTGATTCTTGGCAATGGCTGTCCAGATGTCATCGTTGGTGAAATCGTAGATCGGCCAGAACACCTGACACCTGCCGACTTTCTTCTTGCACCACGTCACGCCTTTGTATCGGGCTTCATGCTGCGTGATAGCAACGCGCCGGTTCAGGCTTTCCGTCATGCGCATACCCACCAGCACGGCACAATTCTCAGAATCGGTGCAGTAGGGCGGGAGGACGTTGACAAGCTCATGGAATCGTTTTTCGCTGCTGGGGTTTTCCTTGATGGAGAGCGGGTGCTGCGGGTGAATCCAGATCGCTTTGTCCTCCGGATTCCAAACACTGATGAAATTCTTCTCCGGGGAGAGCGTGTTTGTGAATTCAAAGGGGATCTGATACCAGTACGGCGTGACTTCCGGCAGCTCCATGATGTGCTGCATATAGTCCACCGTCGCTTGCCACTCAGCTTCCTGATCGAGCCAGAATACCTTGAGCGGCAGACGCCCGCGCTCCTGCGCAACCATAAGCGCCATGCGGAAAAGAACTGTACTGTCCTTGCCGCCGGACATGCTGACGATCACATCGTCGTGGCCGTCGAAGATCATCCGCAGCCGTTCCAATGCTTCATCGAATACGTTGTTTTGCAAGTAGATCATTGCTGCTGACCCCGCGCCGCTCATGTGAGCAACATAGGGTTTCCTCCTTTTTTCGATGTACCCGCAGCCGGCAGCGTTGGCGATACGCCGCAGGTTCGAGCCATCCTCCACGCAAGGAGCATCGTGGAGGCAAGTCCTCCTTCCGAATAAAATGAGCAGCGCCCCCGATCAGGAGCGCCGCCCGGCTTGATTTGGAATTTTACGAGTCTAATACTAGCATATTGTCTGCGGACATGAAAGCACCACGCCGTGCGACAAAATTTAATTGCGTGCAATTACGTACAATTACGTGCAAATAGATACCATGGCGTATATCCGCAATCAATCGTGGGCCGGTTCAGACAGGCAGCGATATACGGCGTGCTTCACGCTGGACTCGGTGCTGTACTTGCCAACAATCCCGGCAATTTCTTTCCACTGCATTGCGCGAATGAAGCGGAGACGGAAGATAATGCGGGTCGTTCCGTCTTCGATGGTGGAAATCCAAGCAGCGATGCGTTCTTCACTTTCCGCGATTACGGCTTTTTCGCGCTCGATCTCAGATTCCAAGTCTGCGATCTCTACGGCAAAGTCACCAACCTTGTCTCTGACGCCGCTTGCGTGGGGCATTCCGGTCAATTTCTGCGCACCCGGGACGGCAGCATCCCAAAGGTTTTTAAGCGTCTCCTCGGTCCTTGCAAGTTGCTGAACCGCGTCCAGATGCTCATTCAACTGTGCCAGAGTCATGTGTGCCGCCCCTTTCCATCGTTATTTCGTCTTCTTCCACGCACGGATCGCGGTCTTCTTCGTGCCTTTCGGCTTGCCCGCTCTACCGCAATTATAACACCTGACGCAAAACATGGGCGGTGTTCTTGGACGCAGATATACTTCCTCGACCTTGCAGCGGCTGTCCGCACCGCAAAACCGGCAGGTCAATTCATCAATCCTCGGCATCGCATCGCCTCGCGTCCATACTGTCCTGAGCCAGCCGTTCCCGCAGCCGGTTGACCTTTTTGCATTCCCACTCCGCAACATCGACGTGTAATTCGTAGAGTATCATCATCTGTTCCAGCATGATCTGTACGTCTGCGATCTCCTCGGCAATGTGCTGCCTGTTGGCTCCGAATCTAAGACTTTTGCAAAGCTCCTTTTGTAATTCGCTCAGTTCTTCAATGGCAACGACCGTCTGAGCGGTGCTTCCATAGAGAGAAAGCGCCGATTTAAGAATTTCTTTTTCGTTCATTACTTATTTCCCTCCCATCAATTTAGACATAGAAGACAGCGCTTCGGTGAGAGCGTCCGTGGAAACGCCGAAATCGAAAAAACAACGTGAGAGCCGAGCAATGTTATCGCAGATCCTCTCGCAGCGCAGATATGCGTTGTATGCTTGGAAATTGCTGTCGCCGGGTACTTTGAACCGCATAAGCCTATTTGCACGATTGCGGCTGTATCCGCGGGCCATCAGCAGCTTAACAGCACGTTTTCTTGTCATGTGTCTCTTTCCTTCCTGATAAATTTCACGCCACAGTTCCAGCAGAAATTATCGCGAAAACCGTTGACTTTGCTTCTGCAAATCGGGCAGCGGTGCGCTGATATAATTTCTCCCTTGAGGGCAGGCTCGTTGGAATCGCCAGTGTAAATATTGCAAGGGTAACGTACCAGACGGACACCCTCACCATAGGGAAGTCCGAGCAACCTTGACACTGGAATGCTTAATGCTTCTGCGAATCGTTCAATCGTGACTGGCTTTGGATTTCGCGCGTAGCTGGATGTGCTTTCATACTGTGCGATCATTGAGCCTGAAACGCCAATCCTCGCACCAAGTTCAGCTTGTGTCAATCCAGCTTCCTCACGTGCAGCACGGAGCCGTGCAGCAAACTGAGTATCATTCATTGCTCCTCACAGCCTCCTTTTCACGTTCCATACGTTTCCGTTCCATACGTTCCAGCCGATCATCGCTTGCGTCAGTCCATTTCCGACGTTCTGCCGCTTTCGGGCGGCGCAGGAAATCAGCTCTGGCATTCGAGGTGTAGGCGGCTGGCATACCCAGCTTTTTCGGCTTAGACATTTTTCTGTTCCTCCAAAGCCCGCTCGGCTTTTTCTAAGCTGAGAAACATGGTTTTGCCAAGCTCGCTTGCCAAAAAGCCATTCGTCTCGCCCCGGTAGTTTTTTGCGGATATGATTATGGTGCGAAGTGTATCTTGGAGGTAAAAGGCTATCTGGGTAATGGTTTTTGGATAGATCTTTCCATTTTCAAGGCAGTACAGTGTATCGCCGTATTTGCAGGGAGGCAGCACCACAACGCGCCCTTCTCCGTCAGCAGCCAGCAGCTTTCTGATTCGTTCGGCTTTCGATGTATCATCCGCAAAAGCGGATTCTATAATGGTTTTGGCGTTCACCACCTGCTCCGGTGTCAGCCCCGTAGCTTCGTAAGAAGCCAGACGAGCCAACGCAACCTCATATCCGCGGCGGCACATAATCCGTCCGTCATTGTCGTACCATGTGAGCTTATCCATTCTGCTTCCTCCTGAACTGTCTAGCATAGGGGCAGGTTGCCCAATGCGGCACATAGCCCACACCGGTTGCTTTGGCCGGGTCTTCCGTGTATTCGCACGAAAGCACTTGCCCGTTTGGGGTGACAATTTTCTTGCTGCCGACGCGCGGCTTTTCGATGTAGTAGTGCGGGGTAGCATCGCAGGGGATGGATTTCCCGGCTGGCGTCGTAATCCAGACGAGCGCAGCCATGCACGCTTTACAAGCGGCCATTGTTTTCATCCTCCAATTCGTATTGTTCGATATGAGCATCAGGTGATCTTGGCGAAACGATGATGTTGCCAAACTCATCGGCACCACAGAAAAGCGCCCATTTCGGCAGGCCGGTTTCCCGGCTAACCGCGTCCGAAAGATCTTCTAGCTTCTGCTTGCCCTCTGGCGTATCGAGAAAACGCATAACCTTTTTCATCCGCAATTCGAAAATAAGCTCCCGAATCCCTATGTAGGTGAAGATGAGCAGAAGCGCAAGAGTCAAGCCAAGTCCTATAGCTCCGATTCCAAGTAGAAGCGTCTTAATCATAGAACATCCTCCACGTGCCTTTTACGCTCCAATGCCCACCATCCTTCAATGTCGGCTTCGAGCGATACCATTTGCGCCAGCGCCAGAACAGAATCTTCAGTGGCTCATTGCGCCGCCAGCACCGAAGTTCCAGCGCATACTCCCGGCGCCGCTCACGGCGCTTCCGTTTTTCACGTCTTTGGCTCATGCTGACCTCCTTTTAGCGCCTGTGTCTGCAAATTTTGAGAAACGCACTTGAATCTTAGTCCGTCTGTACCGTCCGTCAGAGGAAGCGCCCGGCGGCGCTCGATCTCGGCCCGGTAATTGCCGCAATGCTTACAGGCATCCGTGATGGCGCGATGGGCGGCGCAGCCGCCCAAGACGCACATTTCGGTCAAAACATCACTCATCATCGGAATCCTCCGTAGTTTTGTCCGGCTGCGCACCGTATGTGTCAAAGAGCCGGTGCGTACCTTCGGCCATTTCTTCTTCATCGTCTGACTTTTCATAGCCGAGTGTTTCGAGGATTTCATAGATGTGATCTAAGTCCGAATTTTCGCAAAGCTCATATTCGTAGTGGTTCATGTTCCACACGCGCCGGTAGTAGCTCATGTCTTCGTCATCGAGGGCAGAATAGCAGCAGCAGAAAATCAGCTTTTCCGGCTGGGCTTCCGCCGCGCTGCGGACAAAGCCCATGTCGCAAAAATCTTCGTTTTCATCGTCTGGCGAAAGTCTCATGCCGAGGAGCTGGGCGCAGAACCGAGGGTTGATGGAATTGCAGTAGCCACCATCGATTGACTCTGTTGTTGCCACGCAGAACAAAGAGATTTCCTTCATGTGCTGTTTGAATACGCTGTTCGGAAGCTCTTTGATGAAATCCTTGCGCAGTTCAAAATGGGCCTCCGCGGCTTCCGCAAATTCATTTTCGGCCTGTTCGTCTCTGCGGCGCCGTTCCTCGCGGGCTTCGGCTTCGGGGTCTGGCTGCTGCGATTGCTGGCGTTCCCTGTAGAGTGTGATTCCGGTAGAATCCTTCCTGTAAAAGTATCGAACATCACTCGCGTCTTCTGGTATGGTCATTTCTTTCTTCAAATCCCAGCGGCTGTAGCCGGCGTGGTAGACCATATTGACCGTCGTACCGTTGAATTCGCCGCTTCTTTCAATCTGATATGCAAACTTGTCTGCAATTTCAGTCCATTCAGCAAGTTTCTTTTGGATTTCCTGCTCGGAAATCAGGCTTTTCAGAACGCTGTTGAAGTTCGCCGTGCCGATTGCGTCAAGAGCCTTGTTCTTGTCTTCGGGGCTGTCCAGCTTGTCAAGCTCCAGATAATCGTTGAGCGTCGCACCGCGGGATTCAGCTTTCTGGAATTTCTGCCGGTCGAGGTCAAGCAGTTTTACACGGCGGCGAATGGTGGTCTGAGAGAAGCCGGATTTTTCGGCGATTTCAGCTACGGAATCGCCCATGTTGAGCATCATCTGGAAGCCCTGCGCCTGCTCATAGACGGTCAGATCGCTGCGCTGCATATTTTCAACGAGCATGGTCTGAAGCTGCTCCCGCTCAGACATTTCGACCACAATGCAGGGCAATTCGGTCAGACCAGCGATCTTCGCGGCAGCGTAACGACGATGACCGATGATGATGGTGTAGTCCGTATCGGGGTTGTCCGGTTCATCCGGAACGACCGTCAGGTTCTGCAGAACGCCGCTGGCTTTGATGCTTGCAGCAAGCTCCGACAGATCGCCGAGATCCTTGCGCGGGTTGTCAGCGTGAGGGAAAAGACGGTCGATTGCGATGTTTACAATTTGAGGCATTTGCGAATCTCCTTTCATTCAGGAGCGCGTCTGCGCTCCATTCACGCGGCACCAATGGCGCTGCGCTTGTTTCTTCCGCGCCAGCCGGCAGGCCGGGCAGAAGGTATTTTCTTTGCGCTCGATAAAAGAACGGCCGCACCGGGCGCAATGCTGTGGTGGGATTCTGCGGAACTCGGTGCATTCGTCGCAGTTGGCACAGAGATTGCAACCCTTGACTTCATCCCAGTTTGCGCACATGAGCCGCTGCCAGTAGGGATTATCGTCAATGTCGTTGATGCGCTTGCGGAGCACTGAGCAGAGCATTTCAAGTGTTTGCAGGGTTTCTGTTCGCGTTCTGGACAGGTGTACCGCCTGCTTTACGGTCGGGTCTGGCGCGCCATAACCCCAAGGCTGATCTTTGAGCATGGCGCGTACTTTGTCCTGATTCTCGGTCAGATAGACGAAATAAACTTTCCCACGCACGGCTTTTTCGGATTTGCCGAGTGCCTTGCCAATGGCGGTGTAGCTGTTGCCTTTTCGGATTCCGTCTGCCAACACATCGAAGTCGGTCTGTGTCCAAGCTGCGGATGAACCATGATTGTCGGCCTTGACAGGACGCTCTTTTATACCGAGGTCGTTGCACCGGCGCTGGATCGCGCCTGCGGACCGACGCAGTATATCAGAAAGCTCAGCGTATCCGTACCGATGCTGCTGAAGCAGCATTTTCAGCCGCGCGTCTTCATCGGGTGTCCATGGGTCTTTCCGCTGGATGGCAAATGCCTGAAAGTCCTTCTTGCGCTGCTCGGCTACCCATGCAGGCTCCTCGCCCAGCGCCAACGGCTCCATTTTGGAAAAATCAATGAACGAGCGGTGCTGTTCTGCCCATTTCCAAAACTCATTGAGCCGAATGACACGAAAACTGTTCTGATTGACGCGCTTTGTGTGAATCGGGAGGCCGCGGTTTTCAACCCAGCTTTTCAGCTTGTAGTTCCCACCGGCATTGGTGCCGCAAACGGCGATTATAAGCTGATTCATGGATATGTAGTCGCCACCGAATAGAACCGGGCCAAGCCCCAGCCTGTTTTTTCGCACGACGACAGCCTCGACGGAGCGGTTAAGGCGCTTTGCAATCGCGGGGATTGACATGACACCCCATTGATCTTGGAGAAATTGTTCTTCTGCTTTTGTCCATCCTGCGTGATAGCTTTGTAGTCCGAGCGAACGCCTCTTTTGTCGTACAGACCCTTCCGTCCGGCCAAGCGCTGCGGCAATAGCCGCTGCCGGCTGTGAGCGGCTATGCTCGCGGAGATATTGAAGTTGATCGTCCGTCCATTTTCCCATGTGTCAGGCGATTCCTCCTTTCTGTCAGAATAGTGTGAGCTGCCCGGTTTTCGTTTCCTGCAAGGGCAAGGGCGGCAGCGCGGCAGACGATTTTAACTTGCCGGTAACTTGCTCGGCGGGTTTTTCGTCTGTCTGAAGCAGTAAATCCATCTGCGCCCAAATGCGGCGGTAGTGCCAGATGTCGCGGAAATAAAACGGGGTGTACCATATGTTCTGGTCTGGCCGGGGGATAAGCCCCCGGCGGTCAAGTGCTGTTGAGGGATGAAGAAGCGTGTCGCCAATCACAACGTACCCGGCGCAGCCCATGAGCGAGAGCTGCAGGTAGCACATCAGGCCAACGATGTAGTCAATGTCCTGCGCCGTAAAAAGCACGGAGGTTTGGTAGTTGATTTCCTGTCGCGTACAGGCATTTGCAAACGCCACCAGCAACGCTCCTGCACCACAAGCGCAATCGTTGACGGAGATCCAGCCGTCCCGCTCTATACGCGCTTGGAGGTCTGAGCCGGTGATCTCAGCCATCATGCGGCAGACATCATAGGGCGTGAAAAACTGCCCAGCGTGGTCATTGCCCAAATCCAGTGCCATGTAAAGCTCGCCGAGAAAGTCCTGATCTGGATTGAAATCCATACCGATCACGACCTCTTGGAGCATCTGCGAGAATTTGAGCATTTCTTCGGGCTTGTACTTTCCGGCAATCGTCATATACGTCTTTTCACGTTCGGCAGCGTGGCTCCGGTCAACGGTATTTGAGATCGCGATTGCGGCGAGTGTTATGAAATCTTGCCAGATTTCCCAGCGTCCATATCGGCCGCAGAGGGAGTTGAAGATCTTCACAAATTCCGTCTGGTGGGTACTTTTCAGATTGTGCGGCACACTTCTTCCCATGACTTATTCCTCCGTCTGCACCGGTTCGGGCGGTACGATGGAACGCTTGGTGACTTTGCCCTTGGTGGACTCGACGCCAGCATCGAAGCCGCGCCGGTAGATACGATAGAGGTACTTCGTCATGTCCTCACGGTTCATGTGTTTGATAGCCTTGTAGTCCTCGCGCTTGAGCATCGGCGGCTTCAACTCATTCATCAGCCGCGTCCTCCATATCGTCCGGTTCATCAGCCGGGAGCACTTCGCGCGGATTTGAGCCAGCATACGGGCCAACGATGCCGTTTTCCTCCAGCAGCTCCATGATGCGGGCGGCGCGGGCATAGCCGACGTTCAGGCGGCGCTGCAGGAGAGAAACCGTCGCCTTGTTTTCCATGCGCACGATGCTGACAGCCTGATCGTAGAGATCATCGTCCGTGGCATCGGAGCTGTCGGCGGTGTCGCCGAGATCATCGTCCGCGCCATCTTCTGCGTCATCGCCGTCGAGCATTTCAGGGGCCTCGGCGTCATCGGAATCTTCCGGATCTTCCTCGTAGGCATCATCATCTTCGACTTCGTCCTCGTTGATGACAGGCATCATGCCGTCTTTGAGGCTGCGCTTTTCCATGACGTCGCGGAAGAAATACTGCATCCAGTACGTCAGCATCTTCATCAGGACGGATTCGATCTTTGTCCGCAGCGTCTTCGTAATTGTAAAGGTGCCGCCGGTGACCTTGGTTTCCAGCGAACCGTCCTTGAAGATCCACGTCATTTTGGCTTCGGGGCTGATATACCCGGCTTCCTCGACGTTCTCCAGCATGGAGAGCTGGGCGTCCATGCCCTGAATCGGGGAGATCGTGAACGTGGGCGGATAGGTGTCCTTCTGGAAGCGATACGTCAGGTCGTGTTCTTCGCACAAGCCTTCCATCTTCTTTTTCTGCGCTTCATACATCGAAATTTCACTCATGGTAGTGACTCCTTTCAGTCATCAGTCGAGCAAAAACAGCGTTCCATTCCAAGCTGTCTTCACTCTGTAATTTTGTAGATCGGTTTCTTTTACGTACTTTCGGCCGAACAACGTTTTCATGTTCTGCCAGTCGCTCCAAGGGATTTTGTAGACCTCGCCGGTCGAGAAACCGGCAACGACGAAGCAGCGAGCGCCGAGCTGCTGGTGCCTGTCCATGTAGGCCGCCTGAATATCCAGAACGCGATCCTGCGTCAGACGGTCCGTGGACGTGAATTTGGCTTCGATCAGGATTGTCCTGCCGCCCTTGAGCGTGCCTTTGTAGTCAACCTGCGCTTTCTTGGTGTAGCAGGCCAAGAAGCGACCGTTGCCCTCTGGCTTGATAACTTTCATCGGCTCAGGCGTCTTTTCGATCACTGCATAGCCGCGGCCGCTGTAGTAATCGAAAGAGCCGTCAAGCCGCTGCTCGAAATACTGGCCCTTCTGGCGGGCGATTTTGCCGAGAAGCTGTCTTTTCGGGTCTTTTGCCATAGCTGCCTCCTAACCTTTGCAGTACCACATACCGCATTGCTCGCAGTAGATTCGGCTGTCCGGGTCGTTGCCTTGCGGAAACTCTGCCTGGAAGATGTAACCCTTGCCCCAGAGATCGCTGTGATTTCCGGAAAGAACATCTTCCGCTACAGCCCATGCCCGCGCAACGGCGTGGGCCTCGCCGGGCTCAGATGCACGAGCTGGCCAGACAACGCCAGTTTCCGAAAAGGTGCCGTACTGCTTCGGCTGCGTCAGAACACCTTCGAGCGTGTCGGGATAGCGCGGGTCAGCTCTGCGCATAAGGGGAACGTCGCATACGCGATAGCGGCACAGGTCGCAGCAGTTGTCGCCGCCGGCTTCCGTATAACAGGTGATGGCAAGGAGCTCCAAGTCCCGTTTGTCCTGTGCGTCTACGAAGCCGCCCTTTCCGCAAGGCTCGCTGTCTGCCTCTTGGGGAGGCTCTGGCAGATCGTATGTACCGGGAATATCGGCGGTTTCGTGTTCGACCTCCGCGTAGGCTTCGACCTCCAAGCGGCTCTGATAGGCCGCTTCGTCAAACGTCGGCGAAATTGCCGCGGAAACAACAGGCGTATTTTCGGTTTCGCGTGGCATCGCAATCGCAAGCACCAACGCGGCGAGCAGGATCAGCGCCGCCAGAAGAACAACCGTAGGCAGGTTGCGCCTTGCCCATCTTTTCATATCCTCATCCTCCATTCTCATTTCCGTCGCCGAGCGCAAATTGCTGCGCGACGCTGGAAATCATCTGTTTTATGTCTGACGGGAGCGCCATATACTCCCGATCGCTCTTGATGCGCACCGTGTAGGAGCGCTGAAAGTTGGAAGCGACCACGCTTTGCACTGTTTCGGCGTTCATCATGCCCCATTCCCGGAGCTGCTGCGGCGAACCGACAAGCCGCTGAATTGTTGGCGGCAGACGGTCGTATTCCTCTTTTGCGTTGTAGCCGCTGTTTGCAATCGCCCGGTAGACCAGCGTCCACGCCTCGGCGGCGGTCATTTCCTTCGGCATACGCATCTTCGTGATTTGCTCTTTGACTTCGCCGATGTTCGGTGGAAACGTGTTTGTCCGTGAGGCGATCATGGCTTTTACTGCAACGGCAACGACCATGACGGGCTCATCCTTGAACATCTCAGCCCAGAGATCGACGATCTTGTTTGCCTCCTTGGGGCTAAGCCCGTTGTAAAACTGGGGATAGGCGGCTTTCAGAACTGCCAAAATGTCAGCTGTTTCAAGCCTGTCCATTTCTCATTCCCTCCGCAATGTCGGTAAACACGTTGCCGCTGGAGCTACCACCCTGATAACGATACTGCCCGCCCTTGTCCTGCTCCTTGGAAAGCCAAGCATTGATGAACCGGCGGATTCCTGATTTCGTCTTGCGCCGCTTGGGATTGTCGGTGCTCCAGCTTGACATCTTCCTGAGTTCCTGCATGACGTTAACAGCGGGGTACAGCTCGCACCAGCGGTTGTAATCCTCGGAAAACACGTCGAAGAACGTCTTGTCATTGAGGATGATGCTGATGATCGGCGGCGCGGAGACGGTTTCCGGCTCTGCGCAAGAATCCTCCGTATCCTCTATATCTGTGTCTTTATCTAAACTCTTATCTCTAATCTCTTTATCTCTATCTCTATTCTCTATCTCTGTGGGGACAGTTGTGGGGACATCAGTGGGGACATTGTCCCCACTTTGGAGCGCCGGGGAATTACGTTGCCTGCGCTTCTTTTCGCCCCAGTCTGTCTCGCACCCAACAAGATTGTTGTGATCTGCGAGAACAAGAACGCCGTCGATGTCCTCGTAGACAAGACCAAAGGATTTGTAGAGATTGAGCGCCACGCGGATTGTGTCCGCGGAGAACCATTTGAGATCGCGCTGGATTTTCGGAATGTCGTATTTGATAACGACCTCACCAATCTGTCGAGATAAGCGACCATCGGTGTTGATGGTCTTGAGACAAAGCATCTGATAGAGAACAACGTAGTTTGCACCGTCTGGCTGTGACATAAAGTAGTCAATGGTGTCGGAGGTCATAAAGCTCTCCTTGAGCTTCATCCAGTAGAATCTTTTGCCTGTTGCCATGAGAGACCTCCTTAGAACGGCAATTCGCTGTCATCGTCCGCGAGCTGCGAGAAGCCGCCGGTCGGGTCGTAGGTCGGCTCGCCCTTGGGTTTGCCGCCGTCACCGTCGCGCTTAGAATCGCCAAAGTAAACGCTGTCGGCAAGAATCTCGGCCGAGCGGCGCTTGTTGCCTTCCTTGTCCTGCCAGTTGCGGATTTGAAGCCGACCGCCCACGACGATCATGCGCCCCTTGCTGAAATACTTCTCTACGAACTCAGCCGTACCGCGCCACGCAACAATGTCGATAAAATCCGTTTCCCGCTCCGCGCCCTGCGCCGCGTAATCGCGGTCGCAGGCGATGGAGAAGGAGACAACCGCCGTGCCGCTCTGCGTTCGGCGAAGCTCTGGGTCGCGCGTCAGACGTCCCATGAGAACAATGCGGTTAAGCATGATCGGCCTCCTGCGCTGGAATGCACGGTTCTGGAACATCGTTGCTGGCAGGGGCAACGCTAGGTTCTGCAAGAACAGCTTCGAGCGCGTCACGAAGATGCCAGTTTTCAATGCTGGAAGAGTTGAAGATTGCTTTGCAGACGCGCAGCCGCTCGGACTCGCGGATGAGCTGTTCCAGATCGACGTCCATGATGATACCGGCGCCGGGCGATTCGTCGAACGGATAAACATGAGCGTCTTTCTTATCAAAGTTGAGCATTTTTGAAATCTCCTTTTTCAATGATCTTGATGACTTCCTGACACTGAGGCACGTCAAACATACCGATGTGCGTCTTCTCAACCGGAAGTCCCATTTGTCCAGCGAGCCAGCCGTAGGCGGCTTTGCGCCGCCCACGGAACGGTCCGGTTTTCCAGAGAGGGTCGAACGAGGCGTGAGCTGCCATTTTCCATTTCCGGAGCGCGGCATCGGCCAGACGGCCGAGGGGCTTGTCTGTTCGGCCATGGCAGCCGACGTATGCACCGCAGTTTCTGCAGAGATACGCGGTGTGGCCGAAGCTGCGGCCATAGATCTCGGAATCATCGACCAGCGCGGCCTTGTGGCCGCAGTAATCGCAATAAACGGTCAAGGCTTCTTCGCCTCCTTGTACTGATCTGTTTTTTCGGGCGGGCCGGTCTGAATACCTTGTTCCTCACACTCGGCGATGATACCGTCGAGGAACGCAGCCATCTCGGCAGCGGTGTACTCGCTTGTGCCTTTCAAGGCGCGGTAGTGGATGAATTTTTTGCCCTCGATGTAGCCGACGCCGATCTCGGCATAGTGTCTGGCCACAAGCCGCGGCGGCACACCGTCGCGCAGGGAAAACAGTACCTTGCATTCGTTCCCAGCTTCGTCGATGTAGCTTTCACCGACACCGTAGCGCCGAATCATTTCCTCGTAGACGGATTCCTTGTCGGTTTTCAGCTTGGCCGCGAGCTGCTCAATGAGTGCCCATGCGTAGCTGTTGGCGCGAAGCCCACGAGGATCAGCTTTCTTTGCAATGGAGAACGTGATCGGGCGCTCGCCGAAGTTTTTCCAAAGGTCCTTGCAGCTTTCCCGCGTATAGATCGACAGGATATATTCGCCGCTGCGGGCGTAGGTGATGTCTTTCAGGAAACCGTTCACGCTTTTTCCTCCTCGACATGGCCGTGCAGGTAAACGTACTCGCCGGTCGGTCCGATGTTCCGATAAATGAAATCGTCGCATTTGGCCTTGGAAAGATGCGTTCCAAGCACCCGCCGCTCATAGACGAATTCGCCGTTTGCCTTTTTCTCTGCGATTCTGGCTTGGATTTCTTCGTCCTCGTAATTCGCTTCCAGCAGGTAGAGGTCGAAGTTCGGCGCCGAGATCCCGTTCAGGTTGTTTGTGTCAGTGGCGTAGAGGGCCTTTCCGGCCGGAAGCAGCAGCTTGTAGCCGCAGTTCGGAACGTCATGCACCAGTGGCACAGGCTCGACCGTGAAATCGCCGTAGCTGTATCGGTGGTCGAAGTCGTACAGGTCGATGTTCGCAGGCTTGATGCCAGCTTCCACCAGCGGCCGCACCATCCATCGGCAGCAGCCGAAGCGGAGCGCCGGTCGGTCCGCTGCGAGGGCGTGGAGCGTGCTTTTTCGGAAGTGATCTCCGTGCCAATGTGTCAGCAGAACAAGCCTGAGAGCTTTTGCAACTGGCTTCACGGCCTTGTACGGAACGCCGCAGTCGACGAGAATCTGCCCGTCGATCACAACAGCGTTGCCGGTAGAGCCGGTTGCAAGGACTTCATACGGAACACTCATTACAGCGAATTGAGGTCAATTTGCTCCGGTTCGCCAGCGTTCTCCTGAATCTGCGCCGGGGTGCTGCCCTCAACGGCCGGCTGCGGAGCGTCGGTCGTAAGCTCCAGCTCGTCGGAATGGTCTGTAATGATTTCACCGGTTCTGGGGTCAACAGCCGGAATGCCGGAATCGTCAGCGAGCGCCTGCTGCATTTCCGTGGACATGATGCCCCACTTGGAGATCAACTGGCGAAGAAGCGTCTTTTTCGCCATGCTGTCGAAGTCCTTGTACCAGAAGCTCGAATACTTCCACATATCCTTGTCTGCGATCTGGCCGTTCTGGATCTTGTCATAGGCGTCTTTGCTGAACGCCTGCGAATATGTATCCGCGTGATTGAGCATCTTTTCCCGCGACCAGTAGATGCACTTGCGGAAGCCGTTCAGATACTCGAAGTAAGCCATGTAGCCGACGATCGGAAGCGACTCGCGGAGATCATCGTCTTCGATGAATTTGAACTGCGGCTTCGCGGTGTGCGGATCTTTGCCGAGGTATTCGCCCTGCCGAATCTCCATGCAGTCCAGATCGGAATACTGGCCGCTCCGGAGCGCGAGCTGGACATAGCCTTTATAACCGAGGACAAACTGTGCTTTGGAGCATTCGGGCGAAAGCAGGTGACCTTCACGGTCATACTTGGCTTTCTGCTTGAACGGAACGAGATAATACTGGCCGAGCTGCGGCGAGGGAGAAAGATTCAGCGCTTCGCCCAGCAGACCACCGGCGAGGATGGAGCTGGGTTCGCAGGTCTGAAGCGCGGGGGTGGTAGCGACGGCGGACGTGATCGATGCGATAAAGCGGTTTGCACGTTTCGGGTCTTTCAGGGTGTTGCGGATAAGGTTCTGGTAGGATTCCGTGCTGATGGCGACGGAGAACGTCTGCTTCTTCGCAGGCGCGATGTTAGAACTGCTCATAGTCGTAACCTCCATTTACGAGAAATTCTTTGAGTGCTTTCAGCTTGTCAATGCCGCCGCGGACGCGGAACGAAACCTGATAGGTCTTTTCAGCGGGGGCCTCGGTGGGGATGGGCTGCTCGACGGGTGCAGAAACGGGGGCAGGCGGTTCTTCGTTCAGAACTTCTTCGATCTTCGCCTGCGCGGCATCCTGAACTTCTTGTGCGGACTTCATGGCGGCGCGGCGGCGAGCGGCTTCTTCCATCTCCTTGTGACGCCGGTCAACGATCAGGGCCGCTTCCGGTGCGGAAAGCGATTTGCGGTACTCGACCAAGACCTCATCCTTGTGCTCCAGCGTTTCAATCATCCGCAAATCGTTTGAAACGTTCTGCAAGAACAAGGAAGCCTGTCCTTGCAGCTTTCTAAGAGAATCGGACATCGTGATATTGATGCCACAGCGCTCAAACGGCGCGATGTCTTCGGGGATATTCAAGCTGGCGCGGTATTCGTTGTAGAACGCGACGATTTCGTCACGCTTCGCGCCCTTGATGCCGTTCTCAACGGAAGCGATCTTGGCTTTCAGCTCAGCGTCTGCCTTGGTGAAAGCGTCGGCCGCACATTCCTTGTAGAGCTTTTCAAAGGCCTCATACGGAGCAAGGATAGCCTTTTTGACTTCACGGCGGCGAGCCTCCAAGTCCTGAAACTCCTTGTTCAACTCGGCACGGGCCTTCTTGACATCCTTGTAGGTAGCTTCGGTACAGGCCAGCGCCAGCGCCTGCGCAACACGCTCGTCAACAGAAGCCTTGACCTGCCGAAGCTGGTCTTCGATGATAGGAAGCTGTTTTACGACGATCAGGTTATTCTCCATCAGATGGCGCCTCCTGCGTGATTTCTTTCAGGAGCGGCAAGATCCGCTTGTCGATGTGGCTTTCCGGGACGTCGATCTCGCAGATCACAGCGCGGGCCTCACGCTTGGCGGTGGGGGCGATAACCTCCATGCCGACGCGGGCGTTCGGGACGCTGCAGCGGTAGCTGTAAGTGCCGCTGCTGCGGATGGTGCCGGTCTTTTCGTCGATGTAATGAACGTTTACGATCATGTGTTGTCTCCTTTCGGCTGCAAATTCATCATGCTCATCAGTGTGGAAATGGTGTATTTGACTCGCTCGACCTCCGAATCGTCGAGGCCGACAATGTCCGGTTCGCCGTTACGGTAGCCGTCTTTCATGACCACGATGTTGCCGACGATCGGCTCGCCGTGCTGGTCTGTGCCATAGAAGAAAGAGCCAATATGATTCAATGGAAGATCCAGCAGCCGTCCTTCTTCGTTGACGATCATGCAAAGCGGCCGGGCAAGACGCATCGGGTGAACGTGCTCGATGTAGCCACCAACGGCAGAGCCAACGGTTTTGTAGAGGGGGTCGCTGAAATCCTCAACGCGAGCCTCGTGATTCGTTGTCACGACAACGCCTTTCATTCGGATTCTCCTTTCTTGATGTAATCGCGTACAACATCTGTGAGCCAATCCTGCACGGTGTCGTAGCCATCAGCGGCAAGGTGCGCTCGGAGCTGGGAGGCCTCATCGGCGGTGATTCTTGCGTGGAGCTTATCCTTGAGCCGGTGCTGATCGGCTGTGCGGAGATGCTTGCGAATGCTGCCGTCCGGGTCGAACTTGGCGTAGAGGGCCTTCATGGCTTTCTGCGTCAGGCAAATCCCGTAGGCGTCGCTGTTCTCGCACTTGCTCTGGCTTGTCATGTCGTACTTGGGGTAGATGGTCTGCACGACAGCGACCATTTCTTTTGCGGGTGTTTTTGTTTTTAGCCGAAGCTCTTTCAGATTGTTCGGCATCTGCATTCCTCCTTGACGATGCGATTTTTCGCTGTTATGATCGAAGTGGGTCTTTGCGCCTGGGGCTGTTTCCGTGCCAGCGGAGCGGCCCCGTTTCTTTTTTCGCTACTCATGCAGACCTCTTTTCCTGAATTTCTTCGATGGCCGCAAATACCGCAGCCAGTTCTGACAGTGAGTTGAATTTCCGCTTGAACGCATCGAGTTCGCGTAGTGCCAGCGATAAAAGCTGATCTCGTCCGTCAGCATCTTGCATAATTGCGGTGACAGATCTATACTCCGCCGTTTTGCACTCAACGTTGAAAAAGCTCCGAGTCGGCGTGGCTGATTCATGCACCGTAACCAAGCAGTTAATGATGTGCCGTGCCTGATTTTCACGATACTTTTCAGCGGCAATGCCATCGTTCCACTCAAACTCGCCATGTAAGAGCGAATTCTCGTCACGGCTCTCGTCCAGAAGGGCCCTTGCTGTTAGCCGACCTTCGGCTTCCAGCCTTGAGCAAAGAACGCCTGCCTGCTGCGCATCTGCCTTTATGTGCGCTCCCTGTTTCCACTGAAAAACCATTGAATTTCCTCCTTTCTTTCAAAATAAGTTGACTTTCCTTACCTAGCCAATGCTAGCCTTGCCACAGCTTGCCATACCATACCGTGCCTGCCGTGCCAGACCGAGCCTTGCCACGCCTCGCAACACCGTGCCTAGCCTCGCCTGCCTGACCATACCTTGCCTTACTCGGCCGCGCCATGCCTCACCTAGCCTGCCTCGCCGCAACGGACCACGCCAGAACGTGCCGGGACTTGCCCCGCCAGCCAGTTACTTCGCGGCTACATGGAACATTCCGTACTGACCATCGCGTTCAGGACGCCACTCACCAATTCCGCAGGCGTAACCGCCAGCGTTGATGATGTTCACAATCTGCTCAAGTGAGTACATGCCGTTGGCGTTGTAACTTACAACCAGATCGGCATACCAGTTTCTGAACTCGCCTCTGTAACGAATGTCTGCCGTTCCCATGCCAACCTTGACCATATCCTCTCGCGGCACCGGAGGGTCACTGTGAATCTCAATCATCTGATTTTCGTCGCCATCGATAAAAAACGCGCCGCGCATGGACATTTTGTCTTTCGCCCAGCCCATGCGAAAAGCTGCACTGATTGCTGCCTGCTTAATGGCCGTAACAGGGAAACAAAATTGGGCTCCTTCGGAAATCGCCCGCTCAAAGCCAGCTTGTGTCATGTCGGTCGGCATCGGCGTTTTCCAATACATCGAGCGAATAAAATCTTCGATCGGGTCTTTAGCGGCCTTTGCTTTGGTCTTTGTGACTTTCATTTGCTTCTCAAGCATTTCGCGTTTTGCCTTTTCAGACCAAGCGTGCATGATAAGCGGTGTATCGCCAACGATCCGGACTGTTGCGCGCTTGACCTCAATGGGTTTGATTTCGATAACCTCGACACTTTTACTTGTTGCCATTTAATTCGTCCTTTCTGATTTCAAATTCGGGCAGCGAGTGACTTTACACGCCGCAGCTCCGGTCGTGCCGGGTGCGTTGCGCGAGCAAGGTACTCAGCAATCGCTTCTTCGGTAATCCAGACCTTTCCGCCGGGCTTCCGCTGGATATAAGCTAGATGCCCGCTGCTGCGTTCCGCATCCAGCGTCATAACGGTTACGCCAAGTCTGGCTGCTGCCTCCTTTCGGGTAAGTAACGTACTCATGTCATATCCTCCTTTCTGTCCCTTGCCCCTCCCCGACGATATGTGTTAAAATTTCGCTGAAAGGAGGTGCTTTTGTGGCAAAACGATACGTTGTCGATTTGCGCAGCCTCGACCCCGCCAAGAGAGAAGCTGCGTACAAACAAATTGATGAACTCGCGTTTATGACCGAGATGGTTTTCGGTCCTGCCGGGCTTGAGGCGGTAGAAGTGTTCTGGACTTCGGAAGAAGACTTCGCTACCTCTCCGCTGATTCCGTCTGGGTGTCGCTGTACTCCGCGTTAATCTCATCCATTGTCATCGTTTCCATGCCCCAGACTTGAAATAGCGCTCTCGGGAAATCCGGGTCGTAGTCAAATACGACTCGGATTCTCTTTTTCGGGTCGGAAAATTGCTCCAGAATCTCTGGCAGCGCCCGCAGATTCTGCATGATGGTTTTACCGTCGTTCGACCAACAGCCAGTGCCGACGCCAGACTCATGTTTCACTTCGTAACCGAAGTGTGCGTAGGTCTCATCACGGGTAGCGTCCTTTCCCCACCGCTTCGGAGTGGAGAATGTTCTGTTCATAGATGTCTCCTTTCTTGTGTAGATAAATTATCTACATTCAGTGCAAAAAAATATGGCTTCTTTCTCCCCCGTGTCGATGCGCAGAAGATCGCAAAGCCCCTGAATCTCATTTGCCTTAAACTCAGAGTCATTGTTCAGCTTCTTTAAGAACCCCTGATATGTAAGCCCAATCTTATTTGCAATAAAAACAAGCTTGTACCCGGATTCTTTAATCTTTTCACGCAAAGCAATCGTATCGGTCATTCGCCCACCTCCTTTCAATCTCGATGTAGATTAAATATCTACATTCAGGAGATTACCACAGCGTAGACAAAATGTCAACAACTTTTTAGAAAAAACTTAAAATCAGTTGATTTACAATCTACATCATGTTACAATGATTTCTGTCAGGAGGCGATCGTAATGACCATCGGTGAACGCATTAAATTCAAAAGAGAAGAACTCAACATATCTCAGGATGAACTGGCTCGTCGGCTAGGATATAAATCCAGATCCTCTATCAACAAAATTGAGCTTGGGCTTCAGAATTTGAACCAGTCGAAAATTAAAGCGATTGCGGACGCGCTTCAAACAACACCGTCATTCATAATGGGGTGGACAGAAGATAAAAAAGAGCCCACCCCCGAAAACGAGGATGGGCTAACAGAGAACCAGCAGTATCTAATAGACGCAATTCGCAATATGTCTCCGGAGAACGCAAAGAAACTGCGTGTCATTGTGGAACAAGTAATTGACGAGCGCGATCGATGACCTTTTCGACCTCCTCTGGGGTAAGCGTCCTGACAAGGTCAATCAGTTCTTCCTTTTCCTTTTCAATGTTTCCATGGGCTACGCATATAACGGACGTGTTCATAGAAACCGTTCCTTTCGTATTTTGCTGCCGGCGCAATTATGATTATACCACACGATCAGGAAATCGGTCTATTTCGAGAGAATATAACATTCTCTTGATTTCGACAAGGGGGGATTCCGTGGCTCGACCGAAGAAACCAACATATGAGTTTATCCCCAGCCGGAATGAATACCGCAAGCGCATCAAAGGCCCAGACGGCAAATACATTGCCCTTTACGCACAGACACCGGATGAGCTGACAGAAAAGGTGGCTCTTGCCCAGCGCCAGATCGAAGAAGCTGTGTATCGGCGTGAGAATCCTACTGTCCGGGAGTATGCGGAAAAGTGGCTTACCATGCAGGCTTCGAGCATTCGGGTAACTACGCTGGCTGACTATACCTCCAAGGTCAAAATCTATATCATCGAGCCGCTAGGCGATCGGTATATGCAGGAGATCACGCCCGACGATGTGAAGATGGCGATTACAAAGGCTGCATCAAAATCGGCGTCGATCTACCGCAGCGTCCAGATGCTGTACAAGCTGATTTTCACATCGGCAGAGCAAAGCAAAATCATCGACGAATCGCCGTGCAAGAATCTGAATCCAAAAGGCGGCAAAGCGCCGAAAGAGAAAACGGCGCTCACCACAGAGCAGGTGCAGACCCTCTTGGACGCGGTGCGCGGTCTGCCGCCATATCCGTTTATTATGCTCTGCCTGTATGCGGGCCTGCGCAGAGAAGAAGCCCTCGCACTGCAATGGGATAGCGTATTCCTGGATGGGGCTGCGCCGCACATCATCGTTTGCCGTGCCTGGCACATCGAACACAACCGCCCGGTCGTGACAACCGAGTTGAAAACAAAAGCGGCAAAGCGGACAATCCCAATTCCTCCGCAGCTCGTCGATTGTCTGAAAGAAGTGAAAGAATCTTCGATTTCGGATTATGTCATTGCAAGCAGCGAGGGGCAGCCGTTGTCTGGCACACAATGGGGACGGCTCTGGAAGTATGTCACTGTCCGCAGCACCAAGGAGCGCACCTACACCCGGTATGTGAATGGGCAAAAGATCAAGCACACCGTCACGCCGGTTTTGGGTCAAAAGGCAGCGCACAATGCAAGTGTTGTATATAGCATGGACTTTCAGGTAACGCCACACCAGCTTCGGCATACGTACATCACAAACCTTCTGCTGGCAGGAGTAGATGTCAAGACCGTGCAGGTTCTTGCCGGTCACGAACACGCGAAAATAACGCTGGACATCTACGCACATCTGACCTATAATCAGCCGAAAGACCTGATTTCAAAGGTCAATGGTGCATTTGCAAATAATCCAAAATGAGATTCATTTTGAGGTGCATAGAAATTAGAAAGTCGAAAAGTCATTGAAAATAGGGGGCTTTTCACGCGAGGATTTCAGAAGTACGGCCTCAAAGCCGCCCGTCGCGCGCCTCAGTTCAGCAAGCGCTGATCGGACGCAAATTCACAACTCAAAAGCTCAAAAACCCCGGAAAATCGGCATTTTCCGGGGTTTTCTTAT
>ERZ773260.263-NODE-263-length-75750-cov-8.213290_pt1 | contig 75750 bp, 70 predicted proteins | sample MGYA00511387_ERZ773260 | MGnify/ENA primary metagenome ERZ773260 (study PRJEB29015, sample SAMEA2737745) | human gut metagenome | biome: human gut; feature: human-associated habitat; material: faeces | place: China | collected 2012 ...
TTCAGCATTACCGGACGCGATTGGATTATTAAAGCGTTTAATTAGGTTTTAGTATTACTTCCCGCCCTTTCCGGTAATACGGAACATCTGCTCCTTGGAGCCGAGCCAGAACGTATCGCCGCGGTGCAGCGTCATCGGGCTGTTGGCGTTGAGCCGCTGGCCGCTGCCGACGAACGTGCCGTAGCTCGAGCCAAGATCGGTAAGCTGGACTTCTCCGTCCGCACCGGCAGTCAGCATACAATGCCGGTGGCTGACGCCTGCGGTGCCCTCCGGCATGGCGAGGCTGTTCTGGCCGCCGCAGCCGATGGTCACGCTGCCCGTCACCTTGTAGCGCTTGCCCGCGAAGCAGCCGAACACGCCTTCCACGCGCAGCGGCTCCGGAGGGACGGGAGGTGTGGGAGGTACGGGGTTCGGGTCATGATTTATTCTCTTGATGAGCAGCACAACGATCACCGCGATCACAGCCACGAGCGCTGCGGCCAGCACGTAGATGAGCCAGCTGGGTACCGCACTGCCATAGCGGAAGGGAATGCCCATGTCCTCGCAGACCTTGACGATATACTCGCTGGAGTATGCATAGTAGGTCGCGCTGGCGTCAGCGCTTTTCTGCAGATAGAGGGTGTTGATGCCCATGACCTCGCCCTTTTCGTTGACAAGCGGGCCGCCGGAGTTGCCGTGATTGATGACGGCGTCATGGGAAATCAGTCTGCAGTTGTTGTAGCTCTTCATTGCGCCGTATCTGGAAACAACGCCGCGCGTGATGGTGATGTCCGAGGTATCGGCAAGGAGGTTCGCCGACCATGTGTTCTGTGCGGTAAGGTCCGCCACGCCGGGGAAGCCCAGCGCATACACCGTTGCGGCAACATCCTTTTCGCTGACGTTTTTCGCAATCGGCAGCGTAACGTGGCCCTCAAACGGCTCTGCAGCCTTCAGAATCGCAAGATCCGGGTATGGGTCGGTTTCTTCGTACAGGATCTCGCAGGGGATCAGCTGGCTGGACTCGACGCTGATGGTTCCGTTCAGTGCGTTGAATACCACGGCATGGCTGCTCTTCATGATATAAATCTTGATTGCACTGAGATTGACCGTTACCAGATCAGAAATCGGGTACTCACAATTGACCACGTGCTTGTTCGTCACAAAATACTGCGGCGCTTCTCCGTCCTTGCCGATGCCGAACGCCGTTCCGGTGCTGCATACCTGATTGGTGACCGGGTCCATGATCAGCAGGCGGACAACGCCCTTTGCGGCATTGCTGATGTTCTTGTCGCCCGCGGCCAGAGCCGGAAGCGTCAGGGATAATGCGCAGATCACTGCCAACAGCAGGCAAGCCGCTCTTTTACAGAAGGTGTTCCGTTTCATTGCGTGTTCTCCTCTCGTTTCTCATTTGATTTCCATATTACAATTGCAGAATTATTATCCTGATCGGCCGGGGCTCTCGCCTGCAGCCGCCGGCGCATTTTCTCCAGCCATTGCTTTGCGCTGCGCGCAAGCCGGAGATCCTGCTCCATTTCTTCCTCCAGCACGTATTCCCAGAAGCCATCCGTACACAGCAGGAACGCGTGTACGCCCGGCTCCAGCAGCTGTGCATGGATCTGTGCAGCCGGTACGTCGCCCGGCTGCCCCAGCGCCTTGGTCAGGATCGCGCGATCCTTGCTGGAGCGGATCTGCGACGGCGCGATCTCACCCAGCAGCACAGCGATCTGGGACGCGCTGTGATCCTGTGTCTGAAAGACAAGCCTGCCGTCGAGAAAGTGATAGAGTCTCGAATCGCCGATATGCGCCCAGACGGCGTGCTCCGTGTCCAGCATCAGGCCGACGAGCGTCGTTTTCATCTGCTTCTGCGGCGTCTGCAGCCGCTGGATCTGCGCGTGCGCAAGCTCCAGCAGCCGCTGCCACTCCGCAGCTGAGATCGTCCCGTTCCAGGCCCCGCAGACGGTATCGATCGCCGCTCTGGAGGCTATGTCGCCGTCTCCGTGGCCGCCCAGACCGTCCGCGACCAGAAAGCACATCCGTTTGCCCATGTGCGTGCCGGTGACGCAGTCTTCATTTTTGCTTCTTCCGCCGATCGACGAGTACGCCTCCACTTGCAGCATCGTTCATTTCCTTTCCGGGCCTTCATTCCGCGGCGTCCGCACAGCATTGCAGGATGACCGCTGTATAATTGTCCTGATTGCGATAGTGCTTCTCCTGAATCCACTGATCGATTAGTTCGGCAGCCCGTTCCGCGTTCTGCTCCAGCGCTGCGGAAAGCTCCTGATTTTTCAGCGCGTTGAACACGCCGTCGCTCATCAGAATGAACACATCGCCCGGATGCACCTTGATCGGTGCGGCAGGAATGTCCACATATTTCAGCTCGCCCATGCCGACGTAGCTCGTCAGGCATTCCGCTCTCCGGTCCTTGCGGATCTCCTCGAACGTCTTCTCGCCGTTGATCGCCTCGATCGACAGCTCGTGCGAATAGCTGTGGCTCCGGTTGAGCTGTTGCAGCTCGCCGTCCCGGTAGAGGCAGATCCGGCTGTCGCCGACGCTGAGATAGTCGAACATTCCGTCCCGGATGAGGCCCATGACGATCGTCGAGCCGCTTCTTCGCAGCCCGTCCGGGCCAAGCAGCTGGTCGACCGCGTATTTTGCCTTTGCCAGCAGCTCAGGCAGACGCGGCGCGGCGTTTCCGCTGGAAACAAACGTGTGCATGACGGCGGAAACGATCGTCTGGCTGACTCTGTCTCCGTCCGCGAGGCCGCCCATGCCGTCGGCGACGACCGCGAGGATGCCGTCGGGCTGCAGCGAATCCGAGGAAACGGAGAAGCTGTCCTGCTGGCTCTCCCGCGCACCCTGCGCGTGGACCTTGCCAACCGCGACGCGGCTGACCGGGCCGGTCCGCACGGCTGTCTGCGGGAGGCTGGCTGTCCGGGGCAGCAGCGTCGTGCTGACCGGGTCGCTTTGGGGCTGCGGTCTTCTTCTTTTTTTGCTGCGTCTGCGCCGCAGCCAGATGTACACGCCCTCTGCCGCAGCCACCAGCGCCGCCGCAAGGAATGCAATCAGCCAGCCTGTACCGCTCTTTTCGGGCTTTTCGGGTTCGTCCGCTTTGCCCAGTTTGTCAAGTACGTCCAGTATGTCCTTCGAATCATCGGTCTTCGGTTCTTCATCCACCGGGTCTGGCGTCGGGTCCGGCGTCTGGTCTGGCGTCGGCTCCGGCGTCGGGTCTGGTGTCGGGTCCGGTGTCGGGTCCGGCGTCGGGTCTGGTGTCGGCTCCGGTGTCGGGTCCGGTGTCGGCTCCGGCGTCGGGTCTGGTGTCGGGTCTGGCGTCGGCTCCGGCGTCGGGTCCGGTGTCGGCTCCGGCGTCGGGTCCGGTGTCGGCTCCGGCGTCGGGTCCGGTGTCGGGTCCGGTGTCGGCTCCGGCGTCGGGTCTGGTGTCGGCTCCGGCATCGGGTCTGGTGTCGGGTCCGGTGTTGGGTCTGGCGTTGGCTCCGGTGTCGGGTCCGGTGTCGGGTCCGGCGTCTGGTCTGGCGTCGGGTCTGGTGTCGGGTCCGGTGTTGGGTCTGGTGTCGGGTCCGGCGTATCGGTAGTCCCTGTCTCTATGGTGTCTCCTCCGATATCGACGACCCCCGGCAAGGGTGCTGGTACATCAGACGGCTGATTTGTCCCGTCTGATGCATCCGGTGAATCTTCCGCCAGATCGTTTCCTGTTCCGTCCTCCGAATCGTCCGTGACCGGTTCCTGCGGCTCCGATGGCTCCTCGCCGGAGGCATCGGGCGGTTCCGGTTCCAGCAGCTCCTCGCTCAGAAGCTTGCTCTGTGTGTCTGTTGTAGCCGGTGTCTGCGTTTCCGGCGGATATGGCTGCTTCTTCGCGGCGCAGGCACACAGGAGCAACATCGCTGCCGCCAGCAGGGCGGCTCCCCATCGTCTCAGTCGCATGTGCCAACCTTGCTCCACTCAAACCCCGGCCCGCAGAGCGGAATGAACACGAACTCCGTCCGGCCAAGCTTAATCACATCATACGCGTGCAGCTCTGTAAAGTTATGCAGCGGCTCTTTGTTTACATAGACAGGATTCGATGCCTCAGCCGCATTGTAAATGAAATAGTTATTGGTATCGGAATAATACTTGATCGAGCAGTTCGTGCGTGAAATGCATCCATCCCCGGTCAGCACGATTTTATTGCCGGGGTCCCGGCCAACCATGGTGTTATATCCTCTGAGCTGATAATCGTCGCCTTTGTGTTTTCCGTTGAGCGCAACCAGCCAGCCCACGACCGGGAGCTTTACCGATCTGCGGTCAGAAGGGTCGTCGTCCCAGACCGGCCGTGTACCGTCCGTCCGCTCCTGATACGGCGGTTCCGTTTCCTGAAAGCTGCTGTTGTTTTCCTTTTGTTCGTGAACAGGTGTTGTGTGCTGCCACGTATCCACTTTCGGCGAAGCGTGATCCGGCGGCATGGTCTTTCCAAAGTCCGTTTCCGTTTCTACCTTTGGCTCCCGCACCGTCTCCGGCGTGTACAGCGGCAGTGTTCCCGAACCGTTCATATCAAATTCTCTTTCTGTCATGGCTTCCGTCTCTCCTTGTTTTTTTATGATTCCTGCGCAGACCGGACATTTGGGGTAGTCCTCCTGAAAGTACCGGTTTCCGCAAACTGGGCACGTTGTAATTTTGAGTTCCATGCTGTTTCCTCCGTTTTTTCTTTCCATGCTCTGATTATAGCTGAAATCAGGCGGGTTTTGTCGCTTATAAAGCAACATCCTTGCTTTTTGGTATACCATGTGCTACCATCTATCCATACAATATCAGGAGATGAATGTTATGGACCCGAATGAAATGACCCCCACGCAATACTTCGTCCAGAAGATCTTGAACAAACAGCCGATCGAGCCGATGGACGAGGTCCCGTTAGGCCCCAGTCTTTCCGATCTGCTCAACACCGCGCTCGGCCAGCGCGGCATTTCCGTCGCAGCCGCCGCAGAGCTTTCCGGCATCAACCGCACCAGCCTGTACAAGATCATGGACGGCACGGTCCAGCCGCAGCGGAACACGCTGCTCCGGCTCGCGCTGACGCTGGACATGGACTTTGAGCAGTGCCAGCAGCTGCTGAAGGCCGGGAGCGTTGCCCAGCTGACCAGCTCCCGCCTGCGCGACCGCATCATTATGATCGGGCTTCTGAATCAGGAGCCGCTGGACGAAATCTCCAGAACGCTGGACGAACAGGGCTTTGTCGACCTTTACGCAAAGTGCTGACCGACTGCCGCAAAGCATGGCTTTGCGGCAGTTTCTTGCCGTCACTGGAAGCTCACATACTGCATAAGTTCATTCAGATGATCTTCCCCATATGTGATCATCACAATTGCCGCAGCATAATCTCCACTCCGCGTAAGAAGTATTCTTACATATGCTTCCGTGCCATCAACCACCAGCCCCGTGGCATGAAGCGAGCGCAATGAACTCGTTTCGAGTTTTATGTATTCCTCCTCGACCTGTACATCCGAACCTCTTACTTTCAGGGCTCTCGTAACCGAGCCAACACAATAGTCCATACTATATTCTTCTTTTCCTACTATAACTTGAATCTTGTATGGCTTCTCCGAAGAAGTCTCACTCAAAAGATACAGCATATCTCCATAAATATCATAATTATCCAGTCTGTTGATTTCCTCTTCCAGCGGCTGATATACGCTGATTCCCCGCTCCGCGAGGCATTCGGCATTCAACTCCTGATATCCGGTATCTGACCAGGTATCGTCCAGCGTGATCCGGAACCCGAAAAAGTCATTCCGATATTCGTTCTCTTCATATGTACCGGCCTTTGACGCTTCGCCTGCCGTTGACGCCTCCGGCGTCTTTGGTGCTTCTGCCTGCTTTGTGCTTTCCGTCTGTGTGTGTTTGATGGTTGGCGCCGCAATCAGCTGCTGGGAGCTTTTCGTATTTCCGCTTTGCTCTCCCCTGCTGGTCAACAGCGCTGCGGGAATCAGGATCAGCGCCGCAATCGCAGCGATACAGCCCAGCACAGCCGGCAGCCACTTCAGTGTGCCCTTCTGGTTTTTTTGCTCCTGCTGAGGCTTCCGTTCCTGCCGGGGTATGCGCTCCTTTGTCTGCCCGCTCAGCGCCTGTATCAGCTCCTCCGCAGACGCGTACCGGCCATCCGGCTTTAAGGACATTCCCTTCAGAATGACCTTTTCCAGATTCCGGTCATGGCCGTTCAGTCCGGACGGCAGCTTCAGCGTGTCGTCAAACGCCCGGTCCATGGAAGACGGCGGCTCCGTGCCGGTCAGGCAGAAATACATGGTCGCGCAGAGCGAATAAATGTCTGACGACGGCTGCTTTTCCACGCTGGAGAACATTTCGAGCGGCGAGTAATTCATGCGCACCACAGACTGCGACACGCTGTAGCCCATGGTTTTCTCATTCACCCGCGTCAGATCCTTCGCCGTTCCGAAGTCGATCAGCTTCAGCTGTCCATAGTCCGTGGTCACCATGATATTGTCCGGACTGATGTCCCGGTGGAGCATTCCGGCCCGGTGAACCGCGTCAAGATCACGCAGCAGCGGCAGGAACAGCTCCCGCAGATAGGCCGCCGCCATCGGGCCGGTCCTTCGTACGTACCGGCTCAGCGTCTCGCCGTTGATGTATTCCATCACGATATAGCCGGTATTATTTTCCTCAAAGCTGTCATGCACTCGGACGATGTGGGAAAAGTCCAGCTTTGCCAGCAGCTGCGCCTCCTTCTGGAAGCGATGCTTCCCGTGCTGGAAGGTCTGCGCGTCCTGAATGCAGCGCACCTCCCGGCTCTGCCCGGCGTCCCGGTACGCAAAGCCGTCCGGGAAAAACTCCTTGATCGCGACGAACCGCTGCAGCCGGTAGTCCCATGCCTTATAGGTAATTCCAAAGCCGCCGTTCCCAAGCGTCGTGCGGATTTCGTACCGCCCGTTTTCCAGCGCCGTACCGTCCGGCAAAGCCGACCGGTCGCAGATCGCCTCGGTTTTGCTTTCTATTACCTCTGTTACGCCTTCTATTATCCCTGTTTCCATATCCTTCTCCCGTCTGTCCTGCGTTCTCTTTTTCTTCCATGGTAATTATAACGAATTATCTGTCATTCCGAAAGTCTTTTTTGCAAATTCTGCACTTTTTCGACATAATTTGTACGCGCCTGTTTTTTATTGAAGCAGCACCTTCATCAGGAAATTCGTCCGACCACGATTCCCAGAAGGTCAGCGCCATTCTGGATAGCCACAACCTGCATCAGTACTATGAGGCCCTCGTTATCCTTGGTGTACGCGATCTTTACCCCGCCATCGATTGCTGTGCTTCTGTAGTAAGTAAATCCCCGGCTTTCCAGATACGTCGTATATTGGTCGAGTTCAGCCTTATCATATACGTAAGCATACGTTTCACAGCAATCAACATATCCCTCCAGTCTCTCGTCGCCCTTGAGCGAAAACTCACACGCCCGGTTTGTAACAGCCTGATAGGTATTGACCATGGATTGCGTATACTTGTTTTTGTCATCCGATGCGCTGTAGGAGCGCGCGGCCTCGTCCGCATACCAGCTGCTGAACTCCTGCACCGTCCAGTTCCTGCCGCGATTAAGCTTTTCCAGCGCTCCAATTTGAAGGGCCAATCCATACGAATCGCTGTCCGTAAACCCAATTACATTGATGCCGACCAGCTCGCCATATGCGTTTACAAACGGAGCGCCGCTGCTTTCATTGGAGACTATCGCATCCGTCAGCACATACACAATGTCCCCATTCTCTGCCGCTTCCGAATCTGAAAAGAGGGCAGGAAGCAGCATTCGCTGTTCCGGGTCGGCCATATAAATCGCATCGTCATCCTGCATGGCTTCGTCACTGAGCTTCAGACATTTGCTGCTGCGGATATCGATCTTCAAAATCGCCAGATTCAAAGCCTGACTGAAATCAACGATCTGCGACACGCTGAATTTGCCGCCGTTATCGACGATAGCCGTGATCTCCGACGCACCCTCGATGGCGTTCCATGTCGTCGCAATTGTCCCGTCCTCGTCAATGAAAAAGCCCGCTTCGACAGTTTCGCTTCCGTCGACTGTCCTGACATGGAGGCTGACCGTGCGTTCCTGCACATATTGGGTCATTTCCTCCATGTTCTTGTCCATTTTCAGCTTTTCCCACCGGGCCGTGACCACGGTGTCGCCGGTGATCTTGCTGAAATCCTTATCCCAGCTCAGCTGCAGATCGCCGTTCACTGCCTCCGGCGCTTCCGCCGCGCTCCCCGCAGCTACGACCTGCTCCGTCTTGCCGGAGATCAGCTCGCCGCCATTCAGGTCGAAGCTGACCTTATAGCGGATCGGGATCCACTTGGCCGTAACGACTGTGTCTCCAGTGATGGCCGAGAAATTCCGGTCCCAGCTCAGTCTGTAATTGTCCAGCTCGGCCTGCGGCGCGGCAGCGCTCTGCCCTTCCTCTACCGTCTGCACCAGCTCTCCGGAAAGCAGGGTGCCGCCGTTCAGATCAAACGTGACCGTGTACTTCCTGCCGCACGCCGTAAGCAGCACGCACAGACAGCACAGCAGCACAGCCAGCCCATAATTGCGAATCGTTTTTCTCATAGCTCTTTCCTCCGGTCATGCATATGTCTATATATATTATAGCATAGTCACAATTTTCCTATTTGTAATTTTGCATAACTCGCAGCTTTTTCGACATAATTCGCATAAAATTTACAGCATTTTCCTCTACATATCCATAAAAATCGCCCCTTCCGTGCGGAGCATGGCAGGGGCGATATGCTGTTACAGTGTTTTGAACGTTCCGGTTCTGCACTGGATGGTGCGCAGGGCGGTGTGTTTCAGGCCGAGCATCGCGTCCATGCCCAGCGCCCGGCCGTCCGGTATCTTGAATGTGTCTGCAGATGCGTTTTGTCCATAGCGGCTTACAGCTCCGAGAGCATATAGAGCATCTTTGCGACCTCTGCACGCGTGACCTTGCCGGTGGGGTTCAGCTTGCCCTTTGAACCGCTGATGATCTTCTGCTGGGCCATCTGCGCAAGCGCGGTTTTCGCCCAGTCGGCGATCTTGCCGCTGTCAGAGAAGGCGGAGAGCGTGTTGAGGTCGGCCTCGGGGAAGTCCTTTGTGCGTGAGAGGATCGTCATGGCCTCCTGCCGGGAGATCGTCGCGCCGGGCTTGGCCAGAAGCTGGCCGTTTGTCTTCGAGCCTGTGAGATAGCCGAGCGAATAGGCAGCCTGCATTGCGGATTTTGCCCAATCGGCAATCGAGCTGCTGTCGGCAAACGGGAGCGAAACGCTCTGATACGCGCTCAGATCCGTGCCGAGATAGCGCATCATGGCAACGATGAACTCCTGCCGCGTCATGCTGGCGTCGGGGCGGTAATAGAGCTTGCCGTCCTTCGTGGAGCCCTGCAGCGTGCCCGCGTAATAGAGATCGGTGATATAGCTCTCGGCCCAGTGGCCCTTCGTGTCCGCGAACGGCTGCGAGGAGCCGACCGTGACCTTGAGCGTGAACGACGTTTCGCCGTAGGAGGCGGTAATCGTGCCGGTCAGATCCGTGCCGGTTTTTGCGGCGGTGAAAACGCCGCTTTCGTCGATTGCACCGATCTCGCCCGTCACGGCCCATTCAAAGCTTTCATCGGCGGAATAGACCTGATTGCCGTAGTACCAGGCCGTAGCCGTCAGGTCTGTTTTGCTGCCGCCCGCAATATGCAGCGCGGTCAGGGGGGTGTTTTTGCCCTCCTGCTTGATGGTGATGGAGGTCGGCGCGGCGGGGATCTCAAACGTCGCGCTTGCGCGCAGGCTGCCCGCCGCCGCGGTGACGGTCGCCGCGCCTCTCGCGCCGGGCTCGACCGTGACGGTGCTGCCGGAGGTCTGCGTGACGTTCGTGCCGCCGAAGGTCACGTTCGTCGGGACTGCCGCCGCCATATAGCTGCTGTCAGCGGCCTTGATCGTCATGGTGAGCTTCGCGCCGGGCAGCGCGTAGCCGCCGAAGGGATACAGATACAGCTTCGAGGCCGCGCCCGCGTCCTGCTTCTGGCGGACAAGGAAGATGAAGTTCGCGCATTCGCGCAGCTTTCCGTCCGACGGCACATTCGCCGTCGCGCCGGAGGCGTAGCCGGGATAGGTGACGCCTGCGGCGGTCGAGCCGCCGCCGTCGAGATTCAGGGCCGTCCGGCAGCCGAGCGCAAGCATCCGCTCGGCCAGCTGCGCAAGCGTCAGTCCGTCGGAATTGCCTGCCTCGTCGCAGGTATACAGAATGAGCGAGCCGTCGTTCGTCACGCCGATGGCCGTGCGGGCGGCCATTTTCTTCGCGGAATCGAGTGTAAAGTCCGTACAGACCTGCCCGTTTTCAACCAGCATATCACCGCCGCCTGCGGCGGAGGTCACATTCTCCCAGCCGGAAGCGCAGGTGACCTGAAGCGTCATCTGCTGGCCCATGACCATGCCTCTGAGCGCGGTGAGCGCGCTTTTATAGGCGGTGTCGTTCGCAATGGCAAGCAGGAAGCCGTCTTCCGGGATGGAACAGGACTTCGTATCCTCCACCATGCCGACGACCTCGACGGTCAGCGACTGCCCCAGGCGCAGCTCCGCCGCACGGGAGCCGACTGGGCGGACGATGACATGATAGCCCTCAATGGTATTCTTGGTGCGGGTGTCGTAGTCCTGCGAGTACAGGAGCACGCCGTTCTGCTCTGTCATGGCCTTGTTATAGTTGAGCACCAGCGGCGCATCCGCGCCGTAGTCCAGCGTGACGGCGACGGTCGGGTCGCCGATGAGCGCGGAGCCATCGGCCAGAAAGCCCACCGCGTTGGCAGAGCCGCCGGAGCGCAGGATGCTGTTCGTGACGACGATGCCGTAGGGAATGCCGGTCGCCCGGTCAAAGAACGAACCGTTGATCCCCGCGACCATGCTGTAGCCCTGCTCCTCAAGCGTCTTGATGGTCTTGTTCATGGGGCTGGTGCCGTAGAGCGTCGAGCCGAAGGCGACGACGGGCCGCACCTGCGCCTCTTTTTTATAGGTAAAGATATTCTCATGCAGATTCGTCTGCTTGCCGGAATCGGAGGTAACGGCCTGCGTGCTGTATGTATAGACGGTCCCGTCCGCAACGTTCAAAGAGCGGCTCCCGACAGGCTCCGCCGCAGCCAGCACCGGCACGGCCAGCAGCGCCAGCGTCAGCACCGACGCGGCGATCCGCTTCAGCTTGTTTTTCATGATCTGTGGCTCCTTTCGAGGGAAAATGAGAGTAAAAAGGGGGTACGCATTATGTTAACATGAAGCGCGAAAAAAGTAAAGAGCGCGCGCGGGAGAAATATTTTCTGCGCTGCGCATGATCAGCTCCATAGTCACAGCCGTTCCCGGCGAAGGAGCGCAAACCCCTTGCGCCGCAGGCACTCTACCGCGGGTAGACCGGGCGTTCGGACTTGTAGAGCGAAAATGGCGATTTTTGAATAGCATTTTGCGGCGCGGCGCGGTATAATATGCAGCAGAAATCAAGAACCGGAGGTCACACATGGAAAAACGTTTTCAAATCGTCACCGACTCCTCCTGCGATCTGCCGCAGGCACTGGCGGACGAGCTCGATCTTGCCGTCCTGCCGCTGCACGTTCTGATCGGGGGACATACATACGCCAACTATCTCGACGGCCGTGAGATCGGCTTCAGGGAATTTTACGACAAGCTCCGCGACGGCGAACGCGCCACCACGAGCGCCGTCAACGTCTCGGAGTTCACTGCCGTCATGGAGGAAAAGCTGAAGGCGGGCCTTGATATCCTCTTCATCGGCTTCTCCTCCGGTCTGAGCACGACGTACCAGTCCGGCGCGATCGCCTGCGGCGAGCTGCGGGAAAAATACCCGGAGCGGAAGCTCATCGCCATCGACTCGCTCTGCGCGTCTCTGGGCGAGGGCCTGCTTTTGTATCTGGCCGCGAAGAAGCAGCAGTCCGGCGCGTCCATGGACGAGGTCGCAGACTACGTCCGCGAGACGATCCCACATCTTTGCCACTGGTTCACAGTCAACGACCTGATGTTCTTAAAGCGCGGTGGACGCGTCGACGCGGCGACGGCCCTTGTCGGCACGGTTCTGCAGATCAAGCCCGTCATGCACACCGACGACGCCGGAACGCTCAAGAACGTCACCAAGGCCAGAGGCCGCAAGGCTGCGCTCAAGGCCCTTGCGCAGAAGCTGGCCGACACGGCCATCAACCCGGCAGAGCAGACCGTCTTCATCTGCCACGGCGACTGCATTGAGGACGCAGAGTACACCGCCGAACAGATCCGCGCCCTGACCCCGGTCAAGGATATCATCATCAACTATGTCGGCCCCGTCATCGGCGCCCACACCGGCCCCGGCGTCATTTCCGTCTTCTTCGTCGGCACCCACCGGTAACGATACAGACGCATTGCGGCTCCCCGGACACATCCGGGGAGCCGCGTTTTTCATATCAATGAAGCTTCTATGGATCAGTCCTTCAGCGCCTCTAATGCGCCGAGCAGGAAGCGCCAGGTGCGCTGGACGGAGGAGATGGACATTTTTTCGCGCGTGGTATGGATATCGGCCAGATCCGGGCCGAAGGATACGCAGTCAAGGCCGGGGAGCTGGCCCGCGAATAGGCCGCATTCCAGCCCCGCGTGGATGGCTTCGATCTTCGGGGTCTTGCCGGTCTGCTGCGTGTAGACGGCGGCGAGCTTATCGCGCAGCGGGGATTCGCGCCGGTATTCCCACGCGGGATAGGCCCCCGTCACATGAAGCGAACCGCCCAGCAGCTGTGACAGCGCGTCGATGCGGGCAAGCAGCATCTGCTTCTGCGACGAAACCGAGCTTCTGACCGAGCTGACCGCCGTCAGAACGCTGTCCGTCACATGGAAAATGCCGAGATTGCAGGACGTCTGCACCAGCCCCGGGATGTCCATGCTCATGGCCGCGATGCCGTTCGGCACAAGCAGCAGGAAGCGGACAACACGCAGCGTCGCTTCCTCCGTCAGCGCCTGATCGCAGGCGGGGGCAGGCTCCAGCGCGACGGTCACACCAGGGTCGGCTGCGGCGTATTCCTTCCGGAAGTCCGCTTCGCAGGCCGCCGCGATCTCACGCGCGGCAGGCATATCCTCCTCCCGCAGGGCCAGAACGGCCTCGGATGCGTTCGGAATGGCGTTGTCCTTCAGACCGCCTGCGGCGGAAACGAGCCGGAAGGAAAGCTTGCTCTGCATCGCGTCCAGCACGCGGCCCAGCAGGAGATTCGCGTTTGCGCGGCCCTTGTCGATCTCCTGGCCGGAATGGCCGCCGATGAGGCCGGAGACGGTCAGATGGGCGCAGGCCAGCGCGCAGGGGGCGCTCGTCAGGCCAATGGAGACGCTGGCGCTTGCGCCGCCGGCACAGCTGACGGTGAAGATGCCCTCGTCCTCGGAGTCGACGTTCAGCATACGGCGGGCGGAGAGCTGCGAAAAATCAAGGCCCTGCGCGCCCTCCATGCCGATCTCCTCGTCGACGGTAAACACGACCTCAAGCGCCGGGTGCGCAATTTCGCTGCTGTCCAGCACGGCCAGCGCCATGGCGACGGCAATGCCGTCGTCGCCGCCGAGCGTCGTGCCGTTCGCCGAGACATAGTCGCCCTCGACGCGCAGGTCGAGCGCGTCCTTTGTGAAGTCGATGGGGCTTTCCGGCGTTTTTTCCGCAACCATGTCGAGATGGCCCTGTAAAATGACGGTGGGCGCAGCTTCGTAGCCTGCTGTGGCGGGCTTTTTGATGATGACGTTGTTGAGCGCGTCCTGATACACCCACAGACCGCGTTCCTTTGCAAAGGCGACGCAGTAGTCGCTGATGGCCTTCGTGTTGCGCGAGCCGTGCGGGATACGGGTCAGATCCTCGAAGAAATGAAAGACCGCTTTCGGTTCCAGAGTTTCCAGTACACGGGACATGATGATCGTTCCTTTCCGTTTATAAGCTTGATATGGTTATTCCGGCAGCTTTTCAAAGTCCTCCGCGCCGTGCTTGCACAGCGGGCAGATAAAATCGGCGGGGAGCGTTTCGCCCTCGTAGACATAGCCGCAGATCTTGCAGACCCAGCCGGTCTGCTTTTTGAGCGCCGACGGCTTGGGCTTGACGTTTGCAAAGTAGAAGCTGTAGGTCATGGACGGCGCGTTGGAGAGCACGCGGGCCTCGGTCACGTCGGCAATGAACAGCGTGTGCGTGCCGAGATCGATCTCCTGCGTGACCTTGCCGCTGACAAAGGCGTTGGTGGAATACGGCAGGTAATAGACCCCGTTCGTCGCGCGGGCCATACCCTTTACATCCGCGAACTTGTCCACGTCGCGGCCGGACTGGAAGCCGTAGTGCTGGAACAGGCCGAACGGCGCGTCGGTCGAGAGCATGGACAGATTGAACACGCCCGTCTTGCGGATCATGTCATGCGTGAAATTCGCCTTGTTGACGGCGATGGAGATGCGCTTGGGTGTGTCGGTGAGCTGCGCGGCGGTGTTGATGATGCAGCCGTTGTCCTTTTCGCCGTCGCGGGCCGTCAGGACGAACAGGCCGTAGGAGAACGAGAAGAACGCGTTCTTTTCAACCGGCGCGTCGGCCTTGTGCTCTGCCGGGACGGGCTTCGGCATGGAATCGAAGATAGCCTGCGCCATGGTCTCGACGTCCGCCAGCTGGGACTCCTTGAGCGTGGACTTGATTGTGACTGTCTCATCGAGAATCGTGCAGTTCTTGAGCTTCTGGAACTCCGCGCGCATCAGCCCTGCCGCCGTCGGGGCCCAGGAGCCGTTTTCCATGAGGGCGATGGTGCGGTTCTGGAGATTGTGGTGGACGATATCGTGCACCAGATTTTCCATCGTCACGAACATCCCCGCGTTGTACGTCGTGGAGATAAAGACCAGATGGCTGGCCCGGAAGCATTCGGAGAGGATATAGCTTGGGTGCGTGACGGACACGTCGTACATCTGCACATTGCGCACGCCGAGGTCGGACAGCTTCGCGGCCAACACATTCGCCGCGTTTTCCGTGCCGCCGTAGACGGAGGCGTAGGCGATGACGACCGCGTCATCTTCGGGCGTATAGGTTGCCCAGTGGATATATTTGTCGAGGAACCACGCGATATCCTTGCGCCAGACCGGGCCATGCAGCGGGCAGATCATCTCGATCTCCAGCCCGGCGGCCTTTTTCAGCAGCGCCTGCACCTGCGTGCCGTATTTGCCGACGATGTTGGTATAGTACCGGCGGGCGTCGGCGAGCCATTCCGTGCGGAAATTCACCTCATCCGCATACAGATTGCCGTTCAGCGCGCCGAAGGTGCCGAACGCGTCGGCGGAGTAGAGCGTTTTGGTAGTTGTGTCGTAGGACACCATGACCTCCGGCCAGTGCACCATCGGGGCCATGACGAAGGCAAAGGTGTGTCTGCCGGTCGTGAGCGTGTCCATCTCCTTGACGAGCTGCACGCGGCTGTCCAGATCGAACGCGAAGAAGTTCTGCATCATCGTGCGCGTCTTGGCGTTGCAGACGATGGTTACTTCCGGGTGACGCAGGACAAGCTCGCCGATGGTCGCGGCGTGGTCCGGCTCCATATGCTGCACGATGAGGTAGTCGAGCTTCCGGCCCGCGAGCACATGGTCGACGTTTTCAAAGAACAGGCCGCTGACAGACTTATCCACAGTGTCGATCAGGACGGTCTTCTCGTCCAGCAGCAGATAGGAGTTGTAGCTCACGCCGTTCGTGAGCGGGTAGGCGTTTTCAAACAGATTCAGCCGCCGCTCACTTGCGCCGACCCAGTAGAGATCCTCGGTCATTTTCTTGACACAGTACATAAATCGGATTCCTTTCAAATATAATAATAATTTCTATTATCACAATAACACGGGACGCGCAAAAAATCCAGAGGAATTTGCGAGGTTTCCGCGATTATTTTCCCTTGTTCTGCCGCCGCAGACGGTTCAGGTGGCGCTCAAAATAGCCCTGCGAGATAAAGCGGGCCAGAACGTACTGGTCGAACAGCGGTACAGAGCAGGAATAAAAGCCGAGCGTCTGCCGGTACTGCTCCATCAGGCGCTCCGGCAGCACCATATAACCCATACGCATGGATGGGGCCAGCGAATGTGAAAACGTGTTCACGTAGATCACGCATCCGCGCCGGTCCATGGAATAGAGCGTCTGCAGCGGCTTTTTGTTTTCGGAAAACTCCGAATCGAAATCGTCCTCGATCAAAATCGCGTTCCGCTCCGCCGCCCAGGAAAGATAGTCGCTGCGCTTGGCCGCTGACGTGGTGATGCCGGTGGGGAAGCTGTGAAACGGCGTGATGTGCAGGACGGACGCGCGTGCGTTTTGCAGCGCGCCGGCGCGGATGCCATCTTCGCCCATGGGCAGCAGCTCACAGACCGCGCCGTTGGCCGCGTAGACCTGCCGGACCTTTTCATAGCCGGGGTCTTCCAGCCCATATACGCGCTCCCGGCCCAGCAGCTGCACGATCAGACCGTAGAGATATTCCGCGCCGGAGCCGATGACGATGCAGTCCGGCTGGGCCAGCATCCCGCGGTAGCGCAGCAGATATTCCGCGATCGCGTTGCGCAGTTCCGCACAGCCGTAATGCGGCGGCTTTTCCAGCAGCCGCGTACCGCAGTCGGCGATGACCTCGCGCATGAGCCGGGTCAGCGCGGAATACCGGAAGCCGTAGCCCGCAGGCTCCTGCGCGGCAGGCGCGTCCGCGGGGAGCATACGCAGGCGCGGCTGCGGCTGCGTGTTCTGCGGCAGGCGGGAGATGGCGCTGACATAATAGCCGCTGCGCGGCTTCGCTGTGAGATAGCCCTCGTCCACGAGCTGCTCATACGCGCCGGAGACGGTCGCGAGGCTGATATGCAGATGCTCCGCCAGCGCCCGCTTCGACGGCAGCTTCTGCCCCGGCAGAAGCTCGGCCCGCAGGATATCCTCGCGGATGCAGGTATAGAGCCGGTAATATTTCGGCTGATCGCCCGCTTGCAGATCGTAGGTCAGCATACGCTTACCATTTGTTTTCGACCTTCTCGGCAAAGCCGAAGAAGTCGCGCACGGGCAGAACCGTTCCGTCGTCAAGCGTGATGCGGCCCGTGAAATGGCCAAAGACCTGATGCTGATCGGACAGCACAACGCCTGCGCTCATGAACGCGCTGCGGTCGAGCACCGGTGTAAAATTCATATAGAACCGGTTGTCGTCGCTCGTGAAGACCCAGGGCTTCATGAAGTCCTCAAAGCCGTCTTCATCCATGGGAATTTCAAACTTGACCTCGCTCAGCTTGTGAATTTTTCCGCCGTAGAACAGCACGTTCTCCGTCGCGGCGCTGGTGTTGCCGAAGCCGTAGCCGATGTTCCAGCCGAAGGGTGCGCCATCCAGCTCACCGGAGGCGCTGCCCCAGTACCACGTGTTGTGATACGTCCACACGCCGCGGCCCCAGTCGAGCACAGCGAAGAATTTGTCCTTCGTCAGCTCGTACCGGCGGCTGCCCAGCTCGATCCAGCCCTCGGCGCGCATACAGTTGATCTTCTGGTTGTAATAGAAATGTCCGGGCTTGTCAAAGGGCGTGGCGATGACCATGCTCTCGGCCGGCTCGTCGGTGAGCTTGACAATGCCCTCGATCGGCTCCTTGTCCAGAAATTTGTCCATGTGGAACGAGAGCATCCGCGCCCCGTCCTCGTGATAGAAGGCCAGGGCATAGCCGCTCCTTGAAATTTCCGACGCGCCCTCCGCGCTCGATTCCGGCAGCTGTGTCCGGCCCAGCGGCAGCGCACGCATACGGCTCGCCGTCTTCTCCCATTTGCCGTCAAAGTCCAGGAAGGAAACGGAGTCGAGGCCCATATAGCCGTTGTCCGCGATGGTCAGCGCCAGACCGATATGGCCGTCGGTGATGAGATAGTAATCCCATTCCTTGACGCGCATCGCGCCGGCTTTGATGTCCGCGCGCCGGTAGACCGGGAGCAGGGAACGCGCCCAGCCGGGTTCGAGCAGATTGCCGTCGCTGCCGAGCAGCGGGCCGGAAGTGGTGATCTCATGCTGCTGTCTCATTGGATAGCCTCCTGTGATGTATATTTTTCCAGAAACGCTGCCAGCGCCGCCTGCACGCGCGGGCGGTCGACCAGATAGCTGTAGCCGTGCCTTGCCCCGTCGACGAGGATTAGCTGCTTTTCAGACGCACAGACGTCATAGGCGGCCTGCGACATGGCGCAGGGGACGAAGGTGTCCGCCGTGCCGTGGATGAACAGAATAGGGCACTTCGTTTTCGATACCGCGTCCAGCGTGGACGCTTCTTTGATAGAAAAGCCCGCGAACACACGCGTGCAGACATTCATCAGCGCCAGCAGCGGCCCCGCCGGGAGCCATTTTACGTGCGCCCGCAGAACGCTTCGCATGATCGCCTCCGGTGAGGAGAAGCCGCAGTCGGCGATCACGCCCCGCACGGACGGCGGAAGCTCCAGCGCGGAGGCCAGCAAAACCGTCGTCGCGCCCATCGAAAGCCCGCCCAGAAACAGCGGGTGATCCGGGCCAAAGTGCATGGCCGCGTACTGTGCCCATGTTGCGGCGTCCCGGCGTTCGTGAATGCCGAAGGTGATGTATACCCCCTCCGACTGCCCGTGCGCGCGCTCATCGACGGCGAGTAAATTATATCCGAGCGAATAGTAATAGGGAAGGACGATGGAAAAATCGATGATCCAGCTCGACCGGTAGCCGTGGAACAGAAGGATCGTGCCCTTCGCGCCGGGCTGCTGCAATAGCTGCCCGTGCAGACGCAGGCCGTCATGGGATGGCAGAAAGATATCCTCCGCGTCCTGCATCAGCGTGATACCCGCGAGAATTTCCTCCGTCTGGTCTTCCCTGCCCCATTGGGCGATGACCGCGGGCTTTGTAAAATCCGGGACGGGGCTGCGGCGGCAGGCAAACAGGAACAGACCCAGCGCCAGCAGAACGACCGCCAGCAAAACGGCCAGAACGATCATAGCCGCCGTCATGCCGCGTTCCCCTTCCTTCCGAGCTTTGCGAAGAACGGGAACGTAAGCGGCCAGACAATGCCCGCAAACAGGACAAGCAGGAAATACCGCACAAAGCTTTCCGCCTGCGACCCGGCAAAGAGGGACACCAGCAGCGGCTTCAGCCCCGCCTTGATGCCGACGATCAGCGCAAGGCCCAGCACCAGCTTCAAGACCTGTCCCCAAAACGGCGCGCGCACGTCAAAATGCAGCTTTTTCTCGTCGGCAATGTACACGATCAGAAAGCCCAGCAGCGCGCCCAGCATGGTGTACGCGTTTTTGAGGCCGTGCGTGATATTGGAAAGGTCTTCGCTGCCCGCCGGCCAGTCGCACCGGGCGAGGGACGAGGCGTAGATCAGATATCCGCCGCACAGCACCGCCACGCCAAGTAAAAGCCACGGCACTGTCTTTTTTGCGGCAGATTCTGTCCGGAACGCCGGATAGAGCGCCGCAGCCAGCGCCAGCGCCGTCAGGAAGGCCACGCCGACGTCCAGCGGCGTGTGAACGCCCAGGTACATCCGCGAAAACGGCACCAGAACCATCAACACGATACAGACAATACGCACCCACGTTTCCTTCCGGCTCGCGAAGATCGAGGCCGTCGTGCCGACGATATTCTGCGTGTGGCCGGAGGGGAAGGAATAGCCCGTCGCGTCCGCGCGGGCGGCTTCGACGATCTGAAAGTCCGGATCGAGCACCCACGGGCGCGGAATGCGGAAGGCCAGCTTCAGAAACTGGTTGCAGACCGTGCCGAGCGCACCGACCAGAAAGACATAATAGCCCTGCCGCTTGTCAACGCACCAGAAGATCAGCAGCGCCGCCGCCATGAACGCGATCTCCGAGCCGAAATAGGTCAGGCTAGAAAAAAACGTGTCCAGCGCTCCGCAGCGTCCCGCCGCGAGAAGCCGCAAAAAATCCATACCGGAACCTCCTGAATTGAGATACAGAATCAGTATACCACCAAACGCCGGATTTGCCAAGCATCTTGCATTTTCAGATAAATATAGTATGATATAAGAAAAGCAACGAAAGGTGTGCGAACCATGTTTTCCAATGAAGAACGAATGATCTACGCCAGGCGCCAGCTGGTCGAGGTGATCTGTCAGCTTCGTTTCCCGGAGATCCTGTCCATCGACGCAAGCGAACCTGCCGCGTTTCAGGACCGCATCCGCCGGGAATATCCGCAGTATGAAAAGAAGATCGAGCAGCTGCCGCCGCAGATGGTAAACGGCAAGCCCGTCCCGCAGGGAACGGTCAACAACTACCAGTTCGTTTCCGCCGAGGGGCAGTGGAAAATCAGTCTCACCAAGGGCTTTATCGCCCTTTCCACCTACGGCTATACCCGCTGGGAGGAATTTGCCCAGCGGCTCGACCGCATTCTCGCCGTGTTTATCGAGACATATCATCCCTCGTGGTTCACCCGCGTGGGTCTGCGGTATGTTAACGCCTTCCGCCGTGCGCCGCTCGGTCTGGAGGACTGCCTCTGGAAGGAGCTCATCACGCCGGGCTTTTTGGGCCTGATGGGCGATGAGGACGCGCAGGAGCAGGCGTTTATGAAAAACGAGCTGACCGCGACCGTCCAGATGCCCGGCGGCGCGAAGGCCAACGTCAAATCCGGCCCGGGTCTGCTGCGAAAGGTCAACAACCGCACCCGCGAGACGACGGAGGAGCGCGTGTTCATGCTCGACCTCGATCTCTACATGGACAGCAAGATCGAGCTGAACCATACGGCCCCCGCCCTGAACATCGTCCACGACAACGCAGGCAGCCTCTTCCGCGCCGCCATCACCGACACCCTCGCAGACGCAATGGAGCCGCAGAAGGCATAAACTGAAAAATCCCTCTGCCGCTAACTGCGGCAGGGGGATCATTTTATGAACGGACGGCTCAGGCCGGTTCCTCCGGCTGCCAGAAGATGCGGAAGGCGCTGGGAAGCGCGATGTCCTGCCGGAACCGTTCGCCGCTGACCCATGTGAAGCTGCCGACCGGGGCCGAGACGCGGATGTCATAGCAGCGCATATGCCACTCGACGTGCGTAAAGATGTGCGTCCGTTCGCGCGTGCGCGTCAGCTCCTCCGGGACGAGGCCCCAGCTGTCGAGCAGCGCAAGCGCCTGCTGCGCGCTCAGCGTTCCTTCCACATTCGGAAGCTCCCAGAGTCCGGCAAGCAGCCCCGTCTCCGGCCGCCTGCGCACGGCATACTGCCCGCCGCATTGGAGAAAGAACACCGTCTTTTCCTCAACGCGGCGGGGCTTTTTTGCCTCCTTGACGGGGAGCGAAGCCCACGCGCCGCTCTTTTCTGCAAGGCAGACTGTCCGCAGCGGACAGGCAGCGCACTTCGGCGCGCCGTTCGGGACGCACACGCAGGCCCCAAGCTCCATGAGTGATTGCGTCAGCTCGCTTCTTTTTCCCGGATTTTTCTCATAAGCTGGCCGCAGCGCGGCTTCATACGCCTTTTTGACGGCGGGCCGCGTGACCGGTGCTTCGTCCTGCGTTACGCGGGAGAGCACGCGCAGCACGTTCCCGTCGACCGCAGGCTCCGGCGCGTCAAAGCAGATGGACGCGACCGCGCCCGCCGTATAATCCCCCACGCCGGGCAGCGCCCGGATGGCAGCGTAGTCCCGCGGGAACTCGCCGCCGTGCTGCGTCATAATGACGCGGGCGGCCTTCTGCAGATTGCGCACGCGGGAATAATAGCCCAGGCCCTCCCAAAGCTTCGTCAGGCGGTTTTCTTCGCAGGCTGCAAGCGCGGCGATATCGGGCAGCTCCGATAAAAAGCGCGCGTAATAGCCCTTTACGGCCTCCACGCGCGTCTGCTGAAGCATGATCTCCGACAGCCAGACGTGATACGGCTCATGGTCCTCCCGCCACGGCAGCGCGCGGTGTCCCGCCGCGTACCACCCGAGCAGCCGCCCGGCAAGCGAATCCGGAAGCTGCATGGAAATACCCCCTCTCTAATATAGAAAAAACGCCGGAGGGAAATCCTCCGGCGTTTTGGGTTTATTAATAGCCGGGCTTGCCGAGCAGGTGGAACATATTCTTCTTATAGGCCTCAACGCCGGGCTGGTTGAAGGGGTTGACGCCCTCCATGTAGCCGGACACGCCGCAGGCAAACTCGAAGAAGTAGATGAGCGCACCCAGCGCTTCCTCGCCGATCTCCGGCAGGCGGATCTCGGTGACGGGCACGCCGCCGGAAATATGCGCGGCCTTGGTCGCCTGCATGGCCTTTTCATTGATATAGCTCATCTCGCGGCCCGCCAGATAGTTCAGGCCGTCCAGATTTTCCTCGTCGGACGGAACAGTAACAGATGTTCTGGAGTTGTCGAAGAAGACAACCGTTTCCTGCAGCATACGGATGCCATCCTGGATATACTGGCCCATGGAGTGCAAATCGGGGGTCAGATCAACGGAGGCCGGGAAAATGCCCTTGCCGTCCTTGCCCTCGGACTCGCCGTAAAGCTGCTTCCACCATTCGGCCATGAAGCGGAACGCGGGCTCGTAGGCAGCCAGGATTTCAATGTTTTTGCCGTCCGCGTACAGCGCCTGACGGCTCATGGCGTACTGCACGGCGGCGCTTTCCACACCGCGCTTCAGCGTATCCTCACGCTCGGCCTGTGCACCGTGCATGAGCGCTTCAATGTCGATGCCGCAGCAGGCGATGGGAAGCAGGCCCACAGCCGTCAGAACGGAATAGCGGCCGCCGACATTATCGGGCACAACAAAGCTTTCATAGCCCTCACGGGACGCAAGCGTCTTCAGCGCGCCGCGCGCCTTGTCTGTCGTGGCGTAAATGCGGCTCTTCGCGCCGTCCACGCCGTATTTCTTCTCGAGCGCAGTCTTAAAAATGCGGAACGCGATGGCAGGCTCGGTCGTCGTGCCGGATTTGGAAATGACGTTCACGGAAAAATCGCGGTCGCCGATCATGGCGAGGATCTCCGTCACAGCGTCGGAGGAAATGCCGTTCCCGGCGAAATAAATGTCCGGGGTGTTCTTGGGCAGAGCGTTGTAGTTCGGGCTTTTCAGGAGCTCGACCACGGCGCGCGCGCCGAGATAGCTGCCGCCGATGCCAATGACGACAAGCGCCTTGGAGTCAGACTGGATCTTCTTTGCCGCAGCCTGAATGCGGGCGAACTCTTCCCTGTCGTAATTTACCGGCAGGTCGACCCAGCCGATGAAGTCATTGCCTGCGCCGGTGCCGTTTACCAGTGTGTCAAACGCAGCCTGTGCCGCGGTCTTGTCCGGCTGCTTGGCATAAAACTGCTTTGCGCCTTCAAAATTGATGCTTACCATATTGATCGCTCCTTTTATGATGAGAAAATAACAAAAACCGATGCGCGGCGTTAAGCTTCCGCGTCGCGCGCGAGAAGCGCCGCGCCGATCATTCCGGCCTCGTTGCCGAGCACGGCGGGGACGAGCTTGCCGCGCGTGGAATAGAAGCACTTTTTGCTGACCTTGTCCTGCAGGGGGTCAAACAGGAACGGGCCCGCCGCGCTGAGACCCCCGCCGAGGGCAAGTACCTCCGGGTCGAGAATATTATAGATCGACGCGCAGGCGGAGCTCAGGTGCTCGATATAGTCGTCGAAAACGGCGGTCGCGGCGGGGTCGCCTGCCTTGGCGCAGTCGGTGACGAGCTTGGGCGTGATCTTCGCCGGGTCGCTGCCGGTCTTCTCGGCCAGCATACTCTCCGGATGGGCCTGCATGGCTCGGCGGCCCTCCCGCGTGAGCGCGGACGCGGCGCAGTAGGCCTCCATGCAGCCGTGATTGCCGCAGGTGCAGGGCTCTCCGCCGTCGACCAGATACGCGTGGCCCAGCTCAACGCCGTGGTTCATGCCGCCGTTGAACATTTTGCCGTTCAGAATGATGCCGCCGCCAAGCCCCGTGCCGAGCGTCAGCAGAACGCCCGTTTTGCAGCCGGTGAACGCGCCCTTATAAAGCTCGGCCAGCGCCGCGCCGTTTGCGTCGTTCGCAATATAGACGGGAATGCCGGGGAACTGCTCCTGCAGCAGCTTCCGCAGGGGTACATTGTGGAAATCCAGATTGTGCGCGTCAAGAACCGTCTCGCCGCTCGCGTCGATGCTGCCGGGGACGACCGCGCCGAGCGAGCCGACGTCGCAAAGCGCCGCGTTCTTCTCTTCCAGCAGCGCAAGGACTGCCGCGCGGATCTTTTTCGCCAGATCCGCCGCCGTCGTGTGCGGGAACGGGACAGACGTCTCGGCGGTCAGCTCCAGCGCCTCGTCCAGCAGGCCGATCTTGACGTTGGTTCCGCCGATGTCAATGCCGATCTGATACATATGCAGTGCCTCTTTTCCTTTCAGCCTCATCCATGGACACTCCGGGTGTCAGGCCATTTCTTACTGAAAATAATACGACGGTCCAGTCAAAAAAGCAAGAAGTGCTGCAATTATTTTTTCTCCGGCTCCAGAGTCCGCGCTTCTCCGTCATATCCGCAGGAGAAAGTGGCTCTTGCGATACTCGAGGACGCCGTCCTTTTTCATCCGTCCAAGCTCCAGCGACAGGCCGCTGCGCTCGACGCCAAGATAATCCGCAAGTTGCTGTCTTGAAAACGGAATGTCAAATTCGCAGGTCCCAAGCCGCTGCGCCTCTGCGGAAAGGTAGGACATGATCTTTGCGCGCGTGGTGCGCTGGCCCATGTGTGTGAGCTTTTCACCGAACCGCAGGTTCTTTTCGGCAAGCTCGCCGAGAAGATTGCGGATGATGCGGCTGTGCCGGGCGCAGGCGGACGGGCACATGGTCAGCACGCGTTTGACGTTCAGAAACAGCACAGTCGCGGGTGTTTCCGCCGCGACGCTCACCTTCAGCACCGAACCGGGTGCGCAGGCATAGGCGGCGGCGAAGGTCTGTCCCGGCCCTGCCTTGGACAGAATATTGCGGTTGCCCCAGACGTCCTCCTGCTCGACCAGAACGCTCCCGGACAGCACCAGACCGATCGATTCCGCCGTATCGCCGGCACGCAGCAGCAGCGCATCCTTCGGGAAACGCGATGCTTTCGTGCCAAGACAGGCCAGCATGGCCGTAAGCTCCTGTTCGGAAATACCGGAGAAGAGCGCGGAAGACCGGATCACGGATAAAAATTCCTGCATATTTTCCTCTTTCGTTGAAAATTCAACCGACCTGTTGATTTTATTCTATTATAATATAGCCACAAACGCAAGAACCCAAATCATGAAAGTGAGGATCTCAAAATGGAACACACGATGTTTTGTTTTCAGTGCGAACAGACGGCGGGCTGCACCGGCTGCACGGGAAAGGCGGGCGCGTGCGGCAAGAGCGCCGGTACGGCGAAGCTGCAGGACGAGCTGACGGGCGCGCTCATTGGCCTTGCCCGCGCGACGGACCATGCGCCCGGCGTGAATGCAGGCACATGGCAGCTTCTCATCGAGGGTCTGTTCACGACCGTTACGAACGTGAGCTTTCACGATGAGACCATCCGCGCGATGATCAGCCGCGTGCACGCGGAAAAATCGCGGCTCGTGCCGGGCTGCGCGGCCTGCGCTGCCGCGTGCGGACGAACCGGCGATTATGACATGGCGCAGCTCTGGGATGCGCAGGAGGATATCCGCAGTCTCAAATCGCTCATTCTCTTCGGCGTGCGCGGCATGGCCGCGTATGCGCACCACGCCTTGGTGCTGGGCTATGCCGATGAGACGGTAAACCGGTTCTTTGCCAAGGCGCTCTTTGCCGTGGGCGAGGATTGGGACATGGAGCAGCTGCTGCCCATTGTGATGGAGGTCGGCGAGAAGACCCTCCGGTGCATGGCGCTTCTGGACAGGGCCAACACCGAAAGCTACGGCACGCCCACGCCGGTCACGGTTCCGCTGACCGTGGAAAAAGGTCCGTTCATCGTCATCTCCGGCCACGATCTGCACGATCTGAAGCTGCTGCTGGAGCAGACCGAGGGCAGGGGCGTCAACATCTACACCCACGGTGAAATGCTCCCCGCACACGGCTATCCGGCACTTAAAAAGTATGCCCACCTCAAGGGCAATTTCGGCACGGCATGGCAGAACCAGCAGAAGGAATTCGCGGCGCTTCCTGCGCCGGTGCTCTTCACCACCAACTGTCTGATGCCGCCGAAGGCCAGCTACGCGGACCGCGTATTTACCACGTCAGTCGTATCTTACCCGGAACTCGTCCACATCGGCGAAGAAAAGGACTTCACGCCTGTCATTGAAAAGGCGCTGGAGCTGGGCGGCTACGCCGTGGACAGGCCCTTCACCGGCATCAATGGCGGCAGCACGGTCATGACTGGCTTTGCACGCGGCGCGGTGCTCAGTGCGGCAGACACGGTCATCGAGGCCGTCAAGTCCGGGGCCATCCGGCATTTCTTCCTTGTCGCAGGCTGCGACGGAGCACGCCCCGGCCGTAACTACTATACAGAATTTGTAAAGCAGACGCCTGCCGACACCATCGTTCTGACGCTTGCCTGCGGCAAGTACCGCTTCAACGACCTCGATCTCGGCACGATCGGCGGACTGCCGCGCCTGATGGACGTCGGCCAGTGCAACGACGCCTACAGTGCCATTCAGATCGCGCTTGCGCTTGCGAACGCGTTCGGCTGCGGCGTGAACGAGCTGCCGCTTTCCATGGTGCTTTCGTGGTATGAGCAGAAGGCGGTCTGCATCCTGTTGACGCTGCTGCATCTGGGCATCCGGAACATTCGTCTCGGCCCCACGCTCCCGGCGTTCCTTTCGCCCAACGTACTGAACTATCTTGTAGACAACTTCGGTATTGCGCCCATCACCACGCCGGAGGCAGATCTGAAGCAGCTTCTCAAATAACAGCGGCTCACGCGGCGTATGCGTTCCCCTTTTTCGCCCCGCAGCGCAAAACGGCGGTCTTGAACTGTTTTACATTCAAGCCGCCGTTTTCTTTTTTGACAGGAACCGCTCAGTTCAGACTGACCTCCTGACGGGTGAACAGAGCCTCGACTCTTGCCTTGAGTGGGGCAAGCTCCGGGGCGTTCAGGCTGTCCGCAGTCTGAATGACGGCAGCTGCGGCCTGCTGGGCGTCGCGCAGCGTTTCCAGATCCATCTGCAGGCTTGCGACCTTTAAGAGCGGAAGCCCGTGCTGGCGGCTGCCGAAGAAATCGCCCGGCCCGCGCAGGGCCAGATCCTGCTCGGCGATCTTAAAGCCGTCCGTCGTCTTGCAGAGCGCCTGCAAGCGCTTTTTTGTCTCCTCGTTTTTCGTCCCGCTGACCAGCACGCAGTAGGACTGCGCGCTGCCGCGCCCGACGCGTCCGCGCAGCTGATGCAGCTGGCTGAGGCCGAAGCGCTCGGCATTTTCAATGACCATCAGCGTCGCGTTCGGCACATCCACGCCGACCTCCACGACCGTTGTGGCGACGAGAATATCGTAGTCTCCCGCGCGGAACGCGCGCAGCGCCGCGTCCTTTTCCGCGCTTTTCATCCGTCCGTGCACCAATCCGACGCGAAGCTCCGGGAACGTCTCGTCCCGCAGCGTCTGCGCCCAGCCCTCGGCGGATTTCATGGCGTTCTCCTCGCCGTCCTCCACAGCCGGGCAGACGACATAGACCTGATGGCCCCCGGCGCACTGCTTCCGGATAAAGCCGTTCAGGCGCTCACGCAGAGCCTCGCTGACCAGAAATGTCTCGACCGGCCGCCTGCCCGGCGGCAGCTCGGCGATCACGGACACGTCCAGATCGCCGTAGGCGATGAGGGCCAGCGTGCGCGGGATGGGCGTGGCGGACATGACGAGCAGATGCGGTGCATCGCCCTTTTCCGTGAGTCTCGTGCGCTGCGCGACGCCGAAGCGGTGCTGCTCGTCGGCCACAACGAGGCCGAGCGCGTGGAACTCCACGCCGGTACTGATCAGCGCGTGCGTGCCGACGATCAGCTGCGCCTCGCCGGAGGCGATTTTCTCCCGCGCAGCACGCTTCTGCGCCGGGGTCTTTGCGCCTGTCAGCAGCAGGACATGGACGCCAAGCGGCCCCAGCAGCGCGGACAGCGTCTTTTCATGCTGCTCGGCCAGAATTTCCGTCGGCGCCATAAACGCCGCCTGCTTCCCGTTTTTGACCGCGCAGAAGCAGGCCGCCGCCGCGACCATCGTCTTGCCGCTGCCGACATCGCCCTGCACGAGCCGGTTCATCACATGGCCGGAGGACAGATCGCGCAGGATCTGGTCAATTGCGCCGCTCTGCGCACCCGTCAGCCGGAAGGGCAGCGCGCGGAAAAACGCGTCCATGCAGGCGGTGTCATACGGGATGGTATGCATATCCGTTCTCGACGCGCGCAGGACGGCCAGACCCGCCGAGAAAATGAAAAATTCCTCAAAGACGAGCCGCTTCCGCGCCCGTTGCAGCGCGTCCCAGCTCTCCGGCGCATGGACAGACGTATACGCCTCCGTCACGCCGCACAGGCCGTACTGCTCCCGCACCGTCTCCGGCAGAAGCTCCGGCAGCGCGCCCGCCGCCGAAAACGCCTGCCGGATGCAGGCGCAGAGCGTCCGGTTGGACAGCCCCGCCGTCAGCGGGTACACAGGCAGCAGCCGGTTCGTAACGGTGCCGGGCCTGCCCGCCTCCTCAAAGGCAGGATTCGCCATCTGCATCCCGCGCTCCAGCAGCGTCCCGTAAAAATAATAGCTTTGCCCGTAATGCAGCTGGGTTTTGATATAGGGCTGGTTAAAATAGTGCAGCGTCAGCTTGCCTGTCTCGTCCGCGACAGTGAGGTTCGTCACGTCGCGGCCTTTTCCGATGCGCCGCAGGACCGGCTGCGAGACGACCAGCGCCTCAAAGCACGCCGGGACCCCCGGCTGCAGCTGCGCGATCTCGACCGGATTCGTCCGGTCCTCATAATCGCGCGGAAAATAGGCCAGCAGATCATAGAGCGTGAAAATCCCAAGCCTCTGCAAAGCCGCCGCCCGCGCCGGCCCTACGCCGCGCAGATCGGTCACGGGGGAAAATAAGTCCATGGGTTCGCGCTCCTTACCGACATATTGCTGCAGATCCTGTAGGGGCCGATGCCCACATCGGCCCGCTGGGCAGTCGCAAATTCGCCGAAGAGTTCCGTAAAAAACCGGCGCATCCTGCGGGCGGACAGAGTCGTCCGCCCCTACATGATGCAGCGCCCGAATATGCGTCGTAGGGGGGCGTGGACTCTGTCGGCCTAAAAAATGTTGCGAATTCGCCGAAGATTACCGTAAAAACAGTGCATCCTGCGCGATCCGATGTGGGCATCAGACCCTACAGAAACTCCCGCACCGGTATATTATATAGTATCCCCGCGTGTTTCCGCAAGGCATTCCCTAAAAAAGTGCGCGAAAAATCCCCCCGAAGAGAAACTCCCGAGGGGCATTTATTTCGCAGCATTCGGCATCAGGCCAGCTTGTTCATCTTCAGTGTGATCTGGCTCTTCTTGCGGGCGGCAGCATTCTTATGAAGAATACCCTTGCCGGCAGCCTTGTCGATGGACTGAACCGCAGCCTGGTAAGCGCTATCGGCCTGCTCACGATTGCCTTCCGTGACGGCAGCTTCAAACTTCTTCAGGGTGGTCTTCAGGGCGGACTTGTCAGCCTTGTTGCGCTCGTTGTTGACCTTGGCAATCAGAACTCTCTTCTTTGCAGACTTAATGTTGGGCATAACTACACCTCCTCCAATAGCGTGAATATAGAAACAGATACCGTTTCATGCAGAAATACATTATAGCGGCATGGTCCGATAAAATCAATCTTTTTTTCGGATTTTTTCAAAAAAATTTTTCACATATTCCCCGACTTTCCGGAAAAACTAGCCGGGAGGTGAGTCTATGCAGCCAAGAACGGATCTGGCGATGGAGGCCAAGGCGCTGTATGAGCGCTCCGCGCAGGAACAGACGCAGCTTTCCGGCGTCGCCGCGCGCGAACAGGAGCGGCACGGTGTACGCATGACAGTCGTGAAAATCACAAGCGCCGAGGGCGAGCAGGCGCTCGGCAAGCCGCGCGGCACGTATATCACAGCGGAGCTTGAAGCGCTCTCGCGCCGGGAGCCGGGGAGCTTTTCAAATGCCGTGCGCACCGTGAGCCGGGCGCTGCGCGAGCTGCTGGGGCCGTGCAGGCAGGCGCTCGTCGTCGGGCTGGGCAACCGGGACATCACGCCCGACGCCATCGGCCCGGAGGCCGTGAAAAACCTGATCGTCACGCGCCATCTGCAGACGGGCCCGGATGAAGCGCTGCCGGGCCTCATGCGCGTCGCGGCCTGTCAGCCGGGCGTACTGGGCCAGACAGGCATCGAAAGTCTGGAGCTTGTCAAATGCGCCATGCAGACCGCGCAGCCGGACGTTGTGATCGTGATCGACGCGCTGGCGGCGGCGGAGCCGGGGCGGCTGTTCCGCACTGTCCAGCTTTCGGACAGCGGCATCGTGCCGGGCTCCGGCGTAGGCAACAGCCGGCAGGAATTTTCCCGGCGGACGCTGGGCGTGCCGGTCATCGCCGTGGGCGTGCCGACGGTCGTGGACGCGATCTCCCTGTTCCGGCAGGCGGAGCTGGAGCTGGACGTGCCGCGGGGCGTGCTGGTCACGATGCAGGATGTGGACACACGGGTGCGCGAGATGGGCAGGCTCGTCGGCTACAGCTGCGATCTGGCGCTGCACCGGGGATTGTCGCTGGGTGAAATTCCGGCTTTTTTGTCATAAAAGGTCGAATTATCGTTATGTAAACTGCATTATGTCCCCACCGGAACAAATCGCTGCAAACAGGCGGGTGTTGATAACGATGTGGAAATGTGGAAAAGCGATTGGTGTTCAAAAGTTTTTCACACTGTCAACAGAGTTGTCAACACCCGTATTTTATGAACTTTTCCTGACCAATTTCGGTTCCCAATAACAGGCCTTCGCTTTTTACGTCGACGGGACGGAAGGGATTATCGTCAACTGCGCACGGACAAAATCCGCGAAAAAGTTCGGAATCTGCCCGGAAGTTTTCTGTATCAAATGGGAAAGCCGGGAAATACTGACGATATATCCAGAAACAGAAGATGGAGGTAGCAGATATGCAGGGAAAGGTCGAGATCTGCGGCGTCAACACATCGAAGCTGCAGACGCTCTCGAACGCGGAGATGATGCGGCTGATCGAGCGCTCGCAGCAGGGGGATATGGATGCCCGCAGCCGTCTGGTGGAGGGAAATCTCAAGCTGGTCCTGTCTGTGGTGCAGCGGTTTCTGAGCCGGGGCGAAAATCCGGACGATCTGTTTCAGGTCGGCTGCATCGGGCTTTTGAAGGCCATCGCCAACTTTGACACCACGAAAAACGTCCGCTTTTCGACCTACGGTGTGCCAATGATTGCCGGGGAGCTGCGGCGGTATCTGCGCGACTACAGCCCCATCCGCGTCAGCCGGTCGCTGCGCGACACGGCCTACCGCGTTCTGCAGTGCAGACAGCAGCTGACCGACCAGAACGGCCGCGAGCCGTCCATCGACGAGATCGCGCAGGCGCTCGATCTGCCGCCCGCGCAGATCACCGCCGCGCTCGACGCCATCACCGCGCCCGTCTCGCTCTACGAGCCGGTCTATTCCGAGGGCGGCGACGCGCTGACGGTCATGGACCAGGTGCGCGACCGAAAAAATACCGACGAGCAGTGGATCGAATCCATCACGCTGCGCGAGGCCATCTCCCATCTGTCGGAGCGCGAAAAGCGCATTCTGGCCCTGCGCTTCGAGGCAGGGCGGACGCAGATGGAGGTCGCGGGGCAGATCGGCATCTCGCAGGCGCAGGTGTCCCGTCTTGAAAAAAGCGCCATCCGCTCCATCCGCAAGGCGATCCTCCCGTCATAACGGGGATACCCGCCGCATATACTTCCTGCAAAGGGGGCTTGTGCGATGACGAACCGGTTCCAGGAGCTGCGGGACAAGGAAGTGATCCATGTGTGCGAGGGAGCGCGGCTGGGGTATGTGAACGATCTGGTGGTCGATATCTGCTGTGGGCGCGTGACGGCGCTGATCGTGCCGGGGCCGTGCCGGTTTTTGGGGCTGTTCGGCCGGGAGGACGACTATGTGATCCCGTGGCTGTGCATCAAGCGCATCGGAGACGACCTGATTCTGGTCGACGGGCCACTTTCCGAGTGGCGCACGCCGCGCAAGAAGCGGAGCCTGTTCTGACTTTGGCAGAAAGCGCAAAAAATGCAGGGGGTTTCGCGAAAAAACACTTGCATTTGGAGCGCTTTTCCGCTATAATGTCAAGGCGCTGTGCGAAAACGGCGACAATACTACACCACACACCGGGCGGTGGCGCTTTCTCGTGTCCTTCGGGATGGAAGCGGTCAGCCCTGTGGAGGTCAAAAACAAAAGGAGAACACACAATGGCAGTCGTATCCATGAAGCAGCTTCTCGAAGCTGGCGTCCACTTCGGTCATCAGACCCGTCGCTGGAACCCGAAAATGGCCCCGTATATCTACACGGAGCGCAACGGCATCTACATCATTGACCTGCAGAAGACGGTCAAGAAGCTCGAAGAGGCCTATAACTTTGTCCGCGAGCTGGCAGCGAACGGCCAGTCCATCCTGTTCGTCGGCACCAAGAAGCAGGCGCAGGACGCCATCAAGGAAGAGGCTGAGCGTGTCGGCCAGTACTACGTCAACGCCCGCTGGCTCGGCGGTATGCTGACGAACTTCCGCACCATGCGCACCCGTATCGACCGTCTGGCCCAGCTGAAGAAGATGGAAGCCGACGGCACGTTCGCAATGCTTCCCAAGAAGGAAGTCATCAAGCACCAGGGCGAGATCGCCAAGCTTGAGAAGTATCTCGGCGGCGTCAAGGAAATGAAGAAGCTGCCCGGCGCGCTGTTCATCGTTGACCCGCGCAAGGAGCGCAACGCCATCGCCGAGGCCCGCAAGCTGCACATTCCCATCGTCGCCATCGTCGACACCAACTGCGACCCGGACGAGGTCGACTATGTCATCCCCGGCAACGATGACGCCATCCGCGCCATCCGCCTGATCGCCGCCACCATGGCCAACGCCGTGACCGAGGGCCGTCAGGGTGAAGAGAACACCGAGGCTCCCGCAGCCGAAGAAGCTCCCGCTGCTGAATAATCCGTACTATTTATAGCGCCCGCCGCACGACGGGCGCTTTTCAAAAGATAAAAACAGGAGGAATTTACAATGGCATTTACTGCTGCTGATGTCAAGAAACTGCGTGAAATGACCAATGTCGGCATGATGGACTGCAAGAAGGCACTGTCCGAGACCGACGGCGATATGGACAAGGCTGTCGAATGGCTGCGCGAAAAGGGTCTGGCCAAGGCCGCCAAGAAGGCCGGCCGCATCGCGGCTGAGGGCATGGCTTACGCGACTGTCTGCGAAAAGTGCGGCGTCGGCGCCATGGTCGAGGTCAACTGCGAGACTGACTTCTGCGCGAAGTCCGCTCCGTTCGTTCAGTTTGTCAAGGATATCTGCCAGGTCGTTCTCGAGAACAACCCCGCTGACGTCGAGGCCATCAAGGACTGCACCTACCCCGGCACCGAGCTGAAGGTCTCCGAGGTCCTGCCCGAGAAGGTCATGTCCATCGGCGAAAACCTGCAGATCCGCCGTTTCGCCCGCTTCGACAAGAACACCACCGTGTCCTATGTCCATGCCGGCGGCAAGATCGGCGTTCTGGTCAACCTTGCTGTTGAGGGCGGCATCGACGCCACCACCATCGGCAAGGACGTTGCCATGCAGATCGCTGCGCTGAATCCCCGCTTCTGGGACAAGAGCCTCGTCACCGAGGACGTCATCGCCGAGGAGAAGAAGGTTCTCGTCGCGCAGATGGACAACGACCCGAAGATGGCCACCAAGCCCCAGCAGGTCAAGGAAAAGATCGCTGCCGGCAAGCTGAACAAGTTCTACGAGGAGAACTGCCTGCTGCAGCAGGCCTTCGTCAAGGACGGCTCCATGTCTGTTGAGCAGTACATGGCCTCCGCAGCCAAGGCTCTGGGCGGCAAGGTCACGTTCGTCGACGCCGTTCGCTTCGAAAAGGGCGAGGGCATCGAGAAGAAGCAGGAAGACTTCGCTGCCGAAGTCGCTGCGCAGATGAACGCCGGTCACTAAGCTTCAATATTTCAAAGCGCCCGCTGCCGGATGGCAGGGGGCGCTTCGCCTTATTTACCGGAATCAAAGTCCGACTCGGTCCTTGTGCGCAGGCGGCTGATGGCGTTTGTCAGGCGTTCTGTTTCCTTCGGGAACAGGCCGGAGGCGATGGCTGTGCGGATGGGGAGGATCTCGTAGCGGCTGCCGTCGGCGTCCTTGCCGCTGTCGAGCAGGTACAGGGGCGTATAGCTCACATTCGTCAGCGTTGTCTCGCCCGTCTCTCCGTTTTTGGTGAATTGCAGATTCAGAATGACCGATTCCTCGCAGCCGCTGGCATAGCTGCTGCTCTGGCTGGAAAAGAAGTTGCCGAGGCTGTAGGCCACAAAGCAGGTCTTTTCCTTTCCGTCGTCCGTTGTGATGTCCATCGTCTCCATTCTGCCGACCAGATGGCTGTGTGAGCCGATGATCGCGTCCGCGCCGCGCTCGAACAGCTGCTTTGCGATGGACTCCTGCGTTCTGGTAGGCTCCAGTGTCGCCTCACTGCCCCAATGGAGCATGACGAGGATGATGTCGGGCTTCAGCGCCTTCGCCGCATCTACCGAGTCCAGAAGGGCGCTCATGTCGAGCTTTTCATAGTCCGTGCTGTAATCCTTGTACAGGAGATTCACCGCGTACTCTGCGCCCTCCGGCAGCTGCAGGCCGCCGAGGCCCTTCGTATAGGCGATGATCGCGATCTTCATGCCGCTGACGGTCTTGAGCACGACGCCGCCGTTATTGGAGCGCTCGGCCTCGCTTGCGTAGGTGCCCGCATGGTCGATGCCCGCGTTTGTAAGCGCGTCGATGGTGCTCTGCAAACCGGACAGTCCGTTCTGGATGGAGCAGGTGTTGGCCGTCTGCAAAAGATCAAAGCCGATGGTCGACAGCGTCATGGCAAGTGAATCCGGCGCGCGGTAATCCGGCTTTCCGGCATACGGCTCACCGCAGAAATTGCATTCCAGATTGCCGATGGCGAGATCCGCCGAGAGCGTATAGCCGGACACGGCGGCAAAGCTTTCGGCAAACTGATAGCTGCCGTCCGGCTGCCTGGCGTCGGCAAGCAGATCGTCGGTGATCATGATATCGCCGACAGCGGCAATGTTGACGGTCGCGTCCGGCTCCGTCTGCAGCTCCAGCGCATTGTCCTTTTTGACGTAAAGCTCCGGGTGCTCGCGCCGGTTGCGGCAGCCGCGCAGAATGAGGATCAGAGACAAAATCACGATCACAAGCAAAACAATGACCAGCACCCGCTGGCGCATCAGGAGCCTGCGCTTCTGCTCCTGCCGGCGCAGCCTGCGCGCCTCCAGCAGCTCCTCGTTCTGCCTGCGTTCCATGTTATCCACGCGTTCGCCTCCTTTTGGTCGTGTAATTTATATATTATAACATATCCTTCGAAAAAAGACAAGCCGCTTGGCTTTTGCCGCAGAATATGCTATAATTCTACATCATTTACTTACAGAGGATCAGTTCATGCGTCAAACAAGCAAACGTGCGCGGCGCTCCCGGGCGCTGATGATCGTGATTTTTGTGCTGCTGGCAGCGCTTGTGATCTGGGGGCTGACGGCCCTGCTGGGCCGATTGCTCCACTACGGCACGAACGCGACCGTCAGCGCGAAGGATCACGAGCAGCTCACGCCGATCGAGCCGAGCGCCGTGGACAAGACGGAGGAAATTCCGGAAAATACATATGATCCGTCCTGCTTTTATATGGACGGCGGCTTCCTGCGCTATGAAAGCGACACCATAACCAGCCAGGTCGGCATCGACGTCTCCGCGCACCAGCAGGAGATCGACTGGCAGCGCGTCGCGGAAAGCGGCGTGCAGTTTGCCATTCTCCGCGTCGGCTACCGCGGGTATACGGAGGGAGCCATTCAGGAGGACGCGTATTTCGAGCAGAATCTGGAGGGTGCCATCAGCGCCGGGCTTGACGTGGGCGTGTATTTCTTCTCGCAGGCCATCGACGAGCAGGAGGCGCGGGAGGAGGCCCGGTTCGTGCTGGACAAGATCTCCGGGTACCTGCTCGCCTTCCCCGTCTTCTTCGACTGGGAAAAGATCGGCTCGGAGGCGCGCAGCGACACCATGGATCTGGCGTCGCTGACCATCGTGACCGATACGTTCTGCACCGAGATCCGGAACGCGGGCTATCAGGCCGGGCTTTACTTCAATCAGCAGCTCGGCTATGAGGAGCTGCATCTGCCGAGCCTGCAGACGTACACGTTCTGGCTGGCTGAATACAACGATACGCCGTCGTTTGCCTATCACTTTGACCTCTGGCAGTATTCTGCCTCCGGCACGGTCGACGGCATTGAGGGCGACGTCGATCTGAATCTTGCATTTTTCAGGAAGTAACCTATGAGAAAAGAAAAAGCAGAGCACTCGGCCCGCCTGCCGTTCGCAGCCAGTATGCTCATTTTCGGCACCATCGGCCTGCTGCGCCGGTTCATCGACCTGCCGAGCGGCGTGATCGCCTGCTTCCGCGGGCTGCTGGGCTGCGTTCTGCTGCTGCTTTTGCAGCGGCTGGGCGGGAAAAAGCCGGGCCTGGCTGCCATCCGGAAGTCTCTTCTGCCGCTGCTTATTTCCGGCGGCATGATCGGCTTTAACTGGATGCTGCTGTTTGAGGCGTACCGCTACACCAGCATCGCCGTCGCGACGCTCTGCTATTATACGGCCCCGGTCATGCTGATCCTGGCCTCGCCGTTCGTCTTCCACGAGCGGCTCACGTGGCGGCAGCTCGTCTGTGTGGGGCTGGCGGCGTGCGGCATGGTGCTCGTCTCGGGCGTGCTGGACGGCGGCACGCTGCCGGACGGAACGCTGACGGGCATTGCGCTTGCCGTCGGCTCGGCGGTCCTATATGCCGCCATCACCGCCGTGAACCGCAAGGCGCTCCCCTCGCTGGACGCATACGACAAGACCATCGTGCAGCTTGGCGCGGCGGGACTGGTCATGGCACCGTATCTGGCGCTGACGGGCGGCTTCTCCGGTCTGCATCTGACGGTGCTGTCCGCCGGACTGATGCTTCTGGTGTCGCTGACGCATACGGCGATCCCCTATGCGATGTATTTCGGGGCCATGGTGCGCCTGCCGACGCAAACCGTCGCGCTCATGAGCTATCTCGACCCTATCACGGCCCTGATCCTCTCGGCCCTCGTTCTGCACGAGCCGCTCTCCCCTGCCGGTCTGGCCGGAGCCGTCTTGGTTCTCGGCTCTACGATCCTCAGCGAGCTCTGGGCCGGAAAGAAGCAGTAAAATCACGAAACGACCCCCGGACATTCCTGACACGGTACGTCCGGGGGTCGTTGTATTTACGGTTCCAGCAGGACGCCGGAGAGATAGACGGCTTTCCGGTTCAGCGCTTCGTCACAGACGACGAAGTCGGCCAGCTTGCCGGGCGTGATCGAACCGGTCTCGGCCTCGCGGCCAAGCTCCCTTGCGGGGACGAGCGTTGCGGAGAGGATGGCCTGCTCCATCGGGATGCCGAATTCCACAGCCTTGCGCATACAGTCGTACAGATTCGTGGCCGAGCCTGCAATTGTGCCGTCGGCAAGACGAGCGACGCTGTTTTTCAGGAACACATCCTGTCCGCCGAGCGTATACTGCCCATCCGGCATACCGCAGCAGCGCAGCGCGTCGGAAATGAGGCAAATCCTGCCCGGGAAGAGCCTGAAGGCCATGCGCACGGCGCTGGGGTGGACGTGCTGGCCGTCGCAGATCAGCTCGGCAGCCACAGCTTCGCGTTCGCTGCCCGCGCCGATGGGGCCGGGCTTGCGGTGGTGGATGCCGGGCATGGCGTTGTACAGGTGCGTCAGATGGCTCGCGCCTGCGTCAAAGACGGCGGAAGCCTCTTCATACGTGCAGTCGGTGTGCGCGATGGAGACAGTGCAGAGCTTACTTGCAAGCTTCGTGAATTCCACCGCGCCGGGCAGCTCCGCAGCCACGTCCGCAATGCGGATGAGGCCCTCGGACACGTCATAAAGCCGTTTAAACGCGCCGAAATCCGGATTTTTCAGATACGCGCCGTTCTGCGCGCCCTTTTTCTTTTCGGAGAAGAACGGCCCCTCCATCTGGATGCCAAGCAGGCGGGCGCAGCCCGTCGGCTGCTCGTTTCTGAGCCGGACAGCGGTCCGATACGCCGTCTCCAGCACGTCATACGGAAGCGTCATGGACGCGGGCGCGAAGCCGGTCACGCCGTTTTGGGCAAGATAGCGCGCCATTTTGACAAGGCCGTCGTAATCGCCGTCGGAAAAATCCGCGCCGGAATTGCCGTGGTTATGCACGTCGATGAGGCCGGGAATGACATACTGATTTTCCAGATCAACGCCGTCCTCTGTGGGCACAGCGTTCAGAATTTCCGTAAATTTTCCGTTTTCCACACGGAACGATCCGTGCTGAAACTGTCCATCTACAAAGAGATTCGCGTTTTTGAACAGCATCCTCATACCTCCGGCAGACTGGCCGCGGCCATGGACTGGCCGACGCGGCGGAAGTTTTCATCCGGCAGCATGACGCGGAGCTTCTGTGCCAGCGCCGGGTATTCTTCTTTCAGCACCCGCTGGCACTCAGAGACGATCAGCTCTCCGCCCACGCCGGAGGCCACGCGGCCCAGCACGATCAGGTTCCGGATGTCATAGAACCGTGCGTACAGGAAAAGCGTATGGGCGAGATACACGCCGATGGATTTGAAGATCTCCAGCGCATACGGCAGGCCCTGTTCGGCCAGCTTCTGCACTTCCTTGAGCTTCTCGGCAGGGGTCAGGCTCTCGGAAAGCGCGATTCCGGCGGCGGGGGCCAGCTTGGAAACTGCGTCCTGCGAGAAATACTTGCAGCCGACGCCGAGATCGCCCGACCACTCGTCGCGCATGGCGTTCTCGTTCAGATCGACCGGGGCAAAGGCCAGTTCACTGAACCAGCCGAGCAGATTGCTGTCGGCGTTCACGTAGCCGACCGCCTCGCTCGTGCCCATGGCAAGGCCCATGACGGAGCCTTCGCCGAGGCTCATGGAGCCTGCCAGCGCCGACACATCGCCGTCGTTGGCGACAACGATGGGCACGTCGCCGATCTCTCGGGCCGCACGGTCGTAAACCGTCTTGACCTCCTCGCGGCGGGCGCGCGGGACCTTGATAAAGATGGAGGACACCATCGGCGCGTTGCCGATGAACACGCCTGCGGACGACACGCCGATGCCGTCCACGCGGGGCAGTTTGGACGCCGCCGTTTTGAACGCGGCGACGATGCCGTCATACTGGTACTGCGGGTCCTCGCTCGTCTTGGGATGCCAGACGACCTCCTCGGAGTAGACCGTCTTGCCGTCTATGACAGCAGACACCTTGCGGTCGGAGCCGCCCGCGTCAAAGCCGATGCGGCAGCCGTTCGTATGGCCGCCGACCTTTCTGGTCTGCTCGTGCGCCTGCGGGAAGTTTGCCGCGTCTGTGACGACGATCTCAAACGGCCGCTCGTACACGTCCTGCATGAAACCGACATCGAACTCGCGCTTCCCGCCCGCGCGGTACTCGTCCTGCATACGCTTTGCGATCGCATCGTCGCCGCACAGATATACGCGCCAGCCGCCGACGCTCCACAGGAGCATCTTGACGCAGCGCTCAGCATAACGGTAGTTTGCCTCGGCGAATGCAGGGCCGCGCAGCTTCGTCTCGTATACGGTCACAAGGCCGTTTTCACGCTCGACCGCGATTTTGAACGGGCGCTCCGCGCCTTTTTCATATGCGCTGGCCCAGACGCCGAAGGGAATAAACGCGCGGTCCAGCGCGGGCAGATTCCTGATCTGGTATTCAATGCCTAAATACTGCATAGCTGTCCTTACTGCGGCATTCTGGCTGCCGCTACCTCGTCGCAGATGAGCGTCACATCGGGATGGAACTGCAGGATGGAGCCGGGAACCTCCGGCGTGACCGGCCCGAAGAAGACCTTATAGAGAATGTCGGCCTTGTCCGCGCCCGTGATGACCATGACGATCTTCTTCGCGGCCATGACTGTGCCGACGCCCATGGTGATGGCGGCTGTCGGGACCTCGTCGACGGAGTTGAAGAAGCGCTTGTTCGCTTCGCGGGTCATGTCCGTCAATTTCACTTCATGCGTCATGACCGGGAAATGGTCACACGGCTCGTTGAAGCCGATGTGGCCGTCGTGGCCGATGCCGAGCAGCTGGATATCCACGCCGCCCCAGTCCTCGATCTTCCGCTCATACGCCTCGCACATGGCGGGGATATCAGCAGCAAGGCCGTCTGGAACGATGGTGTTCTCAGGCTTGATGGAGATATGGTCAAACAGATTTTCCTGCATGAACCGGCGGTAGCTCTGCGGATGGTCGGGGGCAAGGCCCTTGTACTCGTCCAGATTGGCCGAGCGCACACGGCTGAAATCGATCAGACCGGCCTGTTCGCGGGCGATCAGCTCGCGGTACAGCGGCAGCGGGGTCGAGCCGGTCGCAAGGCCGATGACGCAGGCAGGCTTGGCATGGATGACGGCTTCAAATTCGTCGGCAGCGGCCTTGCCCATTTCTTCCGGGGTCTTTACTTTGATGATATTCAGGTGCAGCATAATTTATCTCTCCTTATTTGCTTCTTCAGCAACGATTTTCTGCATTTCGTTCCATTTTTTCTCCATGTCCGCGACCAGCCTGAACTGCGTGCGGGCACGGTCGAGGTTCTGGCCGTCGCGGTGGACGGCAAAATAGTGGTCGCCGTCGAGATAGTCCGTCAGGAAACGGACGCCGCATTCCATCGTCATGGTCTTCGCGCCAAGCGGAAGCAGCTCCAGCTCCTTCTGCGTTAGGCCCGGGCAGGAGCGGACATAGCCGCGTGTGAAGACGTGGAAGCGCTCGAGGCTCATTTCCATTCTGGACAGATCGCGCTCGTCCTCCGCGGCAGTCGCCGCGCCGAAGCGGATGGAGTCGCCGAAGTCATAGAGGCTGGAGCCGGGCATGACCGTATCGAGGTCGATGACGCACAGGGCCTTGCGCGTCTTTGCGTCCAGCAGAACGTTATTGAGCTTCGTGTCGTTGTGCGTGACGCGCAGCGGCAGCTCGCCTGCCTTCAGCGCGGTTTGCAGCGCCGCCATTTCAGACTGCCGGGCAAGCGCAAATTCGATCTCGGGCTGAACCTGCGCCGCCCGGCGCATGGGGTCGCGCTCCAGTGTCTCAAGGAACGCGCGGTAGCGGTCAGGGGTGTTGTGGAAATTCGGGATCGTCTCATGGAGCTTTTCTGCCGGGAATTCCGCCAGAAGCTGCTGGAACGTGCCGAAGCCGACGGCACTCTGGTAAAAATCCTCGTCCGTTTCCGGCTGCTGGAGGCAGATCGTGTCCTCCACAAAGTCATACACGCGCCAATAGCCCTCCTGCGCGTGCAGATAGCTTGCGCCGTCCGCCGTTTTGACCAGTGTCAGGACGCTGCGCGGGTCGTCTGTTTTTGTGCGCAGGAATTCCGTGACGGACGTGATGTTCTCCATCAGACCGGCCACGTCGCGGAACGTGTGATGATTGATCTTTTGCAGAATATAGCGGCGGCCGCTGGCCGTCACAGCCAGATACGTCGCGTTGATATGCCCGCAGCCATACGGCTCGCAGGAGACAGGCTCCGCGTCCAGGCGGAAGCCGCGCAGAATTTCAAACAGCGCTTCGCTCATCTCATTGCTCCTTTTTCGTCTTTTCTCCATCTTATCCTCCCCCGCTGCGGAAGACAACAGGTTTTTCAGATTTGTGCAGGATCTGATAAAATTCAGGCAGAATTTGAAAAAACAGTTGTCTGCGGTGCGAAATTGTGGTAAAAAGGATACAAAGGAGGCGGTCGTTTTGCAGATCAAAAATCTTTCCGCCGCACAGGTGCAGCCGTTCGGCGAGATCCTTTCCGCAGAATCGGAGCTGCTGCCCCCCTGCGCCGAGCGCTGGCAGATCCGGCCCGGCGCGGACGTCAGGGAGCTGCGCGCGGACGGGCCGGTCGTGCTGGACTATGTTTCGGGTATGCCGCTGCTGGTGATCTATGAGAAGGACGCGCGGAGCGTCTATTATCTCGACCGGGTGCTTGCGCTGCGGCCGGGCGTGCGGTTTTCCATCGCGGCGCTCGGCAGCGGCTGCGAGGTCGACTGCCGCACGCGGCAGCCGGGACTCGTGCAGCTGCTCGCGTGCCACCCGGCGGAGGAATTCTCCGGCACGGGGAGCGAACTGAAGCTGGAGCGGCTTTACACATTTTTTTATCAGGAGTGCGCCAGCGATTTTTATTTTCGCGGCGAACAGCACGAGGCGTTTGAGCTGGTCTATGTCGACCGGGGTGAGCTGCACAATCTGGCCGGAGGCGCGGATGTGCTGCTGCGGCAGCAGCAGCTGATGCTCATCGGACGGAACGTCTGGCATATGCAGTACGCCGACCGGCCGGTCAGCTTCCTGACCGTCTCGTTCCGCGCGGCGGAGCTTCCCTGCTCACGCCTGACCGGGCGGGCGCTCAGCTTAACGGCCCGGCAGATCGGGCTTGTCCGGCAGATGCTGGAGGCGCACGGCGCGGAGAGCTACGCATACGACTGCGTGGAGAGTCTTCTGAAGCTGCTGCTGGCCGATCTGCTGCGCGGTCTGGACCGGCAGCCGTCCGCCGACGCCGCGCAGCCCCTGCCCGCGACCAGCCACACCGAGCGCCGCATCGTCGACCGCCTTGTCCAGCTCATCTCCGCGCGGGCCGGGGAAAAGCTCAGCCTGCAGGCGCTTGCCGACGAGGCGCACATCAGCACGACATATCTGCACCGCCTGTTCCGCTCTCAGCTCGGTATCTCGCCGGGGGCGTATATCGCAAAGATCCGGATCGAGGAAAGCAAGCTCCTGCTGCGCGGCGGAGCGCTGTCCATGGGCGAGATCGCAAAAAAGCTCGGCTTTTCCAGCCAGCAGCACTTTTCCCGTCAGTTCCGCACCGTCACGGGCATGACGCCGTCCGAATACGTGCGCAGCCTGCGCTGACAGGCGGGGACGCGTTGCGCAGATCGCCGGATTTAACTGTTGTTTTTTTCTGTGCAGCGCGGCATAATACATTATATATTATATTGGAAAGGGAGTTCTTTTTATGGAATCCATCCGTGGGTATTTCAAAGCGCTCAAGTGGCGCAGTCTGATCGTCGCGTTTTCGGCGATTTTGCTGGGTCTTCTGTTCATCCTGACACCGCAGGCGTCGGCGGACGTGATCTGCTACGTGGCTGGCATTTTGCTGCTGGCCTCCGGCATTGCGGCGGTCATTTCGTATCTGGCCTCCGGGCGGCTGTTCGGGTCGTATGCGCTGGTGTCGGGCATCGTGCTGCTGGTGTGCGGCGTGTTCTGCCTGCTGCGGCCGGAGATCATTCAGGGCCTGCTGACGGTGCTGTTCGGCGTGTTCCTCGTCATTGACGGCATGATGACGCTGCAGGACGGCGTGGACTGCGCGCGGGCGCGGCTTGCAGGCTGGTGGGTCCCGGCGCTGCTGGGCGCGGTCACGATCGCGCTGGGCTGCGTGGTGCTGTTCGGCAAATTCGACTCCATCATGCTGCTGGCCGGGATCTCGCTGATCGCAGACGGCGTGTTCGATCTCATTGTGACCCTCGCCTTCTCCAAGCGCATCCGCACCGCGCGGGAAAAGCTGCGCATCTACGCAAACGGCCCCATCATCGACTCGGAAAAGGTCGACGACTGACCGCAGCATGAGTGCCAAAAAAATTTAAGGACAGATAAATATTTTTTGTTTTCCCCGTGCGGAATGCTTGACACCGCTCTGTCAATCCTGTACAATGATCATGGGGATTTTGTCCCCGCAATCATACAGATTGAACATGATGGAGGAACAAACATGAAAAAGATCATCGCATTGCTGCTCGCAGCAATCATGGTTCTCGGTCTGGCTGCCTGCGCTTCCAAGACGGAGACCACCGAAGCCTCTGACGTCAAGAACGTCGTCTACATCGTCAACGGCAACCTGGGCGACAAGTCCTTCTTCGACTCCGCACAGGCCGGCATCGACGAGCTGGTCAAGGCAGGCCGCATCACCTGCAAGACCATCGAGCTCGGCGGCACCGACGAAGACCAGCCGAAGTGGCTGTCCACGCTGTACGACGTTTCCCAGTCCGGCGAGTATGACCTCGTCATCTGCGGCACCTACCAGATGCCCGACTACCTGAAGGAAGTCGCCACGAAGTATCCCGATCAGCTCTATCTGATCTTCGACGACAACACCTATGCCGGTGAGAACTCCAACGTCGTCAACATCACCTACAAGCAGAACGACATGGGCTATCTGGTCGGCACCTTCGCCGCCTGCATGACCACGGATACCAGCGTTGCCAACATCAACGAGGACGCGGTCATCGGCTTCGTCGGCGGCGTTGATTCCCCGGTTATCAACGACTTCCTGACTGGCTTCATTGAGGGCGCACAGGCTGTCAACCCCGACATCAAGGTCGACACCCGCTACACCAACGACTATGTCGATACCGCAATCGCCAAGGAATTCGGCTACTCCATGATCAACGACAACAAGTGCGACATCATCTGGGGCGTTGCCGGCAACGCGGGCAACGGCGCGGCTGAGGCTGCTCTGGACACCGGCAAGGCATGGTTCATCGGCGTCGACTCCGACCAGGAGCTGACCTTCTCCTCCGACCTGGCAGCGCTGACACTGACTTCGGGCCTGAAGAACATCGGCAACTCCATCATCTGGATCTTCGACCAGTGGGATGCCGGTAAGACCTACTGGGGCAGCGAAGTCCAGCTCGGCCTTGCAGAGGGCGGCGTCGGCATCGTGACCGACAAGAACTACGACAAGTACGCCTCTGCCGACACCAAGGCCGCCGTTGAGGCTGCTCAGAAGGGCATCATGGACGGCAGCATCAAGGTCGACACCGCGTTCGACGCCAACTTCGACCTCGCCGCTCTGCGCGACTCTGTCAGACCGTAAGTTCATTTTCGATCGAGCTTTCTTTTAACCTTGTAGGGGCGGGCGACTCTGCCCGCCCCTTACATGCTTCTGCGATAAAAGCGGGCGGCAGAGTCGTCCGCCCCTACAAAATCAGATTCCCCTTTAAGTAACAGTGAATAACGAAAAAACGAACCCGCGTTTGTTCTTTATTCACTATTACTTATTGCTTTTTCATACGCACGACTTTTTCTAAAGAAAGAGAGGAACATATCGTATGCCAGACGAAAAAACCGGCCGTTTGGACGAGGACTATGTCGTCCAGATGAAAGGGATCACAAAGGTGTATCCCAACGGCGTCGCGGCCAATCAGGGTGTGGATTTTAACCTCCGCAGGGGCGAGATCCACGCGCTGATGGGTGAAAACGGCGCCGGCAAGTCCACGCTCATGAAGATGCTGTTCGGTCTGGAGCAGCCGACGAGCGGCGAGATCTGGGTGCACGGCGAAAAGCTGACGCTCTCGTCCCCCACCGTCGCCATTTCCCACGGGATCGGCATGGTACACCAGCATTTCATGCTCGTGCCGAGCCTGACCGTTGCGGAAAACATGGTGCTCGGCATGGCTCCGCGCAAGGGACTGTTCATCGACCACGCGAAGGCCGTCGCCATCACAAAGGAATACGCGGAAAAATACAACCTGCACGTCGAACCTGAGGCCAAGGTCATGGACATCCCGGTCGGCATGAAGCAGAAGGTCGAGATCCTCAAGGCGCTCGTGCGCGGCGCAAAGATCCTGATCCTCGACGAGCCGACGGCCGTTCTGACCACGCAGGAGACGGTCGAGCTGTTCAAGGAGCTGCGGCATTTAAAGGAGCAGGGCTATACCATCGTCTTTATTTCGCACAAGCTGAACGAGATCATGGAGATCACCGACCGGCTGACGATCATGCGCGGCGGGCGCTCGATGGGCGTTTACAACACGTGCGACGTGACGAAGGAGGAAATTTCGCGTCTGATGGTCGGCCGCGATGTCATTCTGAATGTGCAGAAGGACAAGGCGCAGCCGTCGGATGTTGTGCTGCGCGTGCGCGACGTCGAATACGTCAACGAGTGGCACAAGAAGATGCTGGACAAGATCTCCTTCGACGTGCGCCGGGGTGAAATTCTCGGCATTGCGGGCGTCGAGGGCAACGGCCAGAAGGAGCTGGTCGATATGCTCTTCGGCTTCCTGACGCCGAACGCGGGCACGGTGACGATGCAGTCGGAGAATCTTCTCGGCCTTTCGCAGCAGAAGCTGCGCGACAAGGGCGTCGCCCTCATCCCGGAGGACCGTATGCTCTATGGCATTGCGGGCAGCGCGTCCATCGAGGAAAATCTCATTTCCGACCGTTCGGCGGAAAAGCGGCTGAACCATGGCCCGCTTTTCAACATGAAGGCCATTCACGACGAGGCGGACAAGCTGATCGAGGACTACGCCGTTTTGTGCAAATCCCGCAAGCAGCAGGTCGGTATGCTCTCGGGCGGCAACATTCAGAAGGTCGTCGTCGCGCGCGAATTTTCCGGCAATCCGGTGCTCATTCTTGCCGACCAGCCGACGCGCGGCATTGACGTCGGCGCGACGGAATTCATCCGCAAAAAGCTCGTCGAGCTGTCTCGCTCCGGCATTGCGGTGCTGCTGATCTCGGCAGATCTGGCGGAGGTCATGGAGCTGTCCGACAGTCTGATCGTCATGCACGGCGGCAAAATTGCCGCGTATTTTGAAGACACCTCCACCCTCACCGACGATGTGATGGGCGAATACATGCTCGGGCTCAAGACCCAGAGCGAAGAGGAAATCAGGAGGGTTTGCCATGACTAAGAAACGTCAGATCCTGTTCTCCGTGATCCGCGGTCTGCTCGCCATTCTCATCGCGCTGCTTGTGGCGACGCTGCTGATCTTCCTGTCGGCAGACGGAAGCAGCTTCTCCGAGAAGCTTTCCGCCACCGGCGACGCATTAAAGCAGCTGCTCGTCGGCCCGCTGTTCCGCATGGGACGCAGCGGCACCACCTTTGATTTCAAGCGCCTGACCGACATTCTGGCCTCGATGATCCCCATCATCTTCACCGGCCTTTCCGTCTGCGTCATGTTCTCCGCCAACCAGTTCAACCTCGGCGCGGAGGGCGGCATCATGCTCGGCGCGTTCACGACCGGCATGGTCGCGGTCTATGTGCCGATGGCGGCGTTTTTGCATCCGGTCGTGGGCGTTCTGGCCGGCGGTCTGGCTGTTGCCGCGATCATGCTGCTGCCCGCGCTTTTAAAGACCAAGCTGAATGTGAGCGAAATGGTCTGCTCGCTGATGCTCAACTACATCATCATGTATCTCATCAAATACCTGATGAACACGTATCTTGCCGACAAGACCAAGGGCCAGATCCAGTCGTATGAATTTCTGGAGACGTCCAGGATCGCGCCGCTCATTGACAACGGCTCGAAGCTCTCCTGGGGCTTTGTCATTGCGATCGCCTGCGTCGTGCTGATTGGCCTTTTCATGTTCAACACCCGCTGGGGCTACACCATCCGCATGATCGGCATCAATCAGGCGTTTGCCAAATATTCTGGCATGAAGGTCGCGACCGTGATCGTGCTGTCGCAGGTGCTGGGTGGCTTCCTGGCCGGTATCGGCGGTGGCATCGAGATGCTTGGCCGATACCCGACGTTCTCGTGGAGTTCGCTTCCCGGCTACGGCTGGACGGGCATCACCATTGCGATCCTCGCGGGCAACAATCCGTGGTTCGTACCGTTCGCGTCGTTCTTCATGGCGTATCTCACAAAGGGCTGCGAGCTGATGGCGACGTATGCAAACGTACCGTCGCAGCTGATCGATATCATTCAGGGCGTCATTTTCCTGTTCTTCGCCGCCGAGCAGTTCCTGTCCAAATACCGGCAGAAGCTGGTCGTCAAGACGGCGCAGGAGGAGCTTGCCGCGAAGGCTGCGCTTGAAGCGCAGAAGGGAGGTGCCGAGCGTGCTTGATTTTCTGAAAATGCTGCTGACGCCGGAGTTCTTCTTCTCCATCATCCGCATTTCCGCGCCCATCCTGTTCGCAACGCTGGCGGCCATCGTGGTTGAAAAGGCGGGCTTCTGCAACATCGGTCTGGAGGGTCTGATGATGTTCTCCGCGCTGACCGGCTCGCTCGTGTCCTATTATGCGCACAGCTGGATCTGGGGATTGCTTGCCGCGCTGGCCATCGGCGTTCTCATGAGCCTGATGATGGGCTTCTTCGCCTTCCAGCTCAAGACCGATATCACGCTTGTCGGCATCGCCGTCAACATGATGGGCTCCGGCGGCACGCTGTTTTTGTGCAAGGTCATCACGAACCTGTCCGAGGGCACATCCATGGCGTCCTCCACCGGTTTGATCACCTCAAATCTGCTGATCCCGAACATCAACATTCCGCTGATCGACAAGATCCCCTTCCTGGGCAGCATCATTTCGGGACACAACCTGCTGACGTGGATCGCGTTCATCTGCTGCGCGCTCACGAGCGTGATGCTGTATAAGACGAGCCTCGGTCTCAATATCCGCGCGGTCGGCGAAAACCCGAACGCGGCCAGCTCCGTCGGCGTTTCCGTGCTGAAGATCAAGTACATCGCCATCGGCTTCTCCGGCCTCATGTGCGGCTTCGGCGGCGCGTTCATGTCGATGTACTACGCGGCCGGATGGTCCCTTGACATGGTCGCAGGACGCGGCTTTATCGCGCTGGCAGCACAGGCCATGGGCGGCGGTGAATGCCTCGGCGGTATGCTGTCCTCGCTCGTGTTCGGCTTTGCGCAGGCACTGGGCATCAAATTCTCCGCCGTCGGCCTCGACTCGAACCTCGCCTCCCCCATCCCCTACGCCGTTACCATCATCGGCCTTGTGATCTTCTCCCTCGTGCGGCGCAGCCGCGCGAAGAAGCTGCACTCGGCTGCCGCACTCAAATAAGGAGGGCTTTATGTCCGAACACAAAAAGATCCCCGTCATTCTCGACGGCGACCCCGGCCATGACGACGCCATTGCGTGGGTCCTGGCGCGGGCCAGCCGGGATCTCGGGATCCTTGCCGTAACGTCCTGCTGCGGCAACCAGACGATTGAAAAAACGACCTATAACGCACTGCGCGTCTGCACGCTCATCGGCCTGCACGCGCCGGTCGGGAAGGGCTGCCCGCATCCGCTTCTGAACGACGTGATGAACGCGCCGTCTGTCCACGGCGAATCGGGCCTTGACGGCCCGGCGCTGCCGGAGCCTGCGTTTGAAGCCTCTGCGCTTTCCGCGCCGGAGCTGATGGCGAAGGTGCTGCGTGAATCGCCGGAGCCTGTCACCATCGTGGCGACCGGCCCGCAGACGAACGTTGCGGCGCTGCTGCTGGCACACCCGGAGCTGAAATGCAAAATCGCCCGCATTTCCCTGATGGGCGGCGGCATCGCCACCGGCAACTGGACGCCTGCGGCGGAATTCAACATTCTCGTCGACCCGGAGGCAGCACGGATCGTATTCACATCCGGCATCCCCATCACAATGGCCGGTCTGGACGTGACGGAAAAGGCGCTGATCATGCCGGAGGATTTTGAGCGCGTGCGCGCGCTCGGAAATCCGGTCAGCGATATCGTTGCGCAGTGGCTGGAGTTCTTCTACCGATTCCACCGCTCCATTGGCTACGCTGGTGCGCCGATGCACGACCCGTGCGCGGTCATGGCGCTCATCCATCCCGAAATTTTCACTATCCGGCCCATGTATGTCCAGATCGAAACAGCGGGCGAATACTGCCGCGGCACGACCGTGGGCGATCTGCTCGGCTTCTCCGGGCACGCGCCGAATGCGGACGTGCTGATGGACGTTGACCGGGGCCGCTTCGCCGATCTGCTGGTCGAAGCCATCAAATTCTACGGGGAGGCAGAGGCATGACAACCAAACAGATTCCAGTCTGGATCGACTGCGACACCGGCACGGACGATTCCGTTGCGATCATGCTGGCCCACGCGCTGCCGGAGCTTTCGGTCGTCGCGCTGTCCGCCGTGGCGGGCAACAGCCCCCTCTACAACACCTTCCCGAACACACGGCGCATCGTGCATCTGCTGGGCGCCGATTATCCGGTCTATCCCGGCGCGGAGCGCCCCCTTGTGCGGGAACCGCACGTGGCCGGCAAGTTCCATGGCGAAAACGGCCTCGGAGATGTCGAGCTGCCCCTGCCGGACTGTGTGCCTGAAACCACGCCCGCGTGGGACGCACTCTATGAAGCGGCGAAGCGGATGCCGGGCGAATTGCGTCTGGTCGCGACCGGGCCGCTGACAAACGTGGCCATCGCGCTGACAAAATACCCGGAGCTGAAAACTCTGCTGCACTCCATCGCCCTGATGGGCGGCGCAGCCGTCGGCGGCAATGTGACGCCTGCGGCGGAGTTCAACATTTACGACGACCCGGACGCGGCGCAGATCGTGTTCAAATCCGGCGTGCCGCTCGTCATGTGCGGTCTTGACGTTACGATGCAGGCCGAGCTTCGCCCCGCAGACTGGGACGAAATGGCCGGATACGGCAATCGCTGCGGCAGCCTGGTACGCGAGCTGTTTGCCTGCGCGTGGAGCGCGGTGCAGACCGTTGGGCTCACGGGCGTCGCGCAGCATGATTCCTGCCCTGTCCTGTATCTGGCACACCCGGAGCTGTTCGAGGGAAAAATGGCGGGCGTTTTCGTGGAAACGCAGGCCGAGCTTACGCTCGGCAAGACCGTCACCGATCTGCAGAGCGACAAAAAATTCGAGCAGAAAAACGCGCTCGTGCTGCTGAAGCTCGACCGCGAAGCATTTATGCAGCTCCTGAAGGACTGCATCCGGACACTTCCGTAAATCCGCAAAACACCCCGTATGTCAGACATACGGGGTGTTCGTTTTACACCACCGCCCCTTACCGCGCGCGGTGCGGCAAGGGGCGGCTTTGAGCGAGATCATCTATCATGCTCTCGCACTCATTTCAGCTCTGCGGCAAATGTGATGCGGCTTTCCTGCACGCTGGCGCGGATGGTGCCGTGGTGGGCTTCTGCGATGCTCTTGGCGATGGGGAGGCCGATGCCGAAGCCGCCGGTCGCAGCGGTGCGGGAGGCGTCCGGCCGGTAGAAGCGGTCAAACAGGCGGTCCAGCGCCCCGTCCGTGTCAAGCGTCAGGGTAAAATAGCGCATGGAATACTGTGTTTCCTGATTGAACGGCCCCTTCGGCGGCTCCTGCGGCTGCTGCATGGACCGCACCGCGTCCGGGCCGGACTGCGGCTTCCCGGCAGGCGCGCCGGGGTCCGGCCCTTCGCAGATGAGGTCGAGCATATCGTTGATATCCCGGTTCGTGGATACGAAAAATGATTCTTTTCAAAAAACACGCCGAGCGCCTCGGCCAGATCTGCCTCGTCCTCCGCAAGCAAAAGCCGCATACCGCCGCCTCCTCTTATGTTCTGTTTTGATTATACAGGCACTTTCTGTGAACCGCAAGCGTCAGAGCGCTTCTTTGTCCGACGTGCGGGCGCAGAAGATCGTGCTGCAGAAGCTCTGCGGCGACGCCGGGCAGCACGGAGGCCGCCGAGCACAGCAGAAAGATCGCCGGCGTTATTTCCGAGGTAATGATCGAATCAAGCACAGAACATGACCTCCTTTATGGCCCCAGCATAGCAGCCGCACCTAAAGCCAGCCTAAAGGATCATACGGGCCGCGGCGCGGCGGGCCTGTGCGAAGATCGTCCGCGTCCGAACAGACGAAAAAACGCTGCGAACGAAACTGTTCGCAGCGTTTGGAGCGGGTGACGAGGCTCGAACTCGCTACCTCCACCTTGGCAAGGTGGCGCTCTACCGGATGAGCTACACCCGCAACTCAAATTGCAGGTTTATTATAGCAGAAGTTCCGGAAAAGTCAAGTGTTTTTTTCGAGATTTGCGGATATTTACGGCAGCATATAGGGCTGCAGCGTGCGGAAGATGAGGCTGAAGACCTGCTCGTCCAGTTCGGGCGTATCCTGCAGATCGCCGCAGAGCACGTGCGAGACAAAGCTGAGGATCGTCTCAAATATATGCGCCATCAGCAGCCAGCTGTCGTGCGAGGAGATGAAGTAGCGGCTGAGACGGGCCTGAAGCTGCTGGTAATTGCGGTGGTGCAGCTCGTGGGCGCTGGCAAGGAACTGCGCGGAATAATAATAGCGCAGATAGAACCGAATGTCGTCCGGCTGGGCCAGGCAAAAGCGCCACACCGGCTCCCACAGCGCGCGGCAGCGCTGCTCCAGCGGCTGGCCGGGCGCGTCCATCACGTCCAGATTTTTCAGAATCGTCTGCACGAAGCGCAGGTCAGTGCGGCTGAACGCGGCCTGAAGCAGCGCGTCCTTGCTGCCGAAATTCCGGTAGATATAGACCTCATTGCACGGAACCTCCGCCGCGATCAGCTTGGTCGTTGTGCGGTCAAGCCCCTCGCGCGCAGCAACGCGGACGACCGCGTCGATCAGCAATTCCCGGTAATTCTCTTTGAGTGCCATAGCCGAACCTCCTGAAAGCAGAGCAGGTATTTAGCATACTATACTACGCGGAGCGAAAAAAAGCAAGGTAATTGCTGTAAACCACGCAAAAAGCCGAACAAGAAGACTTTTCACGCACGCATGTGTTTTTCAGTCTTTATGCTCCCGCTCGGTCACGTTCGCCCACGTCATCATCCTGCCAATCAGCTTTTCCATGTCCACGACCGGGGAGATCAGATACGCCGCGTCGACCAGCGTTTCATCCAGCGACAGCAACGAAAAATACGCGCCGCTGCTGTTCGCAATCAGCGTGAGCCGCCCGCAGCGTGCGCGCTGGGCGGCAAAAAACCGGGGAAATTCTTCTCTGGCCTCCCACGGGGTCTGCGCGCGGTAGTCAAAGCCGAGCACCTCGCTGTCCGGGAAGAGAGCGCTGTAATGCTCCGCTTCCTCCGCAGAACCGCCCTTTCCATGGACGTATACAACGATCTGTTTCATTCTCATAACTCCTGATAAACATGCAGCGCAAGCCATCTTCGTGTCCGGCAGCCGGCGCTGTTTCATTTTGCATGGAAATCGGTCAATGCGTATCGTCGATTATATATCACACTTCATTTTTTGTCAATCCAGAGGTTTGCGCCCCAACAAAGGCTTCCCTTGGGCGCAAGGGAAGCTGACTGAAGGGATTCGAACGCTGCAAATCCCCTCCGTCATTTTCCTCGAAAATGACGCCTCCCCTTACCGTGCGGAGCACGGCAAGGGGAGGCTTTTACGTTTGTCTTATTATTCGGTGTAGAGGTAGCTGTATTTGCCGCGGAGGGTAAGGATCAGAGTCTCAATATCCTGCGACAGCTCGTTCGGCTGGGACAGGTCGAGGACTTCGTCTTTTTCCAGACGGACGCGGATCTTGTCGCCGCCGAGGAACAGGACGCCCCTGTTCTCGCTCTCGTTCATGTCCTTTTCGGTCTGGAAGAGCGTGAACTTGTCGTGGCACGGCTCGGAGGCATACGGGCAGAACTGCGTGCAGTTGCCGCACTCGTTGCACATCTTGTCGACGTGGACGATCTCATGGCGGCCATCGGCCAGCTTGACCACGACGTTCGCGCGGTTCGGGCAGGAATCGACGCAGTTTTCGCAGACGGTATTGCAGTCGAGGCAGCGTCCGCCCTCACAGCAGGCGCAGGAGGCCATCTTCAGGATGCTCTTCTTGGCAATCGCATCAGCCTTGGCAGGATAAGCCTGCTCGGGAATTTCATACGTGTGCGCCTTGCCGATGACGGCCTCCGCAAACGCGGCGGCGTCCGCAATGCCCTCGACGACGGTGGCCGGGCCGCGGTGCGCATCGCCTGCCGACCAGACGTTTTCCACGTTGGTCTGGAAGGCCGGGCCCTTGCGGCCCATTTCGATGCCGTTTTCGGCCATGAGCTTCGCGTCAACCTTCTCGCCGATGGCGGAGATCACGAGATCGCACGGAATCTCAAACGTTTCGCCGGTGGCGACGGGGCTGCGGCGGCCGGATGCATCGGGCTCGCCGAGCTTCATCTGATTGCAGACCAGCTTGCCGTCCTTCTGCTCGACGGGAGCCGCCAGCTCGACCAGCTTCACGCCCTCGTCGATGGCAAGCTTCAGCTCATGCTCATCGGCGGGCATTTCCTTCTTCGTGCGGCGGTAGACGATGGTGGAGGAGGCCGCGCCCATGCGCTTGGCGACGCGGGCTGCGTCCATGGCGGTGTTGCCTGCGCCGACGACGACCACATGGCCCTCAAGGCACGGCTTGACCTGCTGCTTCATTTCCTTCATCCAGCCGATGACGCCCTTGACATTGCCGGGGATGCCGAGTTCGCCCGCCTGCCATGCGCCGGTGGCCATCAGGATGTGGGTGTAGCCCAGCTTCTTGAGCTCTTCCACGCTGGGAGCCGGTGCGCCGCACTTGACTTCGACGCCAAGGCGCTCCATGAGCGCAACATCCTTGTCGAGCGCTTCGTCGGAGATGCGGAACGCGGGAATGACATAGCGCGGCACGCCGCCGAGCTTCGCTTCGCGCTCGAAGATCGTGGTTTCCACGCCGCCGCGGGCGAGGAAGTAGGCAGCCGCAATGCCGGTCGGGCCGCCGCCGATGATCGCGGCCTTCTTGCCGGGCAGCTTCGCGGTCGGCTTCATGGACGCCATAAGCGCGCCGTAGCCGTGCTCCGCTGCGACAAGCTTGGTGTCGCGGATGTGGACGGATTCATCATAGAAGTTGCGCGAGCACTTGTTCTGGCAGCGGTGCGCGCAGATCGTGCCGGTCAGGAACGGCAGCGGGTTCTTTTCCGTGATCAGCTTCAGCGCCGGGCCGTACAGTCCGCGGCGGACGAGCTCCATGTACTCCGGAATGTCCTGATGGATGGGGCAGCCGCCCTTGCAGGGTGCGGTGAAGCAGTCGATGAGGGGCACCTTGTCCTCACTCTTGCGGGCAGGCAGGGGCTTGATGGGCTTGAGGTGATGGAAATCGCTGTGGCTGGCGGCGGACATATCGCTGATCGCGGCGGAATCCGTGCCATTGAACGCGTGATACGGCAGCTTTTCCGTCTTTTCGACCATCTGGGCCAGACGGTTGTATCCGCCGGGCTTCAGGATGGTAGTCGCGACGGTGATGGGCCAGATGCCTGCGGCAAACAGCTTGTCGCAGTTGAAGAATTCCGCGCCGCCCGCGAAGGAAATGCGCATTTTGCCGTTAAACTGACGGCTGATGCGGCTGCACATCTCGATGGTCAGCGGGAAGAGGCTGCGGCCGGACATATACATTTCGGTGCCGGGCAGCTCGTTCCGGGTGGTGTCGACGGGGAAGGTGTTGGAGAGCTTGAGGCCGAATTCCAGGCCCCTGGAGTCTGCCAGCGCCTGCAGGCGCTCGAACATCGGCACGGCATCGGCCCACTGCAGATCCTCGTTGAAGTGGTGCTCGTCGAAGACGATGTAGTCATAGCCCATGGAGTCGAGGATGGTGCGGGCGGTCTTGTAGCCGAGGATGGTCGGGTTGCACTTGACGAAGGTGTGCAGGCCCTTTTCGGTCAGGAGATAGGACGCGATGCGCTCGATCTCCTGCGGAGGACAGCCATGGAGCGTGGAAACCGTGACGCTGCGGCTGACGCGCGGGGAGATAGCGGCAATGAAGTCCTTTTCCTCCGGGAACAGCTCGGTCAGAACGGCGAGACACTCTTTGAACTGTGCGGTGTTCGACGCGTCCATCATGTTGTCGATGTAGCTGTTGACCTTCTCGCCCTTGATGCCCTCGAGATCATAGCCGACAGACATGTTGAACACGAAGCCGTCCGGGGAGCCGAGGCCGTAGACCCTGGACAGGACCTTGAGCGCGCACCAGGCCTTGATATACTCATTCTGCGCCTGCGGGACTTCGAGCTCGGTCGACCATTCCTGGTTGTAGCCCTCGTCAGCGGCCAGAATGCACGGACGCGGCACGCAGTGGGCCAGCTCTTCGCCGTCCATCTTCTGCACGGTCTTGACCTCGAAGAAGCGGGCGCCTGCAAAATAGGCGGCGATGATGTTCTGCGCCAGCTGGCTGTTGGGGCCTGCTGCCGGGCCGAACGGTGTCTCGATCGTCTCGCCGAAGATGGGGAGCGTCTTGCCGGTGGCATAATACGGCGTATGCACGCCGAAGATCTCACCCTCGCGGGCGTATTCGGTGACGATCCAGTTCATCAGAGACTTGAACGGGATCGGATACATTTTTTCAGACATTTGATTACCTCCTAATTTTTAATAGCCGCGGCCCTTCCAGAACAGCATCAATACGATGGGCAGACCGGCCGTTACGAATGTCAGAAGATCCTTTGCGAATGCCAGCGCCTGCGCGCCGAGATCCGCTGCGCTGAACAGGGCCAGAATGCTGGTCAGGAAGATCAGAATACTTTTGAAAAACGGAAGGACTGAAACGGCAAAGATTACGGTTACTCCCGCACGTTTTCCGCAGAGCAGCAGGACCCAGCCGACCAGCGCGGCCAGCCCGGCAAACGCGGCAATATACACGGTCAGCTTCCCCGGAAACAGCTCCGGCAGATAATACTCAAAGAACGAATTGAGACAGCGCAGGCCGAGCCGTTCCGTTCCGATATCGAAGAGGGCAAACAGCGCGGCGTCGAGCGTGGAGAACACAAGCACGGCAAGCAGGAGCCACTTGCAGACTCTCTGACGGGTGGTTTCGTACATTGGGAACCCTCCTGTTCTTCACTGTAGGGGCCGATGCCCACATCGGCCCATTGAGAAGTTGCGAATTCGCCGTAGATTTCCGTAAAAACGGACATATTCTGCACGGGCCGATGTGGGCATCGGCCCCTACAAAACGCAGAAGTGGCTTAATATTCTCTGTGGTTCAGTGCGCCCCAGAGCTTCTTGGCGGCTTCGAGGATATGCGCGTTTTCGGCTTCCTCGTCGATGCCGATGAGCTCGCGGTCCTTCATCAGAAGCTTGCCGTTGGCAATGGTCGTGCGGCAGAGCTTGCCGGTCATGCCGAAGAGGATGTGGCCGTCGATGTTCTCATCCGAGAACGGGGTGAACGGCTTGTAATCCATGACGATGATATCGGCGGCAGCGCCGGCCTTGAGAACGCCCAGCTCGTCCGGGAAATACTTTGCGCCGATCTTCGCGTTGTTTTTAAAGAGCATGCCCGTGACTTCGCACCATGCGACGTTCGGCAGGCAGGCGTTCAGGCGCTGGACGCAGAGCGCGGCCTTCAGCGATTCGATCATGTCGTTCGTCCATGCGTCGGTGCCGAGGCCGAGCAGGATGCCCGCCTTGGACAGCGGCAGCACCGGGCAGACGCCGACAGCGTTGGACATATTGGATTCGGGGTTGTTGACGACCATGGTGTGGGTGTTCTGGATGAGTTCGATCTCAGCCGGGTTCACATGGATGCAGTGGCCGAGGATGGTCTTGTCGCCCAGGATGCCGTGGTCGTGCAGGCGCTGCACGGGGCGGCGGCCGTAGTTCTGCAGGCTGTCATAGACGTCGTTCATGCCCTCGGAGACGTGGATGTGATAGCCGGTGCGGCCGTTATTGGCCTCGACCATGCGGTCGAAGGTCTTGTCGGAGATGGTGAACAGCGCGTGGCCGCCGAACATGGCGGCGAGCATCGGGTCCTTCTGCTGCTCGCAGTAGGTGATCCAGTCGGCGTTCTCCTTGATGGCCTGCAGGCACTTTTCCTCGCCGTCACGGTCGGAGACCTCGTAGCACAGACAGGAGCGGATGCCGAATTTCTTGGCGCTCTCGCCGATCTGGAACAGGGAGCCGGGGATCTCGCAGTAGGCCGCGTGATGGTCGAAAATGGTCGTGACGCCCTGCTTGATGCAGTCGATGTACAGGGCATCTGCGGAGGCGCGGGAGCCTTCGAGCGTCAGCTTGCGGTCCATGGCCCACCACGTACCGTCGAGGACCTCATAGAAGTTCGTGGGATTGTTGCCGACGATGGACAGGCCGCGTGCCAGCGCGGAATAGATGTGGGTGTGCGCGTTGATGAATGCGGGCATGATAACGCCGCCCTTGGCGTCGATGATCTCGGCCTGCGGGTATTTTGCGCGCAGCGCGGCTTCTTCGCCGACCTCGACGATTTTGGTGCCTTCATAGGCGACGGCGCCTTTTTCGTAATAGCCCTTGCCGCCCTCGTCGCGGGTGATGACGCGTCCGTTTGTGAGTAAGTTCATGGGGGTTCCTCCTTTTCGTGATGCTCACCGGTGCATATAACAAAAGTGCTTCAGATCTTCATCTGAAACACTCTGCCGTGCAAGCCGAGTGATAGTTGCAGCCCGTGTGCGAAACACTTCCTTACAGCTACCAATCTTAGATTGTAGTTTCATTATAAAGGGCGGGCAAAAAAAATTCAATGCTCCTGTCAAATTTTCTGCCCGCCATTTTTTACAAACTTCGCGCCTCATTTTTGAGCATTTTGCACGCCGTTTGCGATTGCGGAACAATATCTAGCCGATGCCCGTCCACTGCTCTGCCGCGCCCGGGACGCGGCAGGTATGATCGACCGCCGCCTCGATCAGATCGGCGTAATACCACGCCGTCTCGTCCTGATTGTCCCAGTACCACGCGGCGGCACGCAGCTGCGCATCTTCCCTGTCCGGACTGCGGGAGAGCAAACTGTTCATTGCGCGCGCAAGCTCCGCCCGGCTGACCGCCGCGCTGCCTGCGGCGCTCCCCTGCCCCGCTTCAAAAACCGTTTTCTCTTCCCACGCGCCGGTCAGCGCCGGAAATATCTCGCGGCCCGTCTCCGAGTCCGCCAGCGTGTCCAGCACGCCGCACAGCTCCCGCCAGCTGACTGCGGCAGACGGCAGGAACCAGCCGCCGTCTCCGAACGGCAGCAGTCCCAGGCCCGTGAGCTTTCCGATCTGCGCGCAGGCCCAGTGGTCGCCCGGCACATCAAAAAACGTCACGCGCTCCGGCTCCGGCAGCGGCTCCTCCGCCAGCCGCACGAGCGCGCAGGCAAGCTGCGCCCGCGTGACGGGCGCACCCGGCTGGATGCTTCCATCCGGGTAGCCGCAAAGATAGGCGCGGTGCGTCTGCTCCGCTGCCCGCGCAGGAAGCGCCATCACCGCTACCAGCGCCGCTGCGCAGAAAAGCCCCCGCAGCTGTTTTTTCATCTGCATCCCCTCTTCCGAAAGTTCTGCCCTTAGTGTGGCAGATTCGCCGCGCGGATACAGTCGGGACATGGGCAGGGAAAAGCAGGCAGAGCCGGCAGTGCGCTGCAGCATTCCCATCTTCTATGAAGCGGCAAAGGCTCCCCTTTGGAACAAGGAGAGCCTTTGGTACGGCGGTTATTCTTCCTCTCTATACGCCTTCAGCCCCGCGCGTCCCTCTTCGGTGACGGGCTTGAGCCAGCGCATGGATCTGAAGTGGAGCAGACACAGGATGCTCTTCGGGATGTCCTCGCCCAGATACGCGAGGATCACGACGCCGAGGAACGACACGTGCAGCACCCGCGTACCCAGCAGCGCCAGCGGGATGGCGACGACCCAGAGACTTGCAAGGTCGAAGATCATGCCCGTCAGCGTATCGCCGCCGGAGCGGAACACGCCCACGACCTGCACATAGGAGATATTGCGGAAGCAGTATTCCAGCGAGCAGAAGATCGTCACGGCGTAGGCCGTTGAGATGGTCGTGGCCGAAAGATTGTCGCCCATGGCGAACAGGGACACGAGCGGGTGCCGCGCGGCGATCATCGTCAGGCCCACAACGAGGCCCATCAGCGGCACCAGCACGGAAAAGCGCCGGGCGTCGGACACGCCGCGCTGAATTTTGCCGCTGCCGATGGATTTGCCGACCATGATGACGCAGGCGTTGCCGAGGCCGACATAGAACGCGAAGGCCAGCTCGGAAAACGTCTTGAAGATGGTCATGCCCGCGTAATATTCATAGCCCATGTTGGCATAAATGCGGTTGAGCATGAGCATACCGAGCGCCCACAGGCCTTCGTTCGACATGACGGGCAGTGCGCGGGCGCAGAACTCGCCGAGCTGCTTCAGGTTGAAGTCAAGCAGCTCCCGCACCGGGCCGACCAGCAGGTTTTTCTCAAACGCAGAGAAGATCAGAATCAGCACCGGCCCCAGCCAGGACGAAATGCACGTTGCGATGGCCGCGCCCTCTACGCCGAGCCGCGGCAGGCCGAACGCGCCGAAGATCAGGCCATAGTCCGCAAAGGCGTTGGCGATGGTCGTGACGATAGAGACATAGAGCGGCAGGCGGACGCGCTCTGTACCGCGCAGGACGTTGGACAGCAGATACGTCAGCGCGACGGCGGGATAGGAGAAGCAGACGATGCGCAGATACCGGCAGCCGGTTTCCACGACGGCGGGGTCTTGATTGAACAGGCCCAGCACCCATGTGGGCGCCGCCAGCGCGACAGCCAGAAAGCCGAGCGAAACGAACATCGCCAGCATCAGGCCGATGCCCATCACGCGCCGGATGCCCTTGAGATCCTTGACGCCCCAATATTGCGAGATAAACACGCTCATGCCCGAGCACAGGCCAAAGCCCAGAAGGCCGCACAGCCAGCCCCACTGGGCCGCCATGCCGACGGCGGAGAGCGTCACGTCGCCCAGCTGCGACACCATCAGTGTGTCGACCAGCTGGAACGAGCTTGTCAATACGTTTTGCAGCGCGACCGGGACCGCCAGCTTCACGGTCACGCGCCAGAAGGGCTTATCGCCCAGATAATCAGTCAGTTTCATAAGAAATAATACTCCAAGGCAAAGATGTGGGGATGCTGCCTTGCGGCAGTATCCCCACGAAGTTTTTCAGGTGGCGCAGGACACCGCGTCAGAAGAAAGCCTTTCGGAACGCATCCTTGCAAAGCAAGGCTGCTTATCCTGTCGGCTTCCTTCTTCCGCTCCAAAACGCAAGCGGAGCTCGCGTTTTGGCTTTGACGGAGTGCGTAGGGGCCGACGACTCTGTCGGCCTCAAAAATGTGGCAAATTCGCCGCAGATTTTCGAAAAAACACTGCGTTCTGCGGGCGGACAGTGTCGTCCGCCCCTACAGATTGTGTTCGAATTTACGCAAATTCTATAAAATTACAGCTTACGCCATACCAGCGGTGATGATGGCCATCTTGTAGACCTCGTCGGCGTTGCAGCCGCGGGAGAGGTCGTTGATAGGGGCGTTCAGACCCTGCAGGATGGGGCCGTAGGCCTCGAAGCCGCCGAGGCGCTGGGCGATCTTGTAGCCGATGTTGCCGGCTTCGATGCACGGGAAGATGAACGTGTTGGCGTAGCCCGCGACCTTGCTGCCGGGGAATTTCAGCTGGCCGACGACCGGGGAGACGGCCGCGTCAAACTGCATTTCGCCGTCGATGGCCAGCTCGGGTGCAAGCTTCTGCGCCTCGATGGTGGCGTCGTGGCTGAGCTGGACCGTGCCGCCCTTGCCGGAGCCCTTCGTGGAGAAGGACAGGAGCGCGACCTTCGGGTCGATGCCGAAGAACTCTGCCGTGCGGGCAGACTCGACCGCGACCTCAGCCAGCTTCTGCGCTGCCGTGAAGGTCACCTCGCCGGTCGCCTTGTCGACGGTATCCTGATAGTCGATGTTGATGGCGCAGTCGCCCATGCAGTACTTCTCGTCATTGCCGTCCTTGTCCTTGCGGAAGAGGATGAAGGAGGAGGACACCAGATGCGCGCCCTTCTTCGTCTTGACCAGCTGCAGCGCCGGACGGACGGTATCAGCGGTGGAATAGGTCGCGCCGCCGAGCAGCGCGTCGGCCTTGCCCATCTTGACGAGCATGGTGCCGAAATAGTTGCCCTTGGCCAGCGCCTTGCGGCAGTCTTCCTCGGACATCTTGCCCTTGCGCAGCTCGACCATCTTTGCGACCATCTCGTCCATGCCGGCATAGGTGGCCGGATCGATAATCTCGGCCTTGGCAATGTCGAAGCCGCCCTTTTCGGCTGCGGCCTTGACCTCGTCGACATTGCCGATGAGGATGACGTTCATCAGATCGTCCTTGATGAGGCGGTCAGCCGCTTCGAGAATACGGGCGTCGGGGCCTTCGGTAAAGACGATGGTGCGGCGGGTAGCCTTCAGTGCGTCGATCAGCTTTGTAAACATGGTATCTTACCTCCATTATGCGGTTTTTCCGCTGTTATTCTGACTCCCAGTATACAACGAAACCCGGCATAAAACAACACCCCCGGCAAAAATTTTCCGTCTATCCGGCAGGGCGCACCGGGATGGTAATCTCGGTCACGAATTTTTCAGATCCATCCTTATCCTGTCACGTCGCCCTCAAACACGTTCTTTTCGGCGAGTGCGAGTCAAGCGTTTTTTGCAGAAAGGGTTTCCTTTTTTTCGGTTATCGCATGTAATATGGGTCGTTTGCGCCGGACTTGCGGCGCAAGTCTAACTCAAACGAGGTGCGGTATGCAGCACAGTCATCATTTTCACGGGCAGATGTCCGATACCTTCCGCGCAGCGGTCTTCGTCACGCTCTCCGGCGGCTTTCAGGACGCCTATACCTACATCAGCCGCAGTCAGGTCTTCGCCGCAGGCGCAGGCCTCGGCAGTCTCGTGACGGAGTTCACTGACATCCGCGCCATCTGGGTCTGCTGCGGATTGCTGCTCATCAGCTTCATCCTCATGTTCATCCGCGACGATCGGGAGGCATGAACGCGTGCGCACATCGAAGCCTTCCTCCGGGGATGCCTTGGGGCGCTCCCGCGCCCGTGCTTCATACAAAACCGGCCCGCTGCTTTTTGCAGCGGGCCGGACTTTTTACAGGACCTTCCCCAAGAAATCCTGCAGACGGGGATTCTGGGGGTGCTCAAAAATCTGCTCAGGTGTTCCCTGCTCGACGAGCTTACCGTCGGCCATGAACAGCACGCGGCTGCCGACCTCGCGGGCGAAGCCCATCTCGTGCGTGACGACGACCATCGTCATGCCGTCGTGCGCCAGCTCCTTCATGACCTCCAGAACCTCGCCGACCATCTCCGGGTCGAGCGCGCTCGTCGGCTCGTCGAAGAGCATGACCTCCGGCTCCATCATGAGCGCGCGGACAATGGCCACGCGCTGTTTCTGTCCACCGGACAGCTGCGCGGGGTACGCGTTCCCGCGGTCGCCGAGACCGACGCGCTGCAGCAGCTTCAGCGCCTGCGCGTCCGCTTCCTCCTGCGATTTATGCAGGAGCTTTACGGGCGCAAGGGTCATGTTGCGCAGGATGGTCATATGCGGGAAGAGATTGAAGTGCTGGAACACCATGCCCATCTTCTGGCGGTGGAGGTTAATATTGCAGCTCTTATCGGTGATATCGACGCCGTTAAAGAGAATCTGTCCGCCCGTCGGAACCTCCAGCAGGTTGAGGCAGCGCAGGAACGTGGACTTGCCGGAGCCGGACGGGCCGATGACGACCACGACTTCACCCTTTTTGATATCGACCGAAACGCCGTCGAGCGCCTTGATGGCGGACGTGCCGGTAAAATGCTTTTTCAGATCCTGAACCTGGATCAGAACGTCAGTGGTCACTGCTGCGCAGCCTCCTTTCCAGCTTGCTTACCAGATGCGAGAAGAATACGACCATGATGAGATACAAGGCTGCGACGATCAGCAGAGGCATGGCCTGAATGTACGTCTGCGAGCGGATGATCTCGCCGCCCTTGGTCAGATCGTTGACGGCCACATAGCAGGCGACGGACGTTTCCTTCAGCAGCACGATAAACTCGTTCGCCAGCGCGGGCAGCACGTTTTTGAGCGCCTGCGGAATGATGATATAGAGCATGGTCTGCGCAAAGTTAAGGCCGAGCGATCGGCCCGCCTCGTTCTGTCCTTCGTCGACGGCCATGATGCCGCCGCGGATGATCTCCGCGACGTAAGCGCCGGAGTTGATGCCGAATGTCAGCATGGCGACGGGCGTACCGTTGCGTGCGGTGGAGAAGACGACAAAGAACATGATGAGGATCTGGATCATCGCAGGCGTGCCCCGAATGACAGTCAGATAGACCTTGCAGAGCCAGTTTGCGATGTTCAGAAGCGTCCGGCCGGGGCCGGGACGCATGGTTTCATGCGTCTTGTCGTGCGTCGAGCGGATAATGGCGACGATCGTGCCGATCAGGATACCGAGCAGCACGGCGGCCAGCGCGATCTGGAGCGTATTGCCCAGACCCTTTACGATATATTTCCAGCGATCCTTGGTGATGAAGCAGGTGACAAAGTCCTTTGCGACCTTTGCGATCCATTCCCGAAACCATTCTGTCATGGGCGAAGCGCTCCCTCTTTTCTATAAAGTCGTATGGCACGAAGCAGCGGGGCGGAGCATCGCTCCGTCCCGTTGCGAAGATACAGATCAAATTTTTATTTGCCGATGTACTTGTCAACGATGGACTGCAGCGTGCCGTCGGCGGTCAATTCGGACAGCGCCTTGTTGACCTTTTCCAGCAGGTCGGTGTTTTCCTTGGCGATGGCGATGGCGTAGTCCTCAACGGCATATTCAGTGTCGAGGATGTGCAGACCCTCGTTGGCCGCGACCAGCGCCTTTGCAGGCTCGTTGTCGAGGATGACGCAGTCGACCTGCCCGTTCTTCAGGGCTTCGACGGCGTCGGTCGTCTTGCCGAAGGACTTGACAGTGCCGAGACCGGCATCTTCAATGTCGGACGTGGCATAGATAAAGCCCGTGGTGCCCGCCTGCGTGCCGACGACGGTGCTGGCGCCGTCCGCGAACAGATCATCGACCGAGGTGATGGGGCTGTCGTCCTTGACGATGACGACCTGCACGCCCGTGGCGTAGGAATCAGAGAAGTTGACCTGCTCCTTGCGCTCGTCAGTCACGGTCATACCGGCCATGCCCATGTCATACTTGCCGGTCTGCACGCCGGGGATGATGGAGTCGAATGCGATGTCGGTGACTTCCAGCTCCATGCCGAGCTTGTCTGCGATGGCCTGTGCGACCTCCACGTCGATGCCGACGATGGCGTCGCCGTCATAGTATTCATACGGCGGGAAGGTGGCCTCAGTCGCCATGGTCAGCTTGCCGGAAGTGGAAGCGGCGTCCTCAGTCTTTGCGGTGGAAGCGCAGGCCGCAAGGCTCAGCGCCATAATGGCTGCAAGCAGCAGTGCAAGATACTTTTTCATGTTCAGTTCCTCCTGTGACGCGTGTGCGTCGTGCGTGTTATTTTGTATGCTCATAATTATACACGTAGAATGCATATTGTCAAGAGAAACTGAATAAAAAACCGCACAACTCTGTTGGTACAAGCGTCCGGAAAAGCGGCGGTTTGCACAATTCCGCGCAAACCGTGTAATTTTTCGCAAAAGCGGCAGCCTCTCGTGCGGGCCGGTCCATTCATATCTTTTGTATATATACAGAGCATATACTTTTTGTGCAGCGTCCGTTGTTTTTTTGCCGGGCCAATTTGTAAAGGGTCAGATCTGTGCATTCAGTGAGACGGTGCCTTCGTTTGCGTGAAAGAGCCTGCGGTTTCATCACAGCTGTACGGAATCAGCACCCGCATGAGCGTGCCTTGCCCGATTTTGCTCTGCGTCGTCAGCTTTGCACCGCAGACCATCTGTAAGCGGCCGCGGACGAGCTGCAGTCCCACGTGTTCCTTTCCGTCCTGCGGCGGCTGCTCCGGGTCAAAGCCCACGCCGTCGTCCGACACGGTGATTTCCGCGCCAAGCGGCGTTTTTCTGGTCATAAGCGTCACCGTGCCGCCATCCGCTTTGCGTCAGACGCCCCATTTCACGGCGTTTTCGACAAGCGGCTGAATCGTCAGCGCGGGTAAGTAAAAGTCCGTCTCGGCAATGTCCAGTTCAACATGAAGCTCGTCGCCGAAGCGCAGCTGCTCCAGATAGAGATATGTTTTGATTATCCCGAATTCAGGATAACCAGGCGTTTTCTACAGCTGGCAGGAGGAACGGATTTGAAGATGCAAGAGGTACTCTCTTCTTTGAACTGGCCAGAGTGGTTAAAGAAAAACGACCGCCGTATCTTTTCTTTGAAAACGTGCCTGGGCTCCTTTCGCATGACCGAGGCCGGACATTTGGTGTCATCCTCTCCGCGCTTTATGACCTGGGGTAGCTGGTATGTGCCGGATCGGGAGGGCAAGCAGTGGCGCATCATGAGCGACGGCAGTATCCGCGCAGAGTGGAACGACGATGGGCACTATCGCAGAACGACCGATCCGGAATATCGCGTGGAGATGGTAACGCCGAAGCTCACCTATGAGGAAATGGAGAAATTCCAGGAGTGCGTGCGCCGTATCCGGCAGGCAGGCAGGCGGAAAAGTCAACGATTCCTGCGGGATGCACGTCCATGTGGACGCCTCCAATCATAACCGCCAGAGTCTCAAGAATCTGCTCAGTATCATGTATTCCAAGGAAGATCTGCTGTTCAAAGCCCTGAAAACGGACCCAGCCCGTGTCACCCGCTGGTGTCAGCGCGTGCGCGAACCCATGCTGCAGCGGGCAAGGCGGCTGTCCAACGAACCAACGACCGATCTTACCCAGTTGGAGAACATCTGGTATGAAGGCTGCATTTCTGCGCATGAGCATTATAACTGGACGCGCTATTACGCGCTGAACCTGCATTCTGTCTTTTATCGCGGCACCATTGAATGGCGCTGCTTTAATTCTACCCTCCACGCCGGTCGCGCAAAGGCTTATGTAAACTTATGTCTCGCCATGTCCGCGCAGGCAATTAGCCAGCGCACCAGCGTCATGCGCAAGACGGTAAGCGACAATGAATTATTGTTCACGTTCCGTGTCTGGCTCGTGCGGATGGGGCTGAACGGCGATGAATTCAAGAACACGCGCGATCATCTGCTTGCCAATCTGGAAGGCAATCGCGCTTGGCGATATGACAAGGACTGCTATGCAAGCAGCCACAAAAACCGAACATCTCAACAGGAACAGGAGAGGTGACCGAATGAGAATTTGTATTGAAGAATCTACATACGAGAGTACGCCCATCGAAATTTTAGCCCAGCTCCGTGCCATGCATTTTGATGCAGGCACGTTCGACGGCACGGAAGGATATATCCGTTATATGCAAAACACGATCCGCCGCATGACGGAGCAGCCCTGCGAGCTGCCGGAGGGCAGCACGAAAGAACGTGCAGCCGCACTTATTCATGTTTTGCAGGAGATCGGCGCGCTGGAGCTGCTGGAGGAATGAGGATGGAAAGACCACTGTATTTTGCCTACGGCAGCAATATCAATCTGGACCAGATGCAGTACCGCTGCCCGGATGCGACTGTGTACGGGCAGGCAGTTCTGGATAATTTCGACCTGCGCTTTCGCGGCAGCGGCGTTGCGACGGTCGAACCCAAGGAAGGTGCTTGCGTCTACGGCCTTTTGTGGGAGTTGACTGACAAATGTGAAGCATCCCTCGACCGCTATGAAGGCTATCCGCGTCTGTATATCAAGCAGACGTTGGATGTGCGGACGTTTGACGGGCAGCGCGTCCCAGTTATGGCCTACATTATGAACCCTGAACTGCACCTGAAGCCATCCCTGCCGCCGAGAGACTACTATCTCGGTATCAAAACGGGCTATGAGCAGAACGGTCTGCCGGTCGGCTGCCTCAAGTATGCGTTCAAGAACTGCCTCAAGGAGTGCGGCATTGAACCGTATCCAAAGAAAGTGCAGACCAAGCCGCCGCAGCGGAAGGAGGCCAGCCATGAGCGATAACGCCATCCGGAGAATTCAGGCCGGTGATCTTCGCAAAATGAGCGACCGGGAAGGGCTGCTCCTGCAAGGCTGCGGCGGCGATCCGCAGGAATGGTTGGAAGGGATCAACGAAATGCTCACGGATGCCGGAATCCTGCGCAATAGCAGCCGGTTTGAACGGGCATCTCTGTTTGAGTACGACGGTCACACCAACATGCTGTTTGACTTTGAAGGTGTTGATCTTGATGTTGGTAAACTCGCCATGTGGAGACTTACCACATACGGAACGATTGGCGGGACATGGCTCAGTGATTATGTGCCGAACCGTCTGGGTGGATTTTTAGAGAAATCCGAACTGGGTGTTGAAAAGCCGACCTGTCCGCTGATTGGGCAGGACGGCAACATTTTTAACCTTGTCGGCATTGCAGCGAGAACGCTGCGGGAGGCCGGGCTGCGGGATCAGGCAAAGGAACTCACCCACCGTATTTTCAGCGGCGAGTGCCACAGCTACGGCGAAGCCCTGTGCCTGATTGGGGAATATGTGACGATCACGGATATTAACGACTATTCGCACAGCAAATGTAGAAATTCGAGAACCGACCATGAACGATGAAAGGACGCGAATATGAATAAAGAGCAATTTGAAGCCAGAATCAAGGGACTCTTGCCGCAGACGACAGAACAGGCGCTAAATGCGTGGACAGAATACATTCAATCGCTGGAAGAAGATGAAATCGATTCGGCGAGTTACCTGTTTGACTGTTCCTATGTGGAATTATCTCTAATTAAGCAGCATCAGGGTGAAGAAGTTGCAACGCAACTGTTTAATTATGGAGAACACTTTGTTTTCAACTATTTTGAGCTTCGGGGTGCAGCTTCCAAATTAGCGGAAGGTTGGTCCTTGGACAAGATTTGCAGTGATACGGTGAAAAACGGCTGTGATGCGACGCAGGAAGAAGACGAGGAATCTCAGGCGGCGTTGCATGCATTTCAGCAGGAGCACGCCGAGACAGATGATAAACCGGCAGATTTGCCGGAGTCAGACGCTCCAAAGCAGATGCGTATTCTGGTCGTCGAACCCACCAAAGATCCGTATGTCAAGGAGATCGACGGCAGCTTGGCGAGCATGCAGGCTATTGTGGGTGGTTTCATTCAGGCCGTCGAACCGTTTGATGATCCGAATGTCCTGCTAGTGTGCAACGAAGAAGCCAAACTCCTCGGCCTGCCGGAAAACCGCTTCCTGCGGAATCGCAATGGCATACCGTATGACATCATCCACGGCACGTTCTTCCTCGCCCAAGGCAGCGGCGAGAAATTTTGTTCTTTGACCGACAAGCAGATACAGACCTATACGCGCCTGTATTCCCGCGAAAAGCTGTTCGTCATGCAGCATGGAAAGGTGATCAATCAGCCGAAGAAAGGAAAATCGACGCATGAAAGATAACTACATCCTGACGGCAGAGTCCGTCACGGCAGGCCATCCGGACAAACTCTGCGACACGATTGCGGACAGCGTTCTGGATGCCTGTCTCAAAGAAGATTCCAATGCCCGCGTTGCCTGTGAAGTGCTGGCGACGGCGGGCAAAATTCTTGTTGCCGGAGAACTCCGCACGACGGCAAGCCCTGACGTGGAGACCATTGTGCGACAAACGGTTCAAAGAGCCGGATATGACTGTAATTATCATGTAGAGGTGCGGCTGCATACACAAAGCCCCGATATTGCGGACGCGGTCGATGGCGAAACGCTCGGCGCAGGCGACCAAGGCATCATGTACGGCTACGCCTGCTGGGAAACGGTCGAGCTGCTGCCTGCGCCGGTTGTGCTGGCGAACCGCATCACGAGCCTGCTCACTACCTGCCGGGAAGAAAAGCTGATCTCCGGCATCGGGCCGGACGGCAAAGCACAGGTATCTGTGCAGTATGCGTTCGGTGTGCCGGAGCGCGTGGACACCATTGTGATCTCCTGCCAGCATGATGCAGACAAAGACCCTGACGAGCTTCGTGAGGAACTCCGCAGGCTGGTCATTGACCGTGCCTGCCATGATGTGCGCATCGACGAGCAGACGAAGATTCTCATCAATCCGTCCGGCAGGTTTGTGCTGGGCGGCTTTGAAGCCGACACCGGTCTCACCGGCCGCAAGCTGATGGTCGACACCTACGGCGGGCTTGTACCCCAAGGCGGCGGTGCGCTTTCCGGCAAGGACGGCACGAAGGTCGACCGCAGCGGTGCGTATATGGCGCGTTATGTGGCAAAGAACATCGTTGCCGCCGGTCTTGCCGATGTGTGTACGGTCAGCCTCGCCTATGCCATTGGGCAGACCGAACCGGTTGCCGTCGAGATCGACACGCAGGAGAGCGGATACTATGACGACGCATTTCTGACCGAAGCTGTCCGCCGTGTCTTTGATTTCACTCCGGCTGGCATGATTCACGCGCTGGATCTGGACAAGCCGTTCTTCGCAGAAGTCTGCAACAACTGCCACTTTATGCACCCGCAGGCCGCATGGGAGCAGACGGACAAGACAGAGAAACTGCGTATGGCTTGCGCGGAACTGGAGGATGAACGTACATGACAAATTTCTTTCTGGAAGAACTGAGAAAGATCTATGGAGATGGGCGCGTGATCCATGATCCGCAATTCGTTGGCGAATGCTGCTACGGCAGTCTTGGCGATCTGCGGGTCAAAGCGCGATTTACAAAAGATATCGTTGCGAATCAGTATCCATACCTGACAGTTTCCATCCTGAATCCCACGAAAGGCGAAATTGACAGTGTTCGGATGAAAATCGGGGAAATTGTCAGCAGAAGCTGCCGCAGCACAAATCCGAATCTTCGCAATACGGAACCGCACATCTGGGTCGACGGGAAAACGCCGCAATGGTATGCCTGCTGCCCCGGTTCGCGTGATTATACGTTGTTGGCAAACGCGACTGCGGAATATCTCAGCGTTTTTGAACTGACGCACGAACGGGTGCAGAATCGACAACATACTCAAAAAATGAAGGGAGCGGATGCCCATGAGCGATAAGCCCAGATGGGAGATCATCCACGGAGACAGCCTTACGGTGCTGGAGAGCGTTCCTCCCGGCAAGTTTGACGCTGTCATCACAGATCCGCCGTATGCGTCCGGTGGCCGCACACAGGCGGAAAAATCCAAAGCCACCGCAAAGAAGTATTCCAGCATGGGCGGCAACGCACCGCCCGATTTTGACGGCGACGCCAAGGATCAGCGGTCGTGGACCCGCTGGGCGGCAGAGTGGCTGTACCTTGCCAGACGCGCAGCCAAACCCGGCGCGCCGGTCTGTATGTTCATTGACTGGCGGCAGCTTCCCTGCGCCAGCGATGCGCTCCAATGGGCGGGCTGGATCTGGCGCGGGATTGCCGTGTGGGACAAGGGAAACTCCCGTCCGCAGAAAGGACGTTTCCGCCAGCAGGCAGAATACATTGTCTGGGGTTCGAACGGCGACATGCCGGTCAGCCGCCCTGTGCCGTGCCTGCCAGGTGTATTCAAATACGGCAATCCGCAGAACCGCATCCACCTGACCGAAAAGCCGTTGCAGCTCATGCAGGACCTTGTCAAGATTACGGAACCGGGCGGTCATATCTTGGACCCCTTTGCAGGCTCCGGCACGACAGTTCTGGCTGCAGTCAAGGAAGGCTATGACGCGACCGGCATCGAGGTCACCGACGTGTACGCAGATCTTGCCAGAAAGCGGCTGGAATCGGAATTGAACGCTGCATAGCGACTAATGTAGCGACTGTGAACGTCAGAAACCGGTCGTTTCAGATTCCATAGCGACTATTGTAGCGACTACGTCATTCAAAAACCGATTTGAATGGCCGAAGCAGCGCGAAAGCATCTATAAGGAAAGAAAATTGAAATTTCTCTCCTCTCTTGCCCCGCCTTTTGGCGGGGCGTCAGGCTCTCGCCGCCTCGCGGCAAGAGCGCAAGCATCGCCTTTTGGTACCAAAAGGCAGCTTGCAGGGAGAACCCTGACCCCAACATGCCGCCTGCGGGCGGAGAAAGGAGCGCCGTGCGGAAGAATCAGTACAATCTGCATATCCGGCTGGATGAGGACGAACGCGCCGCGCTGGAAAAGGGGCTGCAAGCCAGCGGCCTGCCGCTGTCTGCTTACCTGCGCAAGCTGATCCTCGGAGAAAGCATCCAAGCTGCACCCTCAGAAGAACTTCGCAGGTTGCGCACGGAAATCCACCAGATCGGCAACAGCATCAACCAGCTTGCGCGGAAAGCAAACGCCGGGTTTGCCAGCCGTGACGAGGTCACACGCGCACTGCGGATGCTGGATCGTGTTTATGAACTCATGTACCAGCTCAGTCAGCAGTCATGGCAGTAACCAAGATCCTCGCCCGGCATGCCAGACTGGATCTGGCAATCAACTATGCAGTGAATCCCGACAAGACAGACGAGGAAGTCCTGACGGCTTATCTGAACTGCGACAAGGGGCATGCTTGCAACCAGATGCTTGCGACCAAGGAAGCGAAGAATAACCGTGACGGCGTTCAGTATTACCACATCATCCAATCATTCAAGCCCGGTGAGATCACGCCAGAACTGGCATTGGAAATTGCACAGGCATTTGCAAAGGAACACCTCTCGGACTACGAGGTCGTCATCGGCGTTCATGTGGATAAAGAGCACATTCATGCGCACATGATTTTCAATTCTGTAAATCAGGTGACTGGACGAAAATACCACAGCAACGCCAAAAGCTACTACCAGCAGATTCGCACAATTTCGGATAAGCTCTGCCGGGAGCATGGGCTGTCTGTCATTATGGAGGGAAAGCCCTCCAAAGCGGTCAGTTACATTGAATGGCTGCGGCAGTCCAAAGGGCAACCAACGTTCCGTTCCATGCTGGAAGCAGACCTGCGCGATGCGATTGCCGACGCGAATGATCTCGGTCACTTCTTTCTGCTCATGGAGCATAAAGGATACGAGATCCATCATGGCAACCGACTCGGCTTCCGACTGCGCGGGCAGGAGCGTTTCATGTATCCGGAGCGCAAAAACGCAGCATATTCGGAAGAAAACATCGAGCGCGCCATTGCTGGCAATCTGGCAGAGATCGAAGCCGGCATCAGACCGGCGTTCCTCCCGCGCCCAAAGCCCCAGCCATATCGCCCGCATCCAAAGTACAAGGGATTCCTTGCGCTGTACTACCATTACTGCTATCTGCTTGGCCGCATCGAAAAGCGGCAGTACCCGCCGCGCATGACGCCGCATCTTCGAAAGGAGATCATGAAAGCCGAAATCTATAAAGCACGACTAAAATTCCTGCAAGAGAACGGCATTGCCACAGCGGATGACCTTACCGCCTGCATGCATCAGGCAGAAAGCACGACCGCGCAGCTTGCCAAACAGCGCACGATTTTGAACGTCCGTAAGAAAAAGCGCAAGAAGCTCTTTGATGCGCTGGCTGCGGAAGAAGCCCTTGCTATGAGTAAAGCTCTCTACGAAGAAGGGCTTTCGGGCATGGAAGCTGAGTACGCGCAATATGCGGAAGCGAAAGCCATATTGGATGCCTGCGGCGTTTCGCGGCAGACGCTCACAGAGGAAAAAGCGGAGATTTATGAGCAGCTTGCGCAGATCAACAAGCAGATCCGCACCGAGCGGCAAAAGATCAAGCTGTGCCGCGAGATTGCGGACTCAGCAGCGGTCATGCAGCGGGATGTCACTGTACAGGAAAAATCCCTACACGAAAAAGAAACAGAGCATTCGTTCACAAACAGGAGGTGATTCCCCATCAACGTAGGAAACAGCGAAGCCGCCGAGCAGGTCGTTCACATGATGCTCTCTGGCGGCGAGGTTGCGGTCAAGCTGGCAGGTTCTGCGGCAAAGAATGCCGCGGCGATGCTGCTGGCGTTGGCGCGCAATCATAAAAGGGTCTACGGCAAGACCAGTCTCAAGAAAATTCTCCAGCAGACGCGCGACATCCGCACGTTTTCCCTGACACCGGAGCAGTACCGGGAATTCAGCCGTCAGGCGAAGGACAAGGTGCTGTTCGCCGGCATCCAGGATAAGGAGCAGCCGGACGCGCCTGTTGATCTCGTTATTCCGACGACCGATCTGGAGCTGGCAAATGTTATTTTCGAGCGTCTTTTCGGTTCGCTTGAAAAGCTGCAGGAGGAACGCTCGCCAAAAAAAGAGTCTCGGTCGGAACGCTCCTCGGACGATACCGGCAGCAGCTTGCCTACGAGCAGGAAGAACTCGAAGAATGAACGTCCGTCGGTTGGCGAGCAGCTTCAGTCCTTCCGCGAAAAACTGTCCGGTGTCGAACCGCGCGTTCCGGCCAGAGAAAAAATGCACAGTGAGATCACAAAATAAACGCGAACTGGATTTGCGCGAAGAATTATGGTATGCTCGAAGCAGAAAAAGCTGGGAGGTGGTGCGTATGGCAGAGCAAGAATATGATCTGATGCACAAAGACGATGTCGTTGCGTCCTTGCAGCTCGACGATCTGTCCGGCGCTATAAAAATGACGCTGACGGTATGGTTCGTCAGCGCCATCGACTTATTATACAGCTTCTTTTCGCTCCGCAACGTACTCCCGCAGAGCATCCTCGACCAGCGTATTCAAGCTGACCTGCTGCGCCATTGCGCAAATCGCGGCTTGCTTGTGCAGCTCCGGTGATACCCGGATGTTAAAGCTGCCTTTATAGGCTTTTTCCGGTTCGCTGTTTTCTGCTTCGCACAGAGACAGATAATCGTCAACTGCGTCATGAAAATCAGCGACAAGCTCGGCGGCGTTCGCCCCCTCATAGGAGATCAATGCACGGATACCGAGAACCTTTCCGAAAAACAAGCCATCGGCTTCGGAGAATTCAACGCTTCCAACATACCCCTTATATTGCATTGTATTGTTCAAATCAATCCCTCGTTTCTGTAGTCAGCATAGCACAGTCAAAACAATTTTGCAACTGATTTTAGTTGCAAACATTTTCCGAGGTGATGCCTATCCGAAAATCGAACGACACCCTATTTTATCTCATTGGCATAATCCCCGTCGTCTGGCTTGCTCTCCTGTTGGCGCAGTCCCTTGGCGGCGGTTTGCCGGAGCTGCTGCGGAATCTGACGCGCGCGTTGGAGCAGCCGACAAATATCGTGTGGACGAACAAAAGCCTGCCCACCATCCTCATCTGCCTTGCCGCTTACGGCATGGCAGTTTTGCTTTATCGGACGAATCAGGGCAGAACCCGCGACGGTGAGGAACACGGTTCCGCGGCGTGGGCCACACCTGCATCCGTCAACGCGCAGTTCGCGCAGAAGGAGAGCATTCCGCTGACGCAGCACGTCCGGCTCGGTCTGGATACGCACAAGCACCGCCGCTCCCTCAACGTGCTGGTCATCGGCGGCAGCGGCGCAGCCAAAACACGCAGCTTTGTGCTGCCCAATATCCTGACCGCAAACACCAATTATGTCATAACAGACCCCAAATCTGAAGTGCTGCTTGCCACGGGCGGCTACCTCAAGGAGCAGGGCTATGACGTGCGCGTTCTGAACCTTGTGAATCTGGAGCAGTCGGATGGCTACAATCCGTTCCGCTATCTGCGGGATGAAAAAGACGTACTGAAGCTGGTCAACAACCTGATCCAGTCCACCACGCCGAAGGGCAGCCATGAATCCGATCCATTCTGGACGAAGGCCGAAACCGCACTCCTGCAAGCTATCATCCTCATGCTGTTTCAGGAAGCCCCGGAATATGAACAGAACTTCTCGATGGTCATGCGCGTGCTGGAATACGCCGAGGTGCGCGAGGAAGATGAAGGTCATGTGTCTCCGCTCGATCTGCTTTTTGAATCCATTGAACGAAGAAAGCCGGACAGCGTCGCTGTCCGGCAATATAAGGTTTTCAAATTAGCCGCTGGCAAGACTGCAAAATCGATTTTGGTGAGTACGGCTGTCCGTCTCGCACCCTTTAATCTGCCGCAGATTCAAGCCTTGACCGACCATGACGATATGGATCTTTACACGCTGGGAGAAAAGAAGGTCGCGCTCTACGCTGTTATTCCTGACAACGACAACACGTTCAACTTCCTTGTGAGCCTGCTTTACGCGCAGGCGTTCCAAGCCCTATATTACAGCGCAGACCAGATCCACCACGGCCCGCTGCCGCGTCATGTCCGCTTTGTGCTGGACGAGTTCGCTGCCATGCCGCTGCCAGGCTTTACCCGCGAGCTTGCGACGATGCGCTCACGGTCTATCTCAGCAAGTGTTATCATTCAGAATATGGCACAGA
>ERZ773260.279-NODE-279-length-74398-cov-53.783894_pt1 | contig 74398 bp, 69 predicted proteins | sample MGYA00511387_ERZ773260 | MGnify/ENA primary metagenome ERZ773260 (study PRJEB29015, sample SAMEA2737745) | human gut metagenome | biome: human gut; feature: human-associated habitat; material: faeces | place: China | collected 2012 ...
GGTATACCGAGCGGTATGACAACTTCCTGGTGACCCGCCGGGTGTTCCTGTGGGCCTTCCTGACCTCCCTGCCTCTGGTGCTGCTGACGGACGGTCTGCCCAGCCTGACGCCCCTGTTCACCCAGCCCAATATCCTGATCTCATGGCTGTTTCTGGGCGTATTCGGCAACGCCGTGTGCTTCGCCATCTGGAACATCGCCTTCAAGCGCCTGGGCGTGGTGGTCACCAACAACTACCTGTACGCCTCCCCTTTTGTTACCGTGGTGGTGGGCTGGCTGCTGCTGGACGAGAAAATCAGCTGGATGAGCATCCTGGGGGCGGTGCTGATCACCCTGGGCGTCATTTTCGCCAACAAGAGCACGGAGAAATAACGCCATGGAGATCCGAAAGAGCACGACCGATGACGTCCCCGCCATTCTGGAGATCTTCCGGGCCGCCAAGGCGTACATGGCCGCCCACGGCAACCCCACCCAGTGGGGCGGCGACTATCCGGGCCTTCCCGAGCTGCTGCCGGACATTGCCCGGAGCGACAGCTATGTGCTCACGGAGAACGGAACCGTTGTGGGGACCTTTTCCTTCATCATCGGCGACGAGCCCACCTATCAGATGCTGCTGAACGGACGGTGGCACGCGGACCGGCCCTACGGCACCATCCACCGCCTGGCCTCAAGCGGCACGGTCCGCGGCGTGTCCCGGGCCTGTTTCAACTTCTGCACCGGCCTTTCCGACTATGTGCGGGTGGACACCCACGCGGATAACCGCGCCATGCAGGCCGCCATTGAAGGCTACGGCTTCCGGAAATGCGGGAATATCTACGCCTCCAGCGGCACCCTGCGCACGGCCTATGACTATGTGTGGGAGGGCTGATACCCGACTTGAAGTAAAAAGCGGCTGTCCACCTCGGTGGACAGCCGCTTTTGCAATCTACTGAATCAGCGATTAGCCGTTCTCGCGCATCTTGGCGAAGCAGTCGCTGCAATAAACAGGACGGTCGCTCTTGGGCTCGAAGGGCACACGGGCCTCGCCGCCGCAGGCAGCGCAGGTGGCGGTGAAGAACTCCCGGGGGCCGCGGGCGGCGTTCTTGCGAGCGTCGCGGCAGGCCTTGCAGCGCTGGGGCTCGTTCTGGAAGCCACGCTCAGCATAGAACTCCTGCTCACCGGCGGTGAACACGAACTCCTTACCGCACTCCTTGCAAACCAAAGTCTTGTCTTCGTACATGATTTTACCCTCTCTTTGAGATGAAATATATTGCGTTCAGCTGTTGCTGATATCGCCGGATGAAAGCTGCCGCGCCACTTTGCGGCGAATCCGCTGCACGGCGTTGTCCACCGATTTGATGGGCTTGCCAACGGTTTCCGCGATCTCGCCATAAGCAAGACCGTCCAAAAATAACCCTAAAATCTTTTCCTCGAAAGCGGACAACTGTTTGCGGGTATTCTCCAGCAGACTGGCAGCCTTTTCTCTGTCGATCAGCAAGCGCTCGGGATCGACCTGCGCGAAGATGGGATTTGCGTTCAGAAGCGAGGGATTCAAGGGGACGGATTGGTTGAGGGGTGCGTTCTTCTGACTGGCATCCCGCCGGAGAGCGGAACACACCTGCTGATGGATGCAGAGCCCGGCAAAGGGCCGGAACAGCGGGGAACGCTGGGGATCAAACTCCCGCATGGCCTTGATCAGGCCGAACATTCCCTCCTGCATCAGGTCCTCGCTGTCGCCGCCGATGAGAAAATACGGGCGGGCGCAGGAACGGACCAGCCAATGATACCGGGTGGCTAAAACGTCCTCCGCCTGACGCTGCCCTGCACGACTCAAGGAACAAAGTTCCTCGTCGGACAGGTTTTCTAATTGGTCATAGCGAAGTCCAGTATCCAAAACCATAGACATTATACCTTTTCACTAAATAATTTGTCAAGCCTTCTTGGGAAATTTGTGTATCCTGTGATGAAAATCACAGTTTTTTTATGAAATCAGCCAAAACGGAGGCCACCTGATGGGCAATTTCCGTGGTTTTCGCCTCCACCATCACCCGGATCAGGGCCTCGGTGCCGGAGGGACGGATGAGAATGCGGCCCTGGCCGCCCAGCTTTTCCTCCCAGCGGCGGGTCTCCTGCCGCAGGGATTCATCGGCCATGATGCGCTCCTTGACTCCGGGAGTGTGGGGGACCTCCACATTGATCAGCTCCTGGGGATACTGGGGGCAGCGGGCGGCCAGTTGGGAGGCGGGGACGCCACTGCGGCGGAGGGTCTGCAAAAATTGCAGGGCCGTCAGCTCGCCGTCGCCGGTGGTGGCATACGCCCGGAAGATGGTGTGGCCCGACTGCTCGCCGCCGATGGCGAAGCCGTCGGCCAGCATCCGCTCCAGCACATGGCGGTCGCCCACGGCGGTGCACACCAGGTCCAGGCCGTTTTCCCGGCAGTACTCGTGCAGGCCAAGGTTGGACATAACGGTGGCCACCACGGTGTTGCCGGAGAGCTTCCCCTGGCGCTTGAGCTCGGAGGCGCAGACGGCCATGACCTTGTCGCCGTCGATGGTATTCCCCTGCTCGTCCACCAGCAGGCAGCGGTCGGCGTCGCCGTCGAAGGCGATGCCCAGATCGTACCCGCCGGAGACGACTCCCCGGGTCAGGGACTCCAGATGGGTGGAGCCGCAGCCGTTGTTGATGTTGACGCCGTCAGGCTCCGTGTGGATGAAGTCCGCCTGAAGCGGAAGCGCCCGGAACAGGTCCGGCGCGGTGGCGCTGGCCGCGCCGTTGGCGCAGTCCACCAGCACCCGCAGGCCGGTCAGGTCGCAGTCGATGCTGCCCAGCAGATGCTGCACATAGGCGCTGTGCAGGGCGTGCATACCGTGGTGGCGGCGGCCCACGGCGCCGTCCACGGCGGCCGGAAGCTCCGCATGGTTCAGGATCAGGTCCTCCACACACCCCTCCATCTCATCGGAGAGCTTATAGCCCTGGGCGTTGAAGACCTTGATGCCGTTGTAGGCATAGGGGTTGTGGGAGGCGGAGATGACGATACCGGCGTCCGCCTGCTGCTGCACCGTCAGAAAGGCCACCGCCGGGGTGGGGATGGTGCCCAGGGGCATCACGTCGCCGCCTACGGAGCAGATACCGGCCATCAGGGCCGCCTCCAGCATATCGGAGGAAATGCGGGTGTCCTTGCCGATGGTGATGAGGGGACGGCTGCCCTTCTCCTCCGTCAGGACGGCGGCCACCGCCTGTCCCACATGAAATGCCAACTCCGCCGTCAGGGTCTGCCCCGCTATGCCGCGGATGCCGTCGGTGCCAAAGAGTTTTCCCATATTCCGATTCTCCTATTCGTTATAATTCCAGCTGTTCCTGGCCCATAAAGTCCATGTGCAGGTGCTCGTATGCCTTACGGGTAACGCAGCGGCCCCGGGGGGTCCGGGTCAGGAAGCCCAGCTGCATCAGATACGGCTCATACACGTCCTCCAGGGTCACGGACTCCTCGCCGATGGTGGCGGCCAGGGTATCCAGACCCACGGGGCCGCCGCCGTAATTCTCGATGATGGCCCGGAGCATCCGGCGGTCCACCGGGTCCAGGCCCAGATAGTCGATCTCCAGAGCCTGAAGGGCGTGGTCCGCCATTTCCCGGGTAATGGTGCCGTCGCCCTTGACCTGGGCAAAGTCCCGGACCCGGCGCAGCATACGGTTGGCGATGCGGGGGGTGCCCCGGGAGCGGCGGGCGATCTCCATGGCCCCCTCCGGCTGGATGGGGACGTTCAGGATCCCGGCGCTGCGGGTGACGATCAGGGCCAGCTCCTCCGGGGTGTACAGCTCCAGCCGCAGGGTGACGCCGAAGCGGTCCCGCAGTGGAGCGGACAGCTGCCCGGCCCGGGTGGTGGCTCCGATAAGGGTAAACTTCGGCAGGTCCAGCCGGATGGAATTGGCGGAGGGGCCCTTGCCGATGATGATGTCGATGGCGTAGTCCTCCATGGCGGGGTACAGGATCTCCTCCACGGAGCGGTTCAGACGGTGGATTTCGTCCACAAACAGAATGTCGTTTTCACTGAGGTTGGTCAGCAGCGCCGCCAGGTCGCCGGGCTTTTCAATGGCGGGGCCGGAGGTGATGCGGATGTTCACCCCCATCTCGGCAGCGATGATGCCCGCCAGCGTGGTCTTGCCCAGGCCCGGAGGGCCATGGAGCAGCACATGGTCCAGAGGCTCCGTCCGGCGGCGGGCCGCCTCGATGAAGATGGACAGGTTCTCCTTGGCCTTCTGCTGGCCGATGTACTCCCGCAGGGTGTGGGGCCGCAGGGACAGCTCGCCGCTGTCCTCCGGCAGGAAGCTCTTGGATACAAGAGGCTCCTCGTAAATATCCGTTCCGAAGTCGATGCTCATGGGCCTGCCTCCTTACCGTACCATTTTCTTCAGCGCCTGACGGATGATCTCCTCCAGGGGCAGGGCGTCCATGTCGACGCCCTTCAGGGCCAGGCTGATCTCCTGGGACCCGTAGCCCAGCACCGCCAGAGCCGCCGCCGCCTCGTTGCCCTTGTCGCCGGGCAGGGATACGGGTACCGCTCCCCCGCCCTGGGCGGAGAAGCTGCTCTGCTCCTTGGCCAGCTTGTCCTTCAGCTCCAGGATGATGCGCTGGGCGATCTTTTTCCCGATGCCCGGGGCGGCGGTCAGGGCCTTCTCGTCGCCGGTGACGATGGACAGGGCCAGATTCTGGGGCGTGGCGGCGGACAGGACGGACAGGGCCGCCTTGGGCCCCACGCCGGAGACGCCGATGAGCATCCGGAAACTGTTCAGCTCCGCCTGGGAGGAGAAGCCGTACAGCTCGAAAATGTCCTCCCGGACGTGGAGATGGGTATACAGCTTGGCCCGCTCCCCTTTTTTCAGCTGGGACAGGGTATAGTTGGTGGTGGCGCAGGCGTATCCCACGCCGCCGCAGTCGATGACGGCCAGATTGGGGCCGGTTTCGGCCACAGTACCGTTTACATAGTAAAACATATCAGACGGTCTCCTTTACATCCGGGTCCTTCCGCCGCAGCAGACTGGTGGCGCTGCGGGCGTGGCACATGGCGATGGCCAGGGCGTCGGCGGCGTCGTCGGGCCGGGGGATGGACCTGAGCTTCAGAAGCCGACGGGTCATGTCCATGACCTGGTGCTTGTCGGCCAGGCCATAGCCCACCACGGCCTGCTTGATCTGCATGGGAGTGTATTCATACACCGGCAGGTGCAGGCGCTCAGCGGTGTACAGAATGACGCCCCGGGCATGGGCCACGGCGATGCCGGTGGTGATGTTCTTGCTGAAAAACAGCTCCTCGATGGACATTTCATCGGGCTGAAACTGGGTGATAAGGGTCTCCATGTCCTGGGCGATCTGCACCAGCCGGGCGGCCAGCGGCTGGCCGGCCGGGGTGGTGATGGCCCCGTATTGTATCATTTGCTGGCGGCCTGCCTGGGCCTCGATCACGCCGAAGCCCACGGTGGCCACGCCGGGGTCGATCCCTAAAATGCGCATGGCTGATCCTCCACCGAAATATCATCTTATTATAACAAATGTTCGGGTGAAATGCAACACAGCGCAGCAGTTTTTTGCTGCGCTGTGGTTCAATCCTATCAGGCCAGGGGGTGCGCCTTGCGGTACACATCCTGCAGGCGCTGCTTGATGATGTGGGCGTAGATCTGTGTGGAGGAGATGTCCGCGTGGCCCAGCATCTCCTGGATGGAGCGCAGGTCCGCCCCGTTTTCCAGCAGATGCACCGCAAAGGAGTGTCGCAGGGTGTGGGGGGTGATGTCCTTGGTGATCTCGGCCTTGGCCTGGTAGTGCTTCACCAGCTTCCAGAAGCCCTGGCGGGTCATGCGCTGGCCGTTCATGTTGACAAACAGCGCCGCCTCCTCCTGGTCCGCCAGGCGGGGACGGATGACCTGGATATAGTCCCGCAGGGCCTTCACCGCCCGGGGGTACAGAGGAATGATGCGCTCCCGCTTTTCGTCGCCGCAGCGCAGGAACGCCGCCGGAAGATTCACGTCCTCCACGTTCAGGGCAATCAGCTCCGACACCCGGACGCCGGTGGCGTACATCAGCTCCAGCATGGCGTGGTCCCGATAGCCCTTCTCGTCCACGCACTTGGGCTGCTCCAGAAACAGCTCCACCTCCCGGCCGGTCAGGATCTCCGGGCATTTGCGCTCCACCTTGGCGGCGGCCACGTCCTTGGCGGGGCTGGCCTTCATGGCTCCGGAGAGCACCAGGTAATGGTAAAAGGACTTGATGGAGGCGGCGCTGCGGGTGACGGTGGCCGCCGAGCGGCCCTGGTCCGTCAGGTGGGCCAGATACTCCTCCACGGCGGCGGGCTTGACCCGGCGCAGGTCGCTGCCCTGGGGCAGCCACGCCCGGAACTGGGTCAGGTCCCGGACGTAGGAGCTGACGGTGTTGGGGGAGGCGTGCTTCTCCTGCTCCAGATAGGCGCGGTACAGGGCGATATAGTCGGGCATACACGTCTCCTCCTCTCTTTCTACAGTGTGCGGGCGATGACCCATTGCAGCAGCCGGGGGCCGAAGGTCAGCTCCAGAGCGGCCCCTATCAGCAGAATCAGGCCGCACAGCCCCACCCGGCGCCAGTAGGCCCCCTCCGTCAGGCGGACCTTCTGGCCGTCCCGGCGGCGGGCGGCGGCGGATAAACCCTGCACCGTCAGAAGCAGGGTGCAGGGCAGAACAAACAGACATCGGGGCCCGAAGGCCGCCAGGGCCAGGTATACGCCGCCCCGGCCCAGAGCCCGGGCAAAGCATCCGACGGAAAACGACAGAAAAAAGCCCTGGGCCACCGACAGGACCGGCAGCAGCACCAGTCCCGCCGCCGTCAGCCCCAGCAGCGCCGCTGCCAGCGGATAGCGGAAATAGGCGGCGGCCACGCTGAGGGCCGAGGCCGAAGGCCCCCGGCCGTCCGCCGTGGCCTGGGCATATTGATGCAGATAGTCGCTGAGCTCCTGCCGGTCCTGCTGGGGCACGGCCCGGCAAACGGCAAAGCCCAGCACTGCCCCCAGCACCAGCAGCAGACACACCAGTACCAGCGCCGGAAGCCGCAGGGCTTGGGTCCTTACGGGAAACAGCTTCATTTGCACACTCACCTCATCTGATCCTATGAGACAAGCGGAACAAATAGAAGCCATAAGCCAAACAAAAGGGACGTCCTCTAATATAGGCCAAAACGGCCGCCGGCGCAAGGATTATTTCGGCGGTGGCGGCAAATTTGTGAGTTATGTTAAATTGTTATGTAAACCGCGTTATGTTAACCTTGTAAACCGCCGGATCAGGTCGTCTCTTTTCGGGTCAAAAAGAGCAAGATATGGGGCCGGACGGTCCGGCTTTGGCCCCATATCTTGCCTGTACGCATGATTACGATTCGTATAGTCCCCTGTCAAGGAAATTTTTGCCGCAGCGGCATTTTCGTGATTTTCACCACGCCGCTCCGGCGAGCCTATTTACGCCGGACAGGCTTTCGGATCGGCGCTCTGGCGTCCCGGCGCTTTTTTCGGGGTCTGCTCCCCAGCAGGCCCGCCGCACCGGCGCCGCCGAAGATGGCGGCTGTCAGGTACAGCCCGCCGGTACGGAAGGCAGGGTCGCCTATGGCCGCACCCGCCAGCCAGGCCAGCAGGTACGCCGCCGCACCGGCGGTCAGAGCCACCGTCAGCGTCCCCTCTCCCCTGCCCCGGACGGCCACCCGCCCTCCGGCAAAGGCAGCTAACGCCCAGCAGCCGCAGCCCCAGGCCAAAGCGCCACCCTCCGGCAGGACGCCCTTCACCACCAGCAGCGCCCCCAGGGCGCAGCCCCCGGCCGCCGCCAGCAGGATAGCGCCCGCCCCCAGCCAGGTCCGCTTTCCCAGAACAGCCCCCAGTGCAGACATAAAAAGACCTCCCCTTGCCGCTTTTTCTAAGCGTATGCAGGGGAGGTTTTTTTATGAAGGAAAATTACTCCTGATCCTCGGCCTTCTCGGTCTCGGCGGGGGTCTCCTCGGCGGGAGCCTCCACGGGAGCCTCGACAGGCTTCTCGGCCTCGGCGCCCTTCTTGGCCTTGCGGCTGCCCCGCTGCGCGGCGGCGGCCTGCTCATCCAGGGTACCCACGGAGCCGATGGCGGACTTCAGGAACTCGATGCGGACCCGGTCCTCGCTGGTCTCAATGACCACGGTGCGGTCGGTGATGGCCACGACGCGGCCATACACGCCGCCAATGGTGGTCAGCCAGTCGCCCTTCTGCAGGGAGCTGCGCATTTCCTCGGCCTGCTTTTTCCGCTTGCTCTCCGGACGGATCAGCATGAAGTAGAAAATGGCCACCATCAGGACGATCAGCACGATAGAAGACATACCGCCGCCAGCAGCGGGAGCATTGCCGGACGTGGTGGCGGCATAGGCAAATTCAATCATGGGACAAAAACTCCTTTTTCACGAATATAGCGTTATTATACAATAACTTCTCCCTGTTTGGCAAGGGGGACAGGCAAGTTTTTTCAGAAAACCGCGGAAAAGCCAAGACTGTCGAAAAACCCGAAAAACTTCCGCCATCGGAAAGGAAGATAGTTACGAAAGAAACCCATCAGGGGTGTCTTTCGTTTGCAATCACAGGTTTTTCAGAACTTAAAAAGTTCTGAAAAACCGCACACAGCTTGTCAAAAAGACTTTTTTGACAAGCTGAAGCCGTCAGATACGGCGGCTGAGCTTCTCGCTGTACTCCCGGCGGAAGTCCTCAAAACAGCCGGCATCCAGGCTGTCGCGGATGCGCTGGGCCAGCTTGTTGTAAAAATACAGATTGTGCATCACCGCCAGGCGCAGGGCCAGGATCTCCTCCGCCGCAAACAGGTGGCGGACATAGGCCCGGCTGAACCGGCGGCACACTGGGCAGTCGCACTCCGGGTCGATGGGCCGGTCGTCCAGCTTGTACTTGGCGTTTTTGATGTTCATGGCCCCCCGCCAGGTAAAGAGCTTGCCGTGGCGGGCGTTGCGGGCGGGCATGACGCAGTCGAAGAAGTCCACGCCCCGGGCCACCCCCTCGATGATGTTGCTGGGCGTGCCCACGCCCATGAGATACCGGGGCTTGTGGGCGGGCATATAGGGCTCCACCGCCTCAATGATGCGGTACATGACCTCGGTGGGCTCCCCCACCGCCAGGCCGCCGATGGCGAAGCCGTCGCAGTCGATTTTGGCGATCTGCTGCATGTGCCAGATCCGCAGGTCCTCATAGGTGGCCCCCTGGTTGATGCCGAACAGCATCTGATGGGGGTTCACGGCGTCCGGCAGGGCGTTGAGCCGGTCATGCTCCGCCTTGCACCGCTGCAGCCACCGCAGGGTGCGCTCACAGCTGGCCTTGGCATAGTCGTACTGCGCCGGGTTTTCCACGCACTCGTCAAAGGCCATGGCGATATCGGAGCCAAGGTTGGACTGGATGCGCATACTCTCCTCCGGCCCCATGAAGATGCGGTGGCCGTCCAGATGGCTGGCAAAGGTGACGCCCTCCTCGGTGATCTTCCGCAGGCTGGCCAGGGAGAACACCTGGAAGCCGCCGGAGTCCGTGAGAATGGGGCCGTCCCAGTTCATGAACCGGTGCAGGCCGCCCATCTGCCGCACCACGTCGTCGCCGGGGCGCAGATGCAGGTGATAGGTGTTGGACAGCTCGATCTGGCAGCCCAGATCGTGAAGGTCGAAGGCGTCCACGCCGCCCTTGATGGCGGCCTGGGTGCCCACGTTCATGAATACCGGCGTCTGCACCGTGCCGCCGTGGGCGCAGCGGAACTCACCCCGCCGGGCCCGGCCCTCTTTTTTAATTACTTTGAACATAGCTTCTCCTTAAACAGACAGACATCCGTTTTGCCGGATGCTTCTTATTTCACGGGGCCTATTATAGCAAACCCGGCAGAGTATTTCAACTCCCCGGTTTTTGGGAGAGAATCGGCAAAAAAGTGCGCGGCCCTCTTGATAAGACGCAGCCAGCGGATTATAGTAAAGCTAATGAATATTAGTTATGCATCCGGAACGATGCACAAAATCAATATAACAGGAGAAGTGATCATGTAGAATCCGGTTTTGGGAGTGCGAAGGTATCAGGCCTCCCAGTGAAAGAATACGAAAACACACACTATTTAAGGAGATATACAATGAGTAAGAAGCTTTTGGTGCTCGCCGCGGGGCTGGCATTGATCGCCGCCGTGGTGCTTTTTGTGAAAAAACGGGGTGCCACCGGAAAATGAAGGGGCGCCGGAAAGGCACCGAATGGCCTCCGGAAAATGGACGCCTATGACGGCATGAGTCTGTGCGGCGGCGGACTGGCGGCCTTCGGATGGCTGCGGACCCCCTGGGCAGCGGTGCCGCTGATGGTACTGCTGCCGCTGCTGCTGGACCTGGCGTCCTTCTATCTGGAGGAGCGGCAGAACCACCTGATCGACCGGCTGGACGCAGGCCGCGACCGGGCCGCCGCCCTGTCCGCCATGAACATCGGCGTGAATCTGGCGGAGATCGCGTCCCTGTTTGCCTCCTCCCTGCTGACCGCCCTGGGGATCGGCTGGCGCTTTGCCCTGTGCGGCGGGCTGCTGCTCCTGGGTGCGCTGGGGTACATGCTGAGCAGCCGGAAAATCACCGGATAAGCCTTCATAACGATTAACGGCCCGTACCGGCCAATACCCGCCGGTACGGGCCTTCAGCATTCAAACCGCACATTTCAAACAGGAAAATGTTGCATTTTTCCGGAACGGATGGTATAAAAGAGGGAGAACTTTGGCAAAGGAGGCGGCGGTATGTCACGCGATTCGGGACCCAATGTATTCCAGCGCGGCGTCATGGCGCTGATCCTGCTGTCGCTGCTGCGAAGGGAAGATATGTACGGCTACCAGCTGGTGCAGGAGACGGAACGGCGCAGCGGCGGACGGCTGAAAACCCAGGAGGGTTCCCTGTACCCGGTGCTGTACCGGCTGCAGGAGCAGGGACTGATCTCCGACCACCGGGTGCTGGTGGGCAAGCGGATGACCCGCGTATACTACCACCTGGAGCCTGCCGGAGAAGCCCGGCTGGAGGAAATGATCCGGGAATATGAATCCATGATGACCGGCGTGACGGCCATCATTCGAGAGGAGGTACCGCCATGCGGAAAAGACAGCGGCAGGTCAACCGATATGTCCGGGCCGTCGGCAGCTATCTGCCCTGTGCCGGAAAACACAAAAAGCAGCTGCTGACGGCTCTGCGCAGCGAGGCGGAGTCCTACTGCGCCGAAACCCGGGACGCAGACCTGGAAGCCCGGTTCGGGACGCCCCAGCAGGTGGCCGCGGCATATGTGGACGCCATGAGCACCCAGGAGCTGCTGGCCGCCCTGCGTCGGCGGCGTCAGGTGCTGACCATCCTGATCGCGGCGGTGCTGTCGGCGCTGCTGCTGTGGGTGGCGGCCCTCTGCGTCAGCCTGTATGACTATCACCAGGCCTACAACGGCTGGAGCGAAACCAGCATCATCGAGGAACCCTCGCCATACGGCCAATAGGCGGAAATCCCCCCGGAAAGCCCTGCTTTCCGGGGGCTTTGTCTATCGCAGCCGCAGCGTCTGCCCGCAATACTTTTTTTAGAAAATATTTTTAATAATATTGACATATTTTGCACAATATGCTACAATCCGGCTTGTAGCTATCCTGTTGATTTGCAACAAAAGCCGCCCGTCTGCCGCACATACTGTGTGATAGGCGGGCAAAATTTACGATTCCATCGGGGAGGGACTATCCAATGAAACGCTTCGTACCATGCTTTCTTGCGCTGCTCCTGCTGCTGACCGCCTGCTCCGGGCCTGAAGGCCCTGCCGGGAATCCCTCCGGAGACCCGGAGCCGACCCCCGTCGCCCAAGGGCACGCCCTGCCCAAGGACAACCGGGACGCCGCCGGGACAGGCTCGGTGTTCACCGACGACAACGGCTGGTATATTTGCGCCGCCGGGGCGGTGAGCTACTACGACTATGCCTCCGGCCGGACCATGGCCCTGTGCGCCCAGCCGGGCTGCTCCCACAGGGACGCCAGCTGCCAGGCGTGGGTGGGGAATGTCAACAGCTTCGCCGTTTTGGACGGGGTGCTCTACGCCACCCTCGATGACGCGGGCAGCGGCGCAAGCCTGGTGCGCAAGGAGCTGTCCGGCGGGAAAGTCACCGTCCTGGAGCAGTGGGACAACACCGACAATCATTTCTACACCGCCGCCCTGGGGCGTTTCTCCTGCGGCAAGGCCACCCTGCATCTGGAATGCCGCATCACGGAGCAGCAGGCGGACGGGCGGGTCGAGAGCCGAACCGAGGGCAGCTCCCTGCTATATGACCTTGCCGCCGGCAGCTATCGGGAGCTGTCTGTCCCCGGGACGCTGATGGGCTTTTCCGCCCGCTGGGGCGCCGTGGTGGAGGTGCTGAAGGAGCCGGACCGGATGAGTACGGAGGAGTTCACGGCCCTGTACGGGGAGGACGCCTCCTACGGGCGGTATCTCTACAAAAACACCCAGCGGCGGCTTCTGCTGTGGGATATGGAGAGCGGAGACTATACCGTTGTGGCCGATCATAACAAGGACGGCTATCTTATGAGCGTCGACCCCGCGCAGGTCTACGGCATGGAGCATATCTACCAGTGTGGGGACCAGCTGCGCCTTCTGAACCTGGAGAGCGGCGAGAGCCGCACCCTGCTGACCATGGAGGATATCATCCACTACTGGGTCATGGACAGCAAAGCATTTATCATCACCGAGACAGAAGCGGGCTATCGGTTCTGGATGGCCGATCTGCAGGATGGTAAGCCCGTGGAGCTGGTGGGTGCCACCAACGAGCACGGCATAGCCATGAGCCCCTTCCAGGAGGGCGGCTCCTTCTTCCGGGCGTTGGGCGACAATGGCCGATGCGTCATCTCCAAAGAAGATTTCTACGCCGTACGCTTTGAAAACGCCGTGGATGTGGGGTGACGGATATGGAACTGCAATTTCACGACGTCGCCAAGCGATACGGTGCAAAGGAGGCCCTGCGGGGCATTGACCTGACCCTGACGCCGGGGGTATACGGCCTGTTAGGCCCCAACGGCGCAGGCAAAAGCACCCTCATGAACATCCTCACCGGGAATCTCCGGCCCACCCGGGGCCACGTCACCCTGGACGGGCAGGACACCGTCTCCATGGGGGAGGCCTTCCGCCGCCGGCTAGGATACTGCCCCCAGCAGCAGGCGTTATATCCCGGCTTCACCGGGGAGCAATTTCTCTATTACATGGCGTCCCTCCAGGGCATGAGCCGGGAGGATGCCAAACGGCGCATGGACTGGGCCCTGGCGCGGCTGGACCTCACGGAGGCGGCAGGCCGCCCCATCCGTGGCTGGTCCGGGGGCATGAAGCAGCGGCTGCTTTTGGCCCAGGCCCTGCTCCACGACCCGGATATCCTGGTGCTGGACGAACCCACGGCGGGCCTTGACCCCCGCCAGCGGGTGGCGGTGCGGAATCTCATCGGCGAGATCGCCGGGGACAAGATCGTGCTGCTGTGTACCCATGTGGTGCAGGATGTGGAATTCATCGCACGGGAACTGATCTTAATGAACCAGGGGCTTGCCATTCGGCGCGGCTCCCCCCACGCCCTGGAGCAGGAGCTGGAGGGGCAGGTATGGGAGCTGACCGCAGCGGAGGCGCAACTCCCCAGCATGGCGCAATACGGCACGGTGTGCGGCGTTTCCCGGCAGCAGGAGGGCATTTTAGTGCGGCTACTCAGTGAGGCAAGGCCGCCCCTCCCCTGCGCCCCGGCCCGGCCCGACCTGGAGGATGTGTATCTGTTCCACTTCGGGGAGGGGGCGGCGCTATGACCTGGGAGCTGCGGAAGATCGGCAGCAGCGGGCGGCTGTGTCTGCTGCTGGTTCTGGCGGTGCTCTGCAATGGGGTGCTGTTCGCCCTCCACGCCGCCGGAGACGCAGACGGCTATACCGTGTCCGCTCTGCGTCGGGCCATGGCCCAGAAGGACCTGCCGGGATACGAGGAGCGCCTGTGGCAGGAGCTGGAGCAGGCCGCATACACCGGCACACGCAGTGAATACGACGCCCTGCGCCGCGAGCTTTCCGCCGCGGACGCGGCCCTGGCGCGGGTGCGGCAGGCGGAGGAATATCCCTCCTTTCGGGCGGGCTTGGCGGCAGAATCCCGCCTGAAGCTGCGGATGGGACTGTTTGACGGCTTTGCCGCCCGCTCCTTAGAGCGGGGCGCGGCGGTCTATGAGTCCCTGGCAGACGTGATCCCCCGGGCGGCGTTTCTGGGCGGTGCGGAGGTGCTGCTGTCCTTTCATCTGACGGACGCTTTGGCGCTGCTGTTTCCCCTGGCGGCGGGGCTGACCCTGCTGACCCACGAGAGGGCATCGGGGCTTGTGAACCTGACCCGCCCCACCCGCCTGGGCCGGTCCCGGGCCTACGGGCGGAAGCTGGCCGCCGCCGTGGCTCTCTCCACGGCGGGCTTCGTGCTGCTCTACGGCATCAACGCCCTCATAGCGGGGCTGCTGTACGGCTTTGCGGGGCTTGACGCCCCGGTGCAGAGCCTGTACGGCTTCGCCGCCTGCCCCTACCGGATGACGGTGGGCGAACTGCTGGCTCTGTCGGCGGGGCTGAAATACCTGTGGCTGCTGTGCTGCACGGCGCTGATTTTCCTGCTGTGCGCCCGGGCGGCCAATGCCGCTGCGGCGGTTGGCTGCGCGGCGCTCTGCGGGGGCATAGCCGCCCTGATGGCGGGTAGCACGCAGCTGTGGCTGCGGAATCTCAGCCTGTGGCAGCTGGCGGACGGCCAGGCCCTGTGCCGGGAGGCGGTGTATCTGAACCTGTTGGGCAGTCCCCGGGACCGGGTCCTCTGCGGCGCGATATTCCTGTTTGTTCTGGCCCTGGCCGCCGGAATCGTCGGCGCGGCGCTGTACGCCCAAACCCCCGGCGGTTCCGGCAAGCGGGTGACCTTTACATGGTCGCTTCCCCGCCCCCGGCACACCTGCCTGGCGGGACACGAGCTGTATAAGGCGCTGATCTCCCGGTGCGGACTGTGGATCCTTTTAGCATTTTTTGCCGTCATCGCCCTGCTGTACGGCCGATTCACCCCGGAGCGCAGTGAATTTGAGGTGTATTATCGGAACTATTCCGAGTTTTTATCAGGCGCGCCCAGCCAGGAAAAGGACGCCTACCTGGCGTCGGAGCAGGCACGGTTTGACGAGCTGAACGAGCAGCTTCTGGAGCTGGGGCGGCGGTATCCCGACTCTGTGACCTTTGACCGGGAGGCGGAGCCCATACGGAATCAGCTCCACGCAGAGGACGCCTTCCACATGGCGCAGAACCAGTACCGCGCCCTGCGGCCGGGGCAGGTGTACCTGTATCAGACCGGCTATCAGCGGCTGTTGGGGGCGGATGCCCTGCGTCAGGATGTTTTGGAGCTGGGCGGCGCGTTTTTGGCCGTTGCCCTGCTGCTGTGCGGCAGCTTCGCCGGGGAGCGGGAGAGCGGCGTGGATGCCCTGCTGACGGCCAGCCCCCGCCGAAAGAGCGTGGTGCGGTGGAAATGCGCCATCGCGGGGGGCTATGTCCTGCTGCTGACCCTCGTCCTGTGGCTGCCGGGACTTTTGACGGTGCAGGGAGCCTACGGCCAGCTGAACATGGCCGCTCAGGCCAACAGCGTGCAGTGCCTGTCCATCCTGTCGGACGGCTGGACGGTGGGCGGCGTGGTGCTGGCGCTGCTGGCAGGCCGGTTTCTCCTGTTGGCGACGGCTGCCGCTGCGGTACTGCTGCTCTCCCGCCGGTGCGCCATGGTTCCGGCCCTGCTGCTGTCGCTGCTGCTTCTCCTGCTGCCCGTGGGGGCGGCATACGCCTGGATGTGAAAGATACAAAAAGGGTGCGGACATCGCTGTCCGCACCCTTTTTGGCTTATAACATGTAGGGATGATCCCATATATCGTTCGTATTGGACGCACCTGGCGATAGCTTGCTCCTGCTGGCTATCCTCAGATCAGCACGGCCCGGTGGAACACCTTTTTGCCCTTGCGGATGATCAGACCGTCGCCGGTGAACTCCTGGCAGCCGAAGGATGCGTCGATGGAATCCACCTTCTTGTCCCCCACGGTGACGCCGCCCTGCTGCACCAGCCGCCGGGCCTCGCCCTTGCTGGCGCACAGGCCGCACCGGACCAGCAGATTCAGCACATTGATCTCGCCGCTGCCCATATCGTCGCCGGTGAGCTCGGTGGTGGGCATATCCTGGGCATTGGCGCCGCCGCCAAACAGTGCCCGGGCAGCCTGACGGGCCTTTTCGGCCTCCTCCTCGCCGTGAACCAGCTTGGTCAGCTCATAGGCCAGGATGTCCTTGGCCTCGTTGAGCTTGGCGCCCTCCCAGTCGGCCATCTCGTCGATCTGCTCCAGAGGCAGGAAGGTCAGCATACGGATGCACTTGAGCACGTCCGCGTCGCCCACGTTGCGCCAGTACTGATAGAACTCGAAGGGGCTGGTCTTGTTGGGGTCCAGCCACACGGCGTTGCCGGCGGTCTTGCCCATCTTGTTGCCCTGGGAGTCCGTCAGCAGGGTGATGGTCATGGCGTGGGCGTCCTTGCCCAGCTTCCGGCGGATCAGCTCCGTGCCGCCCAGCATATTGCTCCACTGGTCGTTGCCGCCGAACTGCATGTTGCAGCCGTTGTGCTGGAACATGTAGTAAAAGTCGTAGCTCTGCATGATCATATAGTTGAACTCCAGGAAACTCAGGCCCTTCTCCATGCGCTGCTTGTAGCACTCGGCCCGCAGCATATTGTTGACGGAGAAGCAGGCGCCCACCTCCCGCAGCAGGTCCACATAGTTCAGCTTCAGCAGCCAGTCGGCGTTGTTGAGCATGATAGCCTTGCCCTCGCCGAAGTCGATGAAGCGCTCCATCTGGCGCTTGAAGCAGGCGGCGTTGTGGTCAATGTCCTCCTTGGTGAGCATCTTGCGCATATCCGTGCGGCCGGAGGGGTCGCCGATCATGGTGGTGCCGCCGCCGATCAGGGCGATGGGCTTGTTGCCCGCCATCTGCAGGCGCTTCATCAGGGTCAGGGCCATGAAATGACCCGCCGTCAGGGAGTCCGCCGTGCAGTCAAAGCCGATATAGAACGTGGCCTTGCCGTTGTTGATCATCTCGCGGATCTCATCCTCGTTGGTGACCTGGGCGATCAGTCCCCGGGCCACCAGTTCTTCATAAATTCCCATGTTGTTCTGATTCCTTTCCGATATTTTGGGCGTACAGGGGGCAAAAAAACGCCCCCTGTCAGATTGACAGAGGGCGACAAAAATCGCGGTACCACCTCAGCTTCGCCGACGCCTCGCGGCGTGCGGCCTCATCGGGTGCAGCAACACCCTATCGCTGTAACGGGCGAACCCGACACATTCCTAATAGGCCCAAAGCTGTTCAGAAGGCTGCTCCGGGATGTATTCTCCCGCCGCCGCCTCTCCCCCTTTCACCAAACGGGGGTTCTCTTTGCAGGCAGACTGGCCGGATACTTCTTCCCTTCATCGCTGTTGCATATGAAGTTAGGCACATTATAGCGTGTCCGTCCCCGGTTGTCAACGGGTCAGGCCAAGGTTTTCTTGAATTTTTCCGCCTGGTCCAGCAGCTCCCCGGCCCCCTCCAGCATGGTGGCGGAGATGGAGGACCCGCCGGTGAGACGGGCCAGCTCCTGCTGGCGCTGGGCACGGTCCAGCTGCACCACCCGGGTAAAGGTACGTCCCCCCTGCTCCCCCTTTTCCACGGAGAAGTGGGTGTCGGCCATGGCGGCCAGCTGGGGCAGATGGGTCACGCACAGCACCTGCTTGGTGCGGCTGATGCGGGCCATTTTCTCGGCCACCTTCTGGGCGGCCCGGCCGGACACGCCGGTGTCCACTTCGTCGAACACCATGGTGCCCACCTGATCCTGCTCCGACAGGACGTTCTTCATGGCCAGCATGATGCGGGCCAGCTCGCCGCCGGAGGCGATCTTGTGGATGGGGCGCAGCTCCTCGCCCACGTTGGCGGACATCAGGAAGCGCACCTGGTCCATGCCGTTTTCCCCCAGGGCCTGCTCCGTAAAGCAGATGGCGAAGCGAATCTTGCCCATGTCCAGCTGCCGCAGCTCCGTGAGGATCTGCTCCTCCAGCCGCTGGGCCGCCTGATGCCGGGCCTGGGACAGGCTCTCCGCCGCCTGGCGGGCGGCTTTTTCGGCTTTTTTCAGTTGCTTTTCCAGGTGCAGCAGGGTGTCCCCCGCGTCCTGTATGTCGTCCAGCTCCCGGCGGCAGCGGGCCTGGTACTCCAGCATCTCCTCCACCGTGGGGCCGTATTTCTTTTTCAGGCGGTACAGCTGGTCCAGCCGTCCCTCCACCCGGTCCAGCTCCTTGGGAGAGAAGTCGAAATCCTCCCGCTTGTCCCGGATGGTGTCCGCCAGGTCGTAAATCTCGCTGTAGGCGGCCTCCAGCCGGTCATACAGCTCCCCCAGCTCCGGGTCCAGACCCCGCACCGGGGCCAGGGCCCCCTGGGCCTGGCGCACCAGGTTGGCGGCACCGTCGCTGCCGTCGTCACCGTTGAGGCAGAAGTCCGCCCCGGACACGGCGGAGATGAACTTCTCCGCGTTGTGCAGCAGGGTCCGGCGGCTTTGCAGCTCCTCCTCCTCGCCGGGGCGCAGCTTGGCTCGCTCCAGCTCCTGGAGCTGATAGGTCAGGGTATCCACCCGCCGGGCCTTCTCCGCCTCGTCCATTTCCAGGGCCTGCATCTGCCGCCGCAGGGCGGCCATGGCCTGGTATTTTTCACGATACTCCGCCAACAGCTGCTCCGTCCGGCCAAAGCTGTCCAGATACAGCAGGTGCTGCTCCTCGTCCAGCAGCTGCTGGCCATCGTGCTGGCCGTGGATATTCAGCAGGCGGCTGCCCAGGGTGCGGAGCTGGGTAACGGTGACAGGGCGTCCGTTGACCCGGCAGACGTTCTTGCCGTCGCCGTGGATCTCCCGCTGCAAAAGCAGCTCCCCCTCCCAGGCAATGCCCAGGTCCTCCCCCAGCCAGGGCGGAATGTCCGTGAAGCACGCGCTGACAAAGGCCATATTGGCCCCGGTACGGATCAGGTCCCGGGAGGTCCGCTGGCCCAGCACGGCGCTGATGGAGTCGATGACGATGGACTTACCGGCGCCGGTCTCGCCGGTCAGGGCGTTGAAGCCGGGCCGGAACTCGATGTCCGCGCACTCGATGATGGCGATATTCTCAATGTGGAGCAATTGCAGCATCTGCGTATCCCTCCGATGCCTGCGCCATGTCCCGCGTCAGCGCAGCATTTCCTTGATCTCTTCCGTGAAGTCCAGGGCGCTCTCCGTGTCCCGCATGATCAGCAGGGCCGTGTCGTCGCCGGCCAGGGACCCCACCAGATACGGCACGTCCATGCCGTCCACGGCGGAACCGGCGGCGTTGGCCAGGCCCGGCAGGGTCTTGATGACCACGATATTCTGGGCGTTGTCCACCGTCAGGACGCTCTCCCGGAAGATGGTGCGCAGCTTGTCGGCAAAGTTCAGCTTGGTGCGGTGGGCGGAAACGGCGTAGCGGTACCGGCCCTGCCCGGCGGGCTCCTTGATCAGGTGCAGTTCCTTGATGTCCCGGGAAATAGTGGCCTGGGTGCTCTTGATCCCCTTGGCCTGGAGCCGCTCCAGCAGCTGCTCCTGGGTCTCGATGATCTCCTCGCTGATGATCTGGAGGAGCTGGTTCTGGCGGTCGTTTTTCATTTTTTAGAAGCCTCCGTTCCCATTTTTTTGTCCAGTATTTCGCAAAAGCTCTTTTTGGAGAGCCGCACCAGCCTGGTGGTATATTTTGAGGTGCTTACCCGCACCTGGTCTCCGTTTTTCAGGGAAAACGCCTTGCCGCCGTCCACGGAAAGATAGACGAATTTCCGGTTGGCGTCCGCCGCCTCCACGGTGATTATATGCTCCGGCGAAAGCACATAGGAGGACGAGCGGGTGGAATGGGGGCAGATGGGCGTCAGCAGCAGGTTCTTTGCGGTGGGCTCCACGATAGGCCCTCCGGCGGCCATGGAATAGCCGGTGGAGCCGGTGGGGGTGGAGACGATGATGCCGTCGCCGCCTACCTTGGTCAGGCGGCCCTCATCCGTGAAGATATCCAGCCGCACCACCCGGGCGATGGAGCCCTTGGACACCACTGCGTCGTTCAGGGCGATGTTGTTATATACCTGCCGCCCCTCCCGCAGCACCGACACGTCCAGCATCATCCGGGATTCCACGGTGAAGCGGCCCTGGGCCAGGTCCCGCAGCCGGTCCAGCTCGTTGACCTCCAGCTCCGACATGAAGCCAAGGCTCCCCAGGTTCACCCCCAGCACCGGCACGCTGTGCAGCGCCACGGTACGGGCCAGGTGCAGGATGGTGCCATCGCCGCCGAAGGCGATCAGCAGGTCCGCCTGGCGGATCTCCTGCTGTAAGGGGCGCATGGACAGGCCCAGCTCCTCGCCGTACCCCTCCCGCTGGAAGGGCAGGCAAACGGAGGTCTGCATCCCCAGGCTTTCCAGCATATCCCGGGATTGTCTACACACTTTCAGTTCACTGTCCCGGTACGGATTGGGACAAAGTATCACGCGTTTTGGTTTCATGCCGCTCACCTCAGTCCTTCAATTGGCTGTGGGACGCCTCCACGATCTCCGGCAGAGAGAAGTCGCCGGGGGTTCCCTGCCCGTGACGAAGATAGCCCAGATATTCGATATTCCCCTCCGGTCCCCGGATGGGGGAATAAGTAATTCCAAGCACTGTAAAGTGGTTTTCCTTCGCATGGTGCAGAAACGCCTCCAGCACCTCCAGGTGCACGGCCGGGTCCCGAACCACGCCCTTTTTGCCCACCTTTTCCCGGCCCGCCTCAAACTGGGGCTTCACCAGGCACACGGCCTCTCCCTCCGGGGACAGCAGCCCGTCCAGGGCCGGAAGGATCAGGCCCAGCGAGATAAAGGACACGTCCACGGAGGCAAAGTCCAGCTCCTGGGGGATCTGCTCATGGGTGAGATACCGGGCATTGGTGCGCTCCATGCACACCACCCGGGGGTCCCCCCGGAGCTTCCAGTCCAGCTGGCCATAGCCCACGTCCACGGCGTAGACCTTCTGGGCGCCGTTTTGCAGCATACAGTCGGTGAAGCCCCCGGTGGAGGCCCCGATATCGGCGCAGACCTTGCCGGTAAGGGTCAGCGGAAAGGTCTTCATGGCCTTTTCCAGCTTCAGGCCGCCCCGGCTGACGTAGGGCAGGGCGTGTCCCCGCACCTCGATCTGTGCGGTGTTGGGCACCGCCGTGCCGGGCTTGTCCACCCGCTGACCGTCCACAAACACGCTGCCGGCCATGATAACGGCCTGGGCCTTCTGGCGGCTTTCCATATGCCCCTGCTCCACCAGCAGCACGTCCAGTCTTGTTTTATTGCTCATGCAGCATCTCCTCCACACTGTCCGCAACACTCCGGGCGTCCAGACCGAAGGCTTTGTATAACTGGTCCACCGTACCCTGGGGGGCAAACCGGCCGCCCAGATTTTTCAGCGTCAGACAGCGGGGCTCCATCCGCTCCTGGGCCAGGATAGCGGCTATGCGCTGACCCACGCAGCCGGTGGCCATGCAGTCCTCCAGCACCAGCAGGCGCTCCGTGCCGGAGAGGGCCTCCTTCACCGCGCCGCTGTCCAGAGGACAGATCTGGTTCAGCTTCAGCACCCGGACCCGGATCCCCTTCTGGGCCAGAAGGTCCGCCGCGTCCAGGGCCTGGTTCACCAGAATGCCGTAGGTCAGGATCGCGGCGTCCTCGCCCTCCCGCAGGCAGGCAAAGGCTCCGTCGCCGCCGTCCTCCCGGTAGCGGCCCTGGCCGCCCCGAGGATATCGCACCGCCACGGGGCCGTCGATCTCCTCCACCGCCCGGTGCAGCATCCGCCGCAGCTCGGCAAAGCTGGCGGGACACAGCACCGTCATCCCCGGCACCTGGGACAGGTACATGGGGTCGAAGCAGCCGTGGTGGGTCTCGCCGTCGGCTCCTACCAGCCCCGCCCGGTCCACCCCCAGGACCACATGGAGATGATTCAGCGCCACATCGTGCAGCAGCATGTCATAACCCCGCTGCAAGAAGCTGGAATACACTGCAAACACCGGCACCATGCCCTGCTGGGCCATACCGGCGCACATGGCCACCCCGTGGCCCTCGGCAATGCCCACATCGAAAAAGCGCCGGGGCAGGGCGTGGGCAAACTCCGTCAGCCCTGTGCCGTCCACCATGGCGGCGGTAACGGCGCAGATCCGGTCGTCCTTTTGGGCCAGGTCCAGCAGCTCATGGCCGAACACGGCGGAAAAGCTCTCCCCCGACGGCTTCAGGGGCTTTCCGGTCTCCACATCAAAGGGGCCCACGCCGTGGTATTTCCCCGGCTCCTGCTGGGCGTAGGGGTATCCCTTTCCCTTGACGGTGTGCACATGCAGCAGCACCGGCCGGCGCATATCCCGGGCCAGCACCAGCATCTGGGTCAGGGTCTCCACATCGTGGCCGTCCACGGGACCCATATAGGTAAAGCCCATGTTTTCAAACACCGTGCTGCCGGGCAGCAGGGATTTTTTCAGGGCCGTTTTCACATCGTGACTCATGGCGTACACCCGTTTGCCGGTCTGGCTGCCGGTGAGCATCTGGCGATAGCGCCGCTTGAACTCGTAATACTCCGGCGTGCTGCGCAGCCGGGACAGGTGCCGGGACAGGCCGCCCACGTTGGGGTCGATGGACATGCCGTTGTCGTTGAGGATCACGATCAGCGGCTCGCCGCTGGCTCCGGCGTCGTTGAGCCCCTCGAAGCTCAGACCGCCGCCCATGGCGCCGTCGCCGATCAGGGCCAGCACATGATAGTCCTTCCCCTGCAGGATCCTGGCCCGGGCCATGCCCAGGGCCACCGACACGGAGTTGGAGGCATGACCGGCGATAAACGCGTCGTGTACGCTCTCCCAGGGCTTGGGGAAGCCGGACAGGCCCCCGAACTGCCGCAGGGTATCGAACAACTCCCGCCGCCCGGTCAGGGCCTTGTGGACATAGCACTGGTGGCCCACGTCGAACACCAGCCGGTCCACGGAGGTGTCGAACACCCGGTGGATGGCCACGGTAAGCTCCACCACCCCCAGATTGGAGGCCAGGTGTCCGCCGGTCCGGGATACCTCCCGCACCAGGAAATCCCGCAGCTCCGCACAGAGCTGCCGGGCCTGATTTTCATTGAGCCCCTTCACATCGGCGGGGCTGTCCATATGGTCTAAAATCAACGATATCGCTCCATTTCAGCGTGAGAGATGCAGGGCGTGCATGATCCGGGCCACCCGGTATACCACGCTGGTGCACTGGTTGATGGCCACGGTTTTGCCCAGGGCCTTGCCGCCGATGGTAATGCCGGAGATCAGCGCCGTGGCCCCGATGGAGATCAGCACCGAGGTGGTGCTCAGGTCCCTTTGCAGGTGGGTGACGATCACCGCCGCGGTGGAACCGCTGACGATGCCGCATATATCGCCCACCACGTCGTTGCACACGGAGGACACCTGGTTGGCATTCTGCAGCAGGCGGATGGCCGCCTTGGCGCCCTTTTCCTTGTGGGCGGCCATGGAGTGGAAGGGCTTGGGGTCCGCCGCCGTAACGGCCACGCCAATCATGTCGAACACGATGCCCAGGCCGATGAACACGGCCAGCACCAGCGCCGCCACAACGTATCCCGTGCCCTCCAGGGCGGTGGTGGAGAAAAAGCTCAGCAGCGCCGACAGCACCACCGCCAGCACGAACACCCGCAGGGCCCAGCCCCGGCCGCTTTTCTTTTTCCCGCCGTTTTTGTCCTTGCTCCTGTCGCGTTCGCTCAAGAGTAGATCCCTCGCTTTGTTGTTATAGTACACTGAACAGGGCAACGCCGAAGGTTAATCTTACGGCTTAGGTACGGGTTGGATTTCCCCGCAGCGCGCCTTCCGTCGCCGGTCAGGCGGTTTCCCGTTAGGCGCTGCGCCATGGTGTTGCCGGCCATGGGACCCGATTGCCACTTAGTCCGCACTGCAATCCCTCCGGCGTCCCGTGAGGACAGCCTAGGTGATTTCCACAGCGGTCAGACCGTCTCTTAGCCTCTTTTGCAGCCAGGGTTTCAAGGGAATCAACACAGTCTCCCTGGCCGGGGAGACCGGTGCTTCCACTTCCCTATCCACCCTGCCCACGCAAGGCAGGCTACTCTGCACACAGCGTTACGGCGGTAAAGCCGGGTAGCACCGCATTGCAGGTTCATCATCTGCCTCGTACACAGGTCGCTTGACCACAGGGGGAGTACGCCTGTGCACAACAGCAGGTCTCCACGGTGGCAGGGTCGGGTCCTCCATGCCATTGGAGGGCGCCCTACCATCGCAGACGCGGGGGCTCCCGCGTCTCCCCCCAGCACCCACCCCAAACTGGGCGTAAGCAGCAGGCACCAGGGACTTCACAGTTGTGCCCTTTAAAGGATTTTTAGGCCCTTCTTACAAGACGGCAGATCCGACTAGGATACTGCGCCTCTGTTCAGTAATTAAGTATATTAGCACACTTTCTCCAAATTTACAAGCATTTTATGCAATATATTCCGTATAAAATGCGGCAGGGACCGCCGCAAAACGGTCCCTGCCGGGAAAAATCACAGAATGATGCAGATCAGGCCGCCGCTGCCGTCGTTGATGATCCGCTCCAGAGCCTCCCGCAGCTTCTTCTGGGAGTCCTGCGGCATCCGCCGGAGCTTTGCCTGCAGGTCGTCTCCCACGATCTCGTGGAAACTGCGGCCAAAGATGTTGGACTGCCAGAGCTTGCCGGTGTCTCCCTCGAACTCCTGGAGCAGATAGTTCACCATGTCCTCGGACTGCTTTTCATTGCCCACAATGGGCGAAACCGTGGTGGCGATGTCCGCCCGGATCATGTGGATGGAAGGGGCGCTGGCCTTCATGCGGACGCTGTAGCGGCCGCCCTGGCGGACGATCTCCGGGTCCTCCAGGTTCAGCTCCTCCACGCTGGGCATCACAATGCCGTAGCCCGTGTCCAGCGCCGCCTGCATGGCGGGAGCCAGGCGGTCATACTCCTTCCGGATGGCGGCCAGGCTGGTCAGAAGCTGCATCAGGTCGCCGTCGTCCGTCACGGACAGGCCCGACTGGCGGCTCAGGGTGTCGTAAAACAGGCTCCGGGGCAGGTCCAGGTCCGCCTCGGCAATGCCGATCCCCAGGTTCAGGCTGCGGATGGAGGCGGCGGAGATATCCCCCTCCCCCTGCAGGGCGGACAGGCAGTCCCGCAGCTGCCGCACATGGGCCAGGTCCGCCGCCTCCCGGCGCACCGCCTGGTATACGCCGGTTTTGATGGGGTGGTCCGGCGGCAGGGCCTCCACCCAGGCCGGCAGGAACAGGTCCAGCTCCCGCAGGGGAAATTCATACAGCAGCCCCTGCAGCAGCTCCGTGATCTCCTGCTCCCCCAGCTCCAGACAGTTCACCGGCAGGCAGCGGACGTCGTACCGCCGCTCGATGTCCGCCGCCATGGACTGGGCCCGGGAGCCCTGGGGCTGGGCGGAGTTCAGCAGCACCACAAATGGCTTGCCAAGCTCCTGCAGCTCCCGGATCACCCGCTCCTCGGCCTCCAGATAGTCCTCCCGGGGGATCTCCGTGACGCTGCCGTCGGTGGTGACCACGATGCCCACGGTGGAGTGGTCGCAGATGACCTTCCGGGTGCCCAGCTCCGCCGCCTCGGTCATGGGGATCTCGTGGTCGTACCAGGGGGTCATCACCATCCGGGGGGACAGGTCCTCATACTGGCCCACGGCGCCGGGCACCATATACCCCACGCAGTCGATGAGCCTTACGGAGAACGTGACCCCCTCCTCCATGCGGACCTCCACCGCCTCCTCCGGCACGAACTTGGGTTCGGCGGTCATGATGGTGCGGCCGGAGCCGCTTTGGGGCAGCTCATCCCGGGCCCGGTCCCGGCGGTAGCCGTCCTGGATATTGGGCAGCACCTGGGTCTCCATAAAGCGCTTGATGAAGGTGGATTTTCCGGTGCGCACCGGCCCCACCACGCCGATGTAAATGCTGCTGCCGGTCCGGGCCGCCATATCCTGATAAATGGATGCGGACTGATTCATGGTCCATTCCTCCTGCTCCATAACATCTTGTCTGGTGCTACTCTATGCGTCCCCGGGCCGGGATAGTCGGAAAATTTTTACAGAAAAAGCCGACAGCATGTTGATTAATAGGCAATACCTGTGTTAAAATACAGGTCAAACAGGTTCGTTAAAAAACCAACAAAAAGGGGGATGCCCATATGGAACAGTCCAGCACAGACCGCCGGGTGCGGAAAACCAAAAAGCAGCTGCGCCTGGCGCTGATGGAGCTGCTGGTGGAAAAAAGCGCCAAGTCCATCTCCGTGCGGGAGCTGGCCGAGCGGGCGGATATCAACCGCGGTACCTTCTATATCCACTATCGGGACGTAGGGGACCTTCTGCAGCGGCTGGAGGATGAGATGGCGGACCGGCTGACGGCTCTGTGTAAGGAACACAAGCCCGAGGACTCCACCGGGGAGCAGTTCCCCTTCCTGCGGGACCTGTACCGCTTTATCCTGGACAACGCCGACCTGTGCCGGGTGCTGCTGGGTCCCAATGGGGACATCGCCTACACCGACCGCATCTGCTGCATTCTGCGGGATTATTTTCTGTATGACTTCCTGTCCCAGTTCTATCCCGGGGACCGGCAGCGGCTGAACCACTTCTGTTCATTTATCGTGTCGGGCAACCTGAATCTGGCGCTGTCCTGGCTGCGGGACGGGGGCCAGGAGTCGCCGGATGAGATGGCCCGTCTGGCGGGCAGTATCATCATGGGCGGCGTCAGCGCCCTGGGTGCGCCAAGTCTGTAACAGGTCCGGAATCCCCTGCAGCTGCTTATAAACAACACCCCTCATGCAGGTTTGTGCGCCTGCATGAGGGGTGTTTCTTTCTGTTTTCCGGTTCGATGCAATTGTTTTCGGAAGCTCTGTCTTTGCTTACAGCTCGTTTCCCTCGTCCGGCTGCTGGACCAGCAGAGCCTCTCCGGCCGGGGCGTCGGTGAAGTCCAGCTGCACCACCGCCTGGGCGGTGTTCACGGAGCAGCTGACGCATTTGCCGCGCTCTGCGGCTGCGGCGGCGCAGCGGTTCAGAAGGTCCGTCAGGATTTCCCGGTTCAGCCCGCCGCCCCGCCAGTGGAACACAAAATGGGGCTGCTTTTTCCGCAGGGCCTGGCGGGCGCGGTTCTCCACGTCCTCCGGCTTGGTGAAGGACAGGGGACGGTAGTAGTACCCCTTGTCCGCCGTGCAGGGCGGCAGCGGAAGCACCAGCGTCTCGTGATCCCGGAAGATGTGCCGGTCGTCCAGGTTGAAATAGTCGTACCGGGGCGTGCCCCGCTGGAGGGAGTTGTCAAAGGTGGCGTCCAGGTGGTAGCGCTGGCCGTCCACCGTTATCACGTTCCAGGTGTGGCGGTATTTCACGCCCCGCTCCGGGGCCGCCTCGCTGAGGGCCACGATGCAGGGCAGCTGCACCGCGTCGCACAGGGCCTTCACCGTTTTGGCGATGCCCTCGCACACCCCCACCCCCTGGGTCAGGGGGCCGATGATCTCGTGGGAATAGGGCTTTTTCAGCTTGTCATACCGGACGTTCTCCAGAATGAAGGCGTGGATGGACAGCTCCTTGTCCCGGTCGCTTTTTCCCTGCAGGGGCCGGGCCAGACGGTCCAGCCGGGCGGCCACCGCCTGGCGGTGCTGGCGGATCTTCCCCTTGTCGAACAGATACTCCGGCAGAAGCTCCACATGGTCCGCCCCGGGCATCCACCGGTACTGAAACCCGGTGACGTAGAACATCAGCGGCGTGTCCAGCTTCAGCCGCAGATAGATGTCCGACAGCTCCGGGCCGTCCAGCCGGGGCACCCGGATCCCCGGGGCCAGGGCCTCCATACCCGCCAGCATGGCGTCGTATACCCCGCGCTTTTCCCGGTCCAGCTGCCGGTAATAATAGCCCGCCATCAGCGGCAGGCGTGGGGCAGCAGCTCCCGCACCTGCCCGGCCAGCCGGTCAAACTGGTCGCAGGACAGGGCCTGTGCCCCGTCGGACAGGGCGCAGGCCGGGCGGTCGTGCACCTCCACCATCAGGCCGTCGGCTCCGGCGGCCACGGCGGCCAGCGCCAGGGGAGCCACCAGCTCCGTCCGCCCGGCGGCGTGGCTGGGGTCCACGATCACCGGCAGGTGGGTCAGCTTTTTCAGCACCGGAATGGCGGCAATGTCCAGAGTGGCCCGGCTGTCGGTCTCGAAGGTCCGGATGCCCCGCTCGCACAGGATCACCCGCTCATTGCCCCCGGCCAGGATATACTCCGCCGCCTGAAGCAGCTCCGTTACCGTGGCGGACATCCCCCGCTTCAGCAGCACGGGCTTCCTGACCTGGCCCAGGGCCTGGAGCAGGGCGAAATTCTGCATATTCCGGGCCCCGACCTGCAGGATATCCACCTGGTCCAGGTCCTCCAGCTGGCGGGGGTCGGTGATCTCCGTTATGGTCGGCAGTCCGGCCTCATGGCCGGCCTCCGTCAGCATGGAAATGCCCGGCTGGCCCAGTCCCTGGAAGGAATAGGGGGACGTCCGGGGCTTGAATACCCCGCCCCGCAGCAGCTGCGCTCCGGCGGCCTTGACCCGCCGGGCGACCCCGGCCATCTGCACCTGGGATTCCACGGCGCAGGGTCCGGCGATCAGGCAGAACTCCGCCCCGATCCGGGCGTTGCCCACCTCCACCACGGTGTTGTCCGGGTGGGCGGCCCGGCTGGCCAGGCGATAGGGCGGCGTGATGCGCCGCACGTCCAGCACATAGGGCAGAGCCGCCAGACCCTCCGGGTCCAGCCGCCAGGTGTCTCCCACCAGGGTCAGCACATCGGCGTCCCGGCCCGGGGTCCGGCCGATCCGCACCCCCTGATTCATCAGGCGCACCGCCAGCTGCCGCAGGGCGGGCTCCTGGGTGTCTTTTTGGATAATAACGATCATATGATCCTCCATGCGGCTGTGCCGCTGTATATTCCCGGATATTGTACCGCAATGCGCGGGTTTTTGCAACCGGGGAATTTCCCGGGGAATACGAAGAATGCGATATCCGAAATGCAGATAATTTCTATATATATAGCTTGTATATAGCTTGACGATTGACAATGTGTATGCTATGATAGATGCAGGTCATCAGAATAGACAAAATACAATGCTTTCATGCGGAAATATTTTCTGTTTTGACGGCCTGCATGGCTCATCCCATCCAACCGGACATAAACGGAGGTATCAGATGAAAAGACTGCCGAAAATGCTCTGCGCCCTGATTCTTTGCGCCTTGGTGGTGACTGCCGCGGTTTCCTGCGGCCAGAAGCCCGCCCAGCAGGAACAGGATCCGCCCCAGCAGGAGGAACCCCAGCCTGCTCCGGCGCTGAAGATCGCCGTGGACAGCGAACCGGCCCGTTCCGCCGTCTACAACTGGTTTTATTCGGAGGAGGGGCAGGCCCTGTTCGGGGACACGGATCCGGACGACGTGATCTTCTCGGTGGACCCCCGGGATATCGCCCAGGAGCTGAAGCTGGGGAACTATGACGCCGCCGTGTGCGCCCCCGATCAGAAGGCCCTGCAGCTGCTGGGCGGCTACGAGTCCATGCCCCTGCTCAAGGACGCCGTGATCTTTGTCCACGGCAACATCGGGCAGGAGGATGTGGACTATAACCTGTCCTCGGAGACCCTCCGCGGCATATACGCCGGCACCGCTCCCCTTTTCTGGGATGAGGCACAGACTCAGCCGCTGATTCCCGCCTATGGCTATGCCAGCGATGCCCAGGACCCCCTGTGGCAGCTGATGTCGATGCAGTTCGGCTTCACCGCCGACGCGCCGGATATCCTCACGAGGGGGACATGGGGCAACCCTGTGAGGGCCACTGTTGAGACCGGGCGGGTGGGATCGCCGCTGTTCCCCCTGCATTATAACTGGCTATTCGGTGAGGCGGGAATCAACGGGTCGGTGATCTCCGTGGACGGCGTGCGGCCCACAGACGCGACGCTGGCGGACGGGTCCTATCCCTTCACCCTGTCCTACTACGGCCTGTATTGGCCCAGCCATCCCCAGGCCCGGCAGATCGACGCGATCTTACAGGGCGTGCAGGCTATGCAGACTGCGGACTGACTGCTTCCCGGCGTCGTCCTCTCTTTTTTCGGAAAACAGTTGCCGTAACGGCGAAAATATACTATACTGTTTATTCGACAGTGCCGCTGGCACAATTTACCGAAAACAGGACGATGGATATGAAAACAAGCGACTTTAACTATGAATTACCGCCGGAGCTGATCGCCCAGACGCCCATCCCCCAGCGGGATGCCTCCCGGCTGCTGGTACTGAACAAGAATACCGGCGCATGGCAGCACCGGCATTTTTACGACCTGCCGGAGTATCTCCGGCCCGGCGACTGCCTGATTCTCAATAACTCCCGGGTGCTTCCGGCCCGTCTGCTGGGCCACCGGCTGCCCGGCGGCGGGGCCTGCGAGGTGCTGCTGCTGATCGACCGGGGAAACAAGACCTGGGAGTGCCTGGTACGGCCCGGCAAGCGCATGCGCACCGGGGCGAAGCTGTCCTTCGGCGACGGGGAGCTGACGGCGGAGGTGGTGGAGGAGCTGCCCGGCGGCAACCGCCTGGTGCGCTTCGATTATGAGGGAATTTTCCTGGAGGTGCTGGAGCGTCTGGGGAAAATGCCCCTGCCCCCCTATATCAAGGAGGAGCTTCAGGACCAGGAGCGCTATCAGACGGTGTACTCCAAGGTCAACGGCTCCGCAGCCGCCCCCACGGCGGGCCTGCACTTCACTCAGGAGCTGCTGGATCAAGTATCCGCAACGGGTGTAAAGCTGGGATACGTTACACTACATGTGGGCCTGGGGACCTTCCGCCCGGTGAAGGAGGACGAGATCGAGGGCCACGAGATGCACAGCGAATACTGCGTGATCCCCCAGGAGACGGCGGACCTGATCAATGAGACCAAGAAAAACGGCGGCCGGGTCATCTGCGTGGGCACCACCTCCTGCCGCACCATCGAAAGCTGGGCCGCAGAGGACGGCACCATGACGGCCAGCGCCGGATGGACGGATATCTTCATCTATCCCGGGTATCGGTTCAAGGTACTGGACGGTCTGATTACCAACTTCCATCTGCCGGAGTCCACTCTGATTATGCTGGTGTCCGCCCTGGCGGGCCGGGAGCACGTCCTGGCGGCATATCAGGAGGCGGTGAAGGAGCGCTATCATTTTTTCAGCTTTGGTGATGCAATGCTTATCCTGTAAAGGATGCAGCAATACAATAAGGACCGACAAGCGAAGCGGGAGCCCGGCGTCTGCCGGACTCCCGCTTTTGCAAAAGTTTATACAACTTGCCGCCAGTCCGCCTTTTATGCCAATGCGGCGGAGCAGCGATTTGCGAACTGCCGGTCTGTAGCCCGGCAGGATATTTTGCCGCAAAAACAAAAGAAAGTGCTCAATTCACAAAGAATCAAGCACTTTTCTCTTGGCACGCCGTGAGGGATTCGAACCCCCGGCCTTCTGGTCCGTAGGTTGTCTCACGCACAAATCGGAGCCGTTTCGGCTCCGATTTGTGCTTTTTGCCACCGTTTGCTCGGCGGATTTTCCGTTGTTTCCGTCCAGCCCTGCCCGCTTTTTTCGGATTCTGGGTCAAAACTGGGTCAGGATCGTTTCACAGGCGGCTTTCAATGTGAGCCATTTCACGCGTCTGCCAATTCTTGCTGCTTTTTGTAGTCTTCACCCCAAGCCCGCATGGAATCCAGAATGGGCTTCAGGCTTTTGCCCAGTTCCGTCAGCGAATACTCCACTCTCGGCGGTACTTCGGCGTAGACCTCGCGGTGGACAAGCCCGTTTTCCTCCATCGCCCGGAGCTGTGCGGTCAGAACTTTTTGCGATACATTTCCCACAGATTTTTTTAGTTCTCCAAACCGCTTTGTTCCCGGCATTAAATCTCTGAGAATCAGCACCTTCCATTTGTCTCCGATCAGTGTCAAGGTAGTTTCCACCGGACAGGCAGGAAGTTCATTCTTTGCTTTTGCTGCGATCATTTCAATCCCTCTGAAAAATTTTTTGGAAGTGCTAAATTAGAGAAAAACCCAGTAACGGTGCAATCGTTTCTTTCTGGTAACTACCCATTAGTTTCTATTTGGTAACTACGGCACAATATTGTGCTTACTTTACGAATCGGCGCTACGGCATTATTATAATGCTAACGAAAGAAAAAAGCAACCTTTCGGAATCAAAAATCCATTTTGGAGGTACTTATCATGAACAAAGTTGTTGAATTTCTGAATGCCAATCCCGTGCAGTATCTGGCAACCGTCGGTCGCGACGGCAAAGCCAAGTGCCGCCCCTTCATGTTCGCGGGCGAACTGGACGGCAAGCTGTGGTTCTGCACCAACAACCAGAAGGATGTCTACAAAGATATGCAGGAGAACCCGGAGGTGGAGATCTCCGTTTCCAGCCCGGACTATGCGTGGATTCGTCTCCACGGCAAGGCTGTGTTCGAGAACAACATGGCTGCCAAGGAAATGTGCATCCGGAACCCCATCGTGAAGGGTCAGTACGGCGAGGCCACCAACCCCATCTTTGAGGTGTTCTATCTGGAGAATGCTCACGGCATCATCGCCGACTTCTCCGGCAACCCTCCCTACGAGTTCTAAGCAGAACGAAATAATTAAATCTTCGGGGCAAGGTGAAATCTCTGACCGGCAGTACAGCCTGCGAAGCGCTTGCAGCGCCTGATGCGGTGAAAATCCGCAGCCGACGGTATAGTCCGGATGAAAGAAGATATGAGGAAGCAGCCTCGCAGGAAAACCCATCCTGTGGGGCTGTTTCAAATCCCAGCATATCTTTTCCAAGGAGCAATCATGAATACCGTTTCCATCGCAAAAAGCAGAAAGACCGCTGTTCTTTCCGTCCGTACCATCTCCATGACTGCCATGCTGTCCGCAGTCGCTTATCTGCTGGCTTTTGTGGAGTTTTCCGTTCCTCTCTCGCCGTCCTTTGCAAGGATGGACTTATCTGACCTTCCGGCACTCATCGGCGCATTTGCCTTTGGGCCGCTCTCCGGTCTGCTCATTGAACTTGTCAAAAACACCTTGCAGCTTCTGACCACCTCTACGGGAGGCATCGGAGAGATTGCCAACTTCCTGATGGGCGCTTTCTATGTGGTCACTGCGGGTTTCATCTATAAACGCCATAAAACGAAGAAAACCGCGCTGATTGCCTGCATCCTCGCAAGCGTCGTTATGGGTATTGCAGCAGCACTGGCAAATTACTTCATCCTGCTGCCGCTGTTTGAGAGCTTTATGCCGCTGGATCAGCTCATTGCCTCCTTTGCCGAGCTCTTGCCCTTCATCCATACCAAGCTGGATGTGGTGCTGTTCAATGCCTTTCCCTTCAATCTGCTGAAAGGGCTTGTCATCGGCGGCGTGACAATGCTGATCTATAAGAAACTGACCCCTGTGTTGAAAGGCTGATGAACCATGACACGAAATGAGTATCTGAAGCTGCTGGTGGAGGGCATCCACTCCACCACCATTGCCACCATCGGTGCAGACGGGCATCCGCAGACCCGTGTGATTGACATGATGCTCTATGACGAGCGGGGCGTGTATTTTCTCACCGCCAAGGGCAAGGCGTTCTATGCCCAGCTCATGGAGCAGGGCTTCATCGCCCTGTCTGCAACAAAGGATAAAATATCGATCTCTCTGCGGGGGAAGATCGGGGATATCGGCAGCGAAAAGCTGGACGAGATCTTTGAGAAGAACCCCTATATGCAGGCCATCTATCCCGGCGATACCCGTTCAGCGCTGGAGGTGTTCCGCCTGTATGAAGCGGACGGTGAGTATTTTGACATTAGCGACCCGGCACACATCGTCCGGGACAGCTTCACCATCGGCAAAGCGGCACAGGAAACACCGGGCTACTATGTGGGCGAAGGCTGCATCGGCTGCAAGCTGTGCTACTCGGTCTGCCCGCAGAAGTGCATCGACATTACAAAGAAGCCTGTGGCGATTGACCAGCACCATTGTCTCCACTGCGGGCGGTGTGCGGAAACCTGCCCTAAGCAGGTTATCGAAAAGAGGGTTTGACTATGAACCAGAGTGGAAAAAGGCTGTTTCTCATACAGTCGCTATTGAAAGAGAGACCGGAATATCGGGATTTGAGTATTCCGTCAGAGTCGGACAGCCAAAGGCAGCTTTTGCGGGGACTGATGAATATTCGCGCGCCGCAGCGCACGGACGCGGAGTTTCTGAAAACACAGGACGCCTATCTGCAAGGCGAAACCGCCGCAAAGGGTATCACGGATATTGCCGGCCTCACACCCATCCAGCCAGGTCTGTATCTCTGGCAAGGCGATATAACCACGCTGAAGTGCGATGCCATCGTCAATGCGGCAAACTCTGGCATGACCGGTTGCTATATTCCCAACCATCGCTGCATTGATAACGCCATTCACACCTATGCGGGTGTAGAACTGCGGCTTGCCTGCGCGGAATTGATGGAACAGCAGGGCCATCCCGAATCCACCGGTCAGGCGAAAATCACGCCTGCGTTCAATCTGCCTTGCCGGTATGTGTTGCACACTGTTGGCCCAATTATCGACGGGCGAGTGACCAAAGAGGACAAAGAGCTGCTGGCTTCCTGCTATCGCTCCTGCCTGGAGCTGGCGGCAGAGAATGGCTTGGAAAGCGTGGCGTTCTGCTGTATTTCCACAGGTGAGTTTCATTTCCCCAACGATCTGGCGGCAGAGATTGCAGTCCGGACGGTCAAAGAATTTCTCAAAAAGCAAACCAGTGTCAAGAAGGTGATCTTCAATGTTTTCAAGGATTTGGACAAAGCCATCTACGAAAAGCAGCTCTGAGCCGATTGAACGGCTGAAAGCAGCATTACGGGACTGTGATGCCGTGGTCGTCGGCGCGGGGGCAGGGCTGTCTACCGCCGCAGGCTTCACCTACAGCGGCGAACGCTTTGAGGAATACTTTTCTGACTTCGAGAAAGAATACGGCTTCCACGATATGTACTCCGGTGGCTTTTATCCGTTTGCCACGCCGGAGGAGCATTGGGCGTATTGGAGCCGATACATCTACATCAACCGCTATATGGATGCCCCCAAACTGGTCTACGATGACCTTTTGAAGCTGGTGCGGGACAAGGACTATTTTGTCATCACCACAAACGTTGACCACTGCTTTCAGAAAATAGGCTTTGATAAAAAGCGGCTGTTCTACACGCAGGGCGATTATGGCCTGTTCCAGTGCAGCGAGCCGTGCTGTCAGGAGACCTTTGATAACGAAATCGTGATCCTCGAAATGGTCAAACGGCAGGAGAATATGAAAATCCCGACCGAACTTCTTCCTGTCTGCCCCCACTGTGGGAAACCACTGACCATGAACCTCCGCAGCGATGATAAATTTGTGGAAGACGGGGGCTGGCATCGGGCAGCGGAGCGGTATGAAAACTTTCTGCGTACCCGGCAGGGGCAAAAAATTCTCTTTCTGGAACTGGGTGTCGGCTTCAACACGCCGGTCATCATTAAGTACCCCTTCTGGCAGATGACGGCGAAGAACCCGAACGCCACCTACGCCTGCATCAACCAAGGGCAGGCAATGTGTCCGCGGGAGATCCAGCGGCAGGCAATTTGTATCAATGCGGATATTGGCAGTATCCTGCAGGGGCTTTCATAAATGCTAATAGGGGACGCAAGAAAACGGCAAATAAACCACTTTGACAAGCGGTCGTCCAGCGTTTCGGCAACGCGCAAAGCGCGCTGAGGGTAGTGATACCACCCCCGCCTCGCACACGCGGAAAGGCCCTGTGTGCGCAGAGCGTAGAAGTCGCAATTTTGGCAGAAATAAAAAAAGATCACGCAGCCCAGCGGGGCCGCGACGCCTGCGGAACAGCGACGCGCATAAGCGCATCGCTGTCCCGCAGGCTCTCTGCGTTCTTCTGGAGTACACCCGGCCAAGACCCAAAAGCGGCAAAGTTTGCCGTTCTGACACCCGGCCCGGGGATGTTCGTGAATGTGCAGTTCGTGTCGAGGGTAATGATAGCGCCCCATCCGAAATGCCCCCTGTTTCGGCGTGTGAGCCCTTGTGTGCCCTCGCAGGAGCGAAAACGGATAATGATAGTGCCCCCGGGGATTTTGAACAGCTTTTGGCCGATTTTCGACGCACCGAAATCGGGGCAGGAGAAAGGCATTGGCGCTTTTCGCGCCAATGCCTATTCACAGCAGCCCGCAGTGCGAGCTGCCGCAAGGATTTGCGGGTTTTGGAAATTGACGCTTTTTTCGAGGTTCCCAGAACGGTTTGACGCTAAATTTGAGAAAAGTCGCCGCAAAGCCCCGTGTCACAACGGTTTGCGGCGGCGCTCTGATGTGAAATTGTCGCGTTTCGCGTGACAACCGTCAACGGAAATCCTCCGTGGCAGCCCAAATATTGGTACGCCTTAAACAAAGATAAACGGCGGGGAATTGATAACTTTCTGATAATACTGCGGCTTTCCCATGGCTTTTCTCTGTCCTTTGCGGTATTGTGTACCGTTACAAAGGAGGTCGATTTTATGCCAAAAAGACGAGCAAACGGCGAGGGCAACATCCGAAAGCGAAAGGACGGACGCTGGGAGGGGCGGTACACAGTCGGTCACGATCCAGAGACAGGCAAAGCCATCATCAAAAATGTCCTCGGCAAGACGCAAGCGGAAGTCAAGGAGAAGTTGAAAAAGGCAATCGAGGAAAATGTGGGCATTGACTACGGGCGGGCCAGGAACTACACCGTGGGAACATGGCTGGAGGTCTGGATGGAAAACTACGCCAAGGTGAAATTGCGCCCGTCCACCTTCAAAACCTCACAAGGCTTTCTGAAAAACCACATCAAGCCGCAGATCGGCAGCATCCCGCTGGCAGACCTAACCTCTCTGGACTTGCAGCGGTTCTACAAGCACCTGTTGGACGGTGGCCGGGTAGACCGCATTGAGGCCAAGAAAAAGCCGAAAGGTCTGGCTCCCAAAACGGTGCGCAACATCCACCAGATGATCGGCTCGGCATACAACCTCGCCATCGAACAGTGTCTTGTCACGAAAAATCCAACGCAGGGCTGCGCCTTGCCGAAGGTGGAGCACAAGGAGATGAAAACGCTGACCACCGACCAACTCAGTACCTTCTTCCAGGAGGCTAGAGACAGCGGCGTGTACGAACTCTACTACCTCGACCTCGCCACCGGGCTGCGCCGTGGGGAACTGCTGGGGCTAAAGTGGACGGATGTTGACCTCGACCGTGGCGTGCTGAAAATCCAGCGGGCCATTTCCCGGCAAAACGGCAAGGTAGTCGAGGCCCCACTGAAAACGAAAAACGCCTACCGCACACTGCCGTTGTCGGCAGACGCGATAGACGTTCTAAAGGCACAGAAAAACAAGGTGGGAAGCAGCGAGTGGGTATTTCCATCGCCCACCGGATGCCCCATGTCCCCGGACAGCGTCCTGCATATGCTGCAAAGAGTGCTGAACCGGGCGGGATTGCCACGGATACGCTTCCATGACCTGCGCCACACCTTCGCAACGATGGCGCTGCAAAACGGCGTGGATGTAAAAACCGTGTCCTCGATGCTCGGTCATTACTCCGCGGGCTTCACGCTGGACACCTACGCCCACGTCACCACCGACGCACAGCTCAAGGCGGCGCAAACGATGGGGAGCATCCTCTCCCGTGCGGTATAGACCTTTCCGCTATCCGCTCCCGTTGGGGTCAGCGTTTGGGTCAGAAAAAAGCAGTGGGGGAAAACAATAACTTATGCAAACAAAAAGACCCGAAGCCTTACGGTTTCGGGTCTTTTTGGCACGCCGTGAGGGATTCGAACCCCCGGCCTTCTGGTCCGTAGGTTGTCTCAAGGGCAAATCGGAGTCATTTCGGCTCCGATTTGTGCTTTTTAACGCTATTTGGTGGGTAGATTTTCCGTTGTTTCCGTCCGGAACTGCCTGTTCCTATCCCGTTCTGGGTCAAAAGTGGGTCAAAATTTCCTCGCAGGCGGTTTTCAAAGTGGGAATGTCGTTCACCAGAGTGTCCCATACAGAGGGAATATCAATCGCCCCATAGGCACGAACATAGAAATTCCGGGTATCCATGATGATTCACTAAGGAATCAGCTTGTTCCACGCATTGATTTAATTGAAAAGTTACCATGCATTAGACTGTCAGCGCTGCAGATTTTGGCGGCTATAATCCAAAAATAGGCACTCACTTAAACATGAAATAAGCATAATAACCACTATTTCCCCACTTTCATTCTCCTATGTAATTATACTGTAGCTTTCAAAACAGCCACAGTTGCTCCCCATTTTTAATATTGTGCTGGTGCAGCGTGAACCGAGGATCCAGCCTTCCGCATTCACTGCACAGAAGCTCTCCTCCTGAAACATGATACCTCTGCTCTGACAAATCTTCTACCGCCTTTACGATCAAGGGTGTCAGTTCCCCCACCGTTATAAAATCCGGTATAAGTACATCGAACTTTTGGGTCAATGCCGGTATTGTCAAGTTGATCAAAATATCCATTTTCTATTGCCTGTACTCCGTCTGCAGCAGATGCACAAATGCGCATCTGCTGCAGATATATTTTTATTTTTCACTGTTGATGCTCTGTATCTGCTCTGTCACCACATCCATATTCTTTCCAACCTCTGCATGCAGCCTGATGGCTGCCGCTCTCAGCCTTTCAAGAAATGCAATACGTTTTTTGATCTGCTTTTCCTGCCGCTGCAGCCAGGCGCTTCCGTTTGGAACGCACATCGCCAGCCGGTCCGTAAACAGTTCCTGCAGCAAGCGGATTTCCCGCAGCTCCTCCTGCACAATATCCATTTGACGCTGCAAACCGGCATCGTTTACCTGAAACAGCATGGATGCTTACATCCCCGCCACCGCAGCTATACCGCCAATGGACGACATGGCCTGAAAGGCATTCTCGATTTTTTGCTGCACGTCCGCTGATGCACTGCTGTACTCGGCTACCATTTTCTTATAGAAAGACAACTGCTTCTGAAGATAGAACAATTGGTTATTCGTCGATGTAAGAGCCGCTTGAAGCGCCTTGCTCAGATTCATCCCATCTACATCATCCCAAAACATTTTAAGCTGATCCTTGTATGTTGTTAGTTTTTCGATATGTCCGTTCAACATGGAAATATATTCTGTCAGCTGATCGATCTTGCCCTGATAAATGCCCTCGTTATATTTCAACATAGTTATCGTCTCCTTCCCCGTTAATGTCCTGCCCCTGTCGCATTACCGTCATCTATGAGTCTGCGATGGGTATCTGCATATTTGGTCATAGCATTTCCCACATCCTCCATAGCGCTCAAGAATGCTTTTCGCAAGGTGCCACCGAAGCTTTCGATCATGCCGCCGGTTCTCTTCAGAATGACCGTCAGCGGATCCCCCTCTTCAGCCAGATCCTGCATGCAGCGGCCCGCATCTGCATTGACCTTTGCAACCAACTCAAGCTCCGCCTCTACCTCAGCCTGCCAAATTTTAGCCTGTGCTTCCTCAAAAGAAATATTGACCATAATGTTCTCCCTTCAAATTTAAATGTTTCTGATTTTTCGGATCAATTCCTGCAGCTGATCCATCTCTCTCTCCAAGCCTCTCCGGTATGGAGCCACGAACCCACCCTGCATGTTTTTGTCTGCAGTGTCGTGGTCGTTCTCCAAAATCGCTTCCAGCTTTCTGAGATGATGCAAAAACTCCTCTGCTGCATCCATCATGTCCGCCTCCTTTCTCTGCAGGGTTTTGTATATCAGGAAAAAATACTTCTGTCATCCTCGGGTATTTCCTCCACCCGGATTTCTCCGCAAGGCATCAGAAGAGGATAGCAGTCGTCGTTATACCGCATGACAGCCAAATTGTATTGCAGCAGCTCCTTCGCCTTTTCCCCATCCATAGGTACCGCGCAGAACTTTTGCTTATCAAAGCGTCCACCGAACAAGATCATATGACCGTTTAGGGCGTACCCGTTATACAGTACGCTCTCTTGGCACCGTTTTTCATCTTTCGGCTCAAAGAAGGCGATCACGCGCATGTTATACTGCCACATGCCTTTAAAAACGCCATCCAGCAGCATCTCCGACATCATGTCCAAGTTCGACACCATATCCGCCAAATTCTCTATAAAAACTAAAATCGGTGTCGTATGCGACCGAACATATTCCGCCGCCTGAGCAAGCTCGTCCTTGTTTTTTTCGTCCAGATCATTTGCCTGGCAAAAGTCTGTCAGGAGCTTTTTCCTGACATTCATGTGCTTCATAATTTCGTCCAGCAACAGGGTGCCCTGTTCTTCATTCGGCGCATACAGGGTCATATCTTTTCTTGCAGCAGCCTCACCGGCTCCTTCTGCTCCCCCGGTAAAGATACTGCTTTCGCAGCGGCAAACAGCCAAAATCTCCATTCGTTCTCTTTGCGCCGCATATAGGAAATTGCTCATGATGGGTACAGTTCCCTGTGGATTTCCCAAATAAACACTCAACGCGCTGAATTGCTTCAGGGGAAGAGCTACAGGATTTTGCTTGAAGTAACCCAGCGGGATCCGACCGGGTTTAAACTGCGCTGCGAACTCCCTGTAATCGGCATCTTGCTTATGAACCGGCAGATGTATAGCCGCCTGCGCCTCACCGCTTTGTTCTCGCAGGCCTTCCAGCTCCGCTTTTAAGTGTTTGTTCCGCTCCGCATCCTCCAGGTTCGGGCAATACATGGCCGCATGAAATTCCAGCGGAGCCTCCTCCCACTTGTAAAGCCCCCGTCCCGGTTGATCCGGTGGGACATAGGAGACCTTGCAGTTCAGCGCCTCGCCATAATCAAACTTTTCCCGCATATGCAGGCATAATCTGCCTCCCAGCTCCTGCTTGATCCGCACCGATACCTCATTCAGATGGCTGCATGTAATAATATATTTTATGCCATAATTAACGCCATCCCGAATGTATTTCTGCAGCTTGTAGCCGTGCGCCTCGCCGGTTTTGGTAGCGTTTAGTCCCGCAAAGCCGTCGATGACCACCAGGATTAGCGGCAGCTGGTGCTCAGCATGCGCCGCCTCAAAGCTGTCTGTTTCCCACTGGGAAAACAGCTTTTTTCGCCTGGCCACGATCCCATTAAGCAGAGTGAAAAAGTCATTCAGCGAGTCCTCATTTTCCTCAATCAGTACCGCACCGCAGTGGGGCATGACGTCAAACACCTTCAGCATCCGGCTGGAATAATCCAATATGTAGAATTGCACCTCGCCGGAAGAATAGTTCTTGCAGAGGGAATACAGGATACTTTGTACCATGGTCGTCTTACCGCTGCCACCCTCTCCGACAATCATCAGATTCTGACAGTGTTCAAAATCAAAAAACAGAGGAAACTGCCTCTGCCGGGACGGGTCATCCAGCCTTCCCAAATAAGCTTGCACCGGAGTTTTAGGCATCTGACCCTGCTCAGAAACATCCAGCCGGTTTGGCAGCGGATCCTTCCATAAGGACCGCACGGGGATCTTCTCCTCCTGCGCCAATTGGCAGAGCTGCTGTACTACAGCGGTGACCTGCTTTTTTCCGGAATCGCTGCGCTTCGCCTCCGGCGCTATACGGAGCACCGTCTGCCCAAGGTTATCCAGCACAGCAATGGAGTTGTCTACTCTCTCCTCCACTGTGTCCTGCGGCTCATATTGTGCGCCGCACCAGGCGGATTGCCCCAAGGCAAAATACTCATTATATCCAACCTGCAGATAAAACCGCCCCACATCCTTCAACTCCGCAGCCTCCGGGCGAAGCAGCATATCCATACTGTCGGATTTATCCTGCACCTTCAGGCACACCTTGAACTTCGCATTGCTTCGAATCTGGTCGTTTACCACACCGCTGGGCTTCTGAGTCGCAAGGATTAGGTGAATTCCCAAGCTGCGGCCAATGCGTGCGGCACTGATCAACTGCTCCATAAAATCCGGTTGCTGCTGTTTCAGCTCCGCAAATTCATCGGAAATGATGAACAAATGCGGCATTGGTTCGGCTACCTTTCCGGCACGAAACAGCTTTTGATACGCATATATATCAATGGTTTCGCCGCCAAGCTGGTTTTTCGTCTCGTTAAATACCCGCTGCCGCCGGATTAGCTCACTCTGGATCGACATCAACGACCTCTGAATCGCACTGCCATCCAAATTCGTGATTGTGCCAATCAAATGCGGCAGGCGAATCCCAGCTTCCGCATCTTCAAAGGCGCCAACCAATCCTCCGCCCTTATAGTCAATCAGGATAAATGCCACCTCATATGGGTGATAGTTTACCGCCAGCGACAAGATGTATGTAATAATAAATTCCGATTTGCCTGACCCCGTCATACCGGCCACCAATCCATGCGGGCCTTGATATTTCTCGTGCAAATCCAAATTGAACACAGATCCATCCGTGCCGATGCCAACCGGCGTTGAGAGCGATTTGACAGGATTATTCCTTTGCCACCTATCGCGGATATTGAGATGCTCAATGCGGCCAACACCGAACAGATCCAGAAATGAAACCATTTTCGGCAAAGCAAATCCTTGCTCGCCGATTTTCAGGCGGGTGTTTTCTATCCTTTTGACGCATTGCTCTCTCTTGATCTCGTCGCACTTTTCCAGCCAGAAATAATCATCGTTTCTTTCCAGCTGCTTCAAATATGCAACGGTATGCGTACCGTTTTTGTTAAGCTGAAAGATTCTCTCGCACTCCTTTGGAAAACCGTCAAACGCAGCCAAAATGGAAACACCGATGTTTTCCTCCAGATGAAGCACCCTTTTAAGAATCTCCATGCTGTCAAAGATTTTCTTATCCAGAGCAAAGATCACATAATACGGATGCTGCTTCAGAATTTCCTTCAGTGCCCGGGGCGAATCCAGATCATTCTCCAGCTCTCGTTTTAGATATTCACTGATAGAATACGCTTCCGTCACATCACATGCGAGGAAGCGGAAGGTCCGCTGATCGTTCCAAATATGAGGAATGTATTTGACAAATTCCAGCTCCTCTACATCGCACGCATCTGCCAGGAAAACAACCTTTACATCGTCATAGCTGTGAGTCACTATAAGCTGCAGCAACACATTTCGAATAAACTCCACCATATGCCGTCGGTCTCCCGCCACGCCGTTTATCTTTTCTTCGGTAAAGGACGCAAGAATGGGCACATCCTCCAATATGATGGGCTTTTCCACCAGGTTATACATCTGCATTTCCAGGTGATCCTCTTTTATATTAAAGCGGCGCTTCGGATAGTTGATTTCTGCCTGCAAGGGAAGCTGTCCGCTGCCAATGCGAAGACAGAGGAAGTCGTCATCGGTTTTTTTGTGCTCCCAAAGCTGCTCTTCCCGGTTGGCTTGATCTAAAAGTGTATTTAGCTCCGGATAATTTCTATTGAATACGTTTTGCTCTCTTTTACGCTCCTTTTCGATCTCCAGTTCCTTTTCCGCTAAATACTGGGTATAGCTCTTTACCCGGCGCTCCTCATATTCCTTGCGCTCTTTGTCAGTGAAGCGATTGGTCAGCAGAGGGAACAGGAATGAGCTGAGCAGCATAGTGAACTGTCCTGCCAGCAGGGCGCTTCCGCCCATGACCGCCGAGCTCCCCATCTGCAGCAGCAGCGGCATATTGCCGTTCTGTGCCGACATAGGCGGCGGTTCGACGGAAATGGTAGGGAACGCCATGGACAGCCGTTTCCGGGGGGAGGGTGTGAAATATTGTTCCCTTTCCTCCGCAGGCATCTGCTTTGTCTCTCTGTGTTCGATGCTCTGAACGGGTCTCAGTACCCCGGGATTCAGTGAAACCGGTCTCCCCCTGTCGTTCATGGAGACAAAGTCAAAGCCCATGATGATCCGCAGCCCTGCAATGTAAATCACATCCCCCGGAAAAACCGGCACCTGGTGGATTCTCTGTCCGTTGACAAACGTTCCGTTCAGGCTATGCTCATCGGTAATGACCCATCGGTTTTTGTTCCAGCAAAGCGTTGTGTGTTTTCTGGAAACGCAGTTTAACGCATACTGAATATCGTTTTCATCCGTGCGCCCAATGGTGATCTGAGCCGCCCCATGGATCCGGTAGTTGTGATAGGTGCTGTTTTCCGCGTCGGCGCGCTCCGAATACAGGGTATACTCCTGGTCGTCATGCCAAATGGTAAGAAACTGTCCGTTTAAAAGCGGAATACACCTTTCCGGCTCCCCCGAATCGGTCTTGAAGCAGGCATTTGCTGTGCATACTGCGTACCATTTTTCTTCCCGGCCCTCTATATAGAAAAAGTCGTACCACGCATCGGGCTCATTCCCGGAAAACCGAAATTTTCCTTCTACTTTTTGTGGAAGCCACAGGCTTTTGATAGTCTGGTCAGCATCAATAAGCGTGATTTGAAACGCAGATGCTTTTCTCTTTTCTTTCATCGGTCTGCTATCCACGTTCACTTTATCTCCCTTTCTCCATCAGGCTCCCTTGGTCCTGTAACGGTAAACGGTTCTTGTCTCCACCTGGCGGTCGCTACTACTGCTTACCGCAGAGCTGCTCCAATCCGACCAAGCCTCCCACCGCTCATAGTAGTAGGTGGTGATCAAAGAACGGTCACGGTAGCGGTATTCAGTGCGGCTTGCGTTGGGAGTATTTATATTCCTAAATACACGTTCCCCATTGTAATATGCCCATACATGCCCTGTTCCGTGCCAATCCTGCCAATTCATTTGGCTTTGCGGTGTAGTACCCCACACTTCTCTATAGCTGCTTTCCTGTATAGTGCTTCGTCCGCAGCCGCCGCCCCATGTGCTCGGGCACTGGAAGCCATAGCCATGCCAGTGATTTCCGCAGTTGTAGCAGAAGAAATAGCAATACATATAGGTAGTGCGTGTTTCCACCTGCCGGGTGTCGCTTTCAGACACGGCGCTGGCGGACCAGCCGCTCCAATCGCCCCAATCGGTATAGTAGGAGTCCGAATTTACCATTGTCCAATCGTCAAGCGGGTAAGCCGTAGAACTGGTGGTTTCCTTGTCCCTATAGCGGTACTGGGTCTTTTTCTCCACATCATAGTCCCCGGAGGGCGGCGTCGAGGTTGTCCAATCGGACCACGGACCCGGATCTTTTTTGTCGGGGGTAGGCTCGGGTTGCTCTGGTTGCGGATTTCTTGCGCCACCCTTACCCACAGTCAGCACAATGGTAGTGCCCTCCTTTTGAGAGCTTCCAGCCGCCGGCAGTTGGCTAAGCACCTGTCCTGCCTGACTGTCGTCACATTCAATTAGGTTGACGGTCACCTTTAGGTTCTGGCCCTTTATGGCGCTCTCCGCCGCATCACGGCTCATGCCTATGACGAACGCCACAGTTACAAGGCCGTCCCTGCTGCATACCACCAACTTCACCGTAGTGCCGCGAGTCACATCCGCGTTGGCCTCGATGCCCTGGGAGATTATATTTCCTTCTTTCGCACTGGCATCATAGCTGTACTCCACCTCCACGGCAAGTCCTGCCTCCGCCAGCAGCTTTTTCGCCTCGCTTTCGCTCATGCCTACGATACTGGGCATAGCAAAAGGTTTTCCACCGGTGCTTACTGTGATGGCCACGGTATCTCCCGGCTCCAGTGTCTCACCTTTGGCCCGATCTTGAGCAAACACAAGGCCCGCCGCAATGAGCTCATTACTCTCCTGCGACACATTTGCATGCACACCCATGTTGGCCAAAATCTGGGCGGCGTCCCCCTCCGTCTTATAATTCAGATTAGGCATCTGGAAACTGTGCCACGGCATAAGCAGTTCCACCCCAACTGTTCCGTCAGCCGCCGTTTCGCTCGCCTGCACAGCTTGCGTTTTAATGGTTGGCTCGGCACAATCATGGGAAAATTCTTTTCTGGTCACCGTTAGAGTAAGGCCTGCCTCCGCAGCAGCGCCCAGTGCATTTTCATAGCTCAAGCCCACCAAGTAGGGTGCAGCCCCATCTGTGCCCCTGATACCCCGTGACACCGTTAATGTCACTTCGTCACCGGTTCCTATCTCGGCATAGGGTTCAATGCTCTGTGCTGTCACGCAGCCTGCGCTGACGCCATTCTTTTCTCCATCCTGCATTGTCACAGCCACGCCCATGCACTCCAATGCCTGTCTTGCATAGTCTTCCGTCATACCCGTCAGATCCGGCATTTGGTAGATTTCTTTCCCGGTACTCACCGTAAGGGAAAGCATCGTGTTTTTCATCACCACGCTGCCCGCCGAAACGTCCTGCGCCAGCACTACATTTTCAGGCAATCCCGGAGAGTAGACCGTTCCCGCCTGCGTTACCTGCAGGGCCGCATCCTTCAGCCATTTCTGTGCATCTTCTACATTGGCATTGATTGTATCCGGCACACGGGTCATTCCGTCCGGCAGCTTGTATACGCCCACAGCCCCCTTAAAGCCAATGACCCCAGCCGCCAGCAGCACAATCAGCGTAATGGCTGCTGCAGCGGATGCGGGAACGCCGATTTTTGCCCAAAGAGGCCACCGCATAAAATCGATCCGTCGAATGCTGCTCACCCGACGCTTTACCGGCTCCCCGGAAATAAGCTCCTGCAAAAAGGCATCTGCCGTCTCCGACCGATCCTCCACCCGAACACTCAGGGCGTTCATCAATGCGTTTTCAAAATTTTCCGAAAGTTCATCATTATAGCAGGAGGGATCCTTTAACGGATCCTTGCCGCCGCTCTGTATCTGGGTCCGGCGCTCAAATGCATCCTCGGGTCTGACGCCTGTGACCAAATGATACAAAACCGCACCTACCGCATAAACATCGGTAAAGGTCCCCTGCTCGCCGTTGCTCTGATACTGCTCCGCCGGAGAATAACCGGGCTTAATAAGAACAGTCAGGCTTTTGCTGTGTGATGTAGATGCATACCTGGAAGCACCGAAGTCGATCAGCTTTACATGTGTCTTACCGTCCTGTCCCTTTGCCAGAAAAATATTGTCGGGCGCAATATCCCTGTGAATAATCCCGCTGTGGTGAACCTCCTCCAGTGTTTGCAGCACCGGGACAATAATGTCCATGGCAGCCTCCTCTGTGAGCTTCTTTTCCCGCTTCATGTAGGAGGCCAATGTTTCCCCTTCCAGATACTCCATGACAATGTATGCTGTGTGGTTCGCTTCGAAGCTGTCATAGATATGTACGATTCCGTCAAGGCTGCTCAGCTTTGCCAGCTTTTTTGCCTCCTCAAGGAATTTTTTCATCCCAGCAGTAAACTGCTGCATCTTTTTTTCATTGTTGTTGATCATCACATCAGGCTGATGCAGCGCACGGGTGGCAAATTCGCTGGGCAAATACTCCTTAATGGCCACCTTGCGCTTGAGCTTTTGGTCATACCCGATGTATGTTACGCCAAAGCCGCCAAAGCCCAGAGCGTTTCCGATCAAGTAGCGGTCTATGAGTACAGTACCTGCATCGATATGCAGCAGTTCTTTTTTACCGCTGTTCTCCTCATAACCGCAATAGGGACATATATCATATTGTGCGTCATAAAACTCCATGCACTGCATACATTGCTTGCTGCTTTCCATTTTCAATCTCTCCTACTGAAATGTATATGCGTCACAGCTTGCTATCACCTGCTCAAACTGCTTTCTGACATCGTCATACCCCTCTAACGCCGCAGCGTTCATCGGCAAACCGGGATTTCCTCCCTGCAAATAGTAAATATCCTGTGCATTATTGCTCAGCAGATATGCCAAGAATGTCTCTGCCGCGGTCTTTTCAGCCCCTTCTGATGCGGACATACTCCAGCAGTTGGCGTACTGGCAGGGTATATCCCTCATGTCAAGCGTAATCATAGAAAACTTCCCCGGCAAAGCATCTCTGATTTGGAAATAGACAGAAGTGTCGCCGAAACACACGGCGGTTTTTCCCTCAACAAACTCTTTCACTGTGCCCATTTTTGATGCAAATCCGGAAAACTCCGGGAAGATTTCTGCATAAACCGACTGTAACCCGTTCTGCACTGACATGGGTTTATACTTTAGTTCCCCGCCGCACAATGCTAACAGATCATCCATCCCTGCTACACTCTTCAGTTCCTCAGAATCCGTTACCACCTCCGAGTTGATATAAACCACCGGAACATTAAATGCCGTTGGCATCTGCATTCCTTGCTGCACACATTTTTCAAAAGCAGTCTGGAACTGGCACTCATCCTTTCCCAGCTTACCCGTAATTTCTTCCAAGCTCTTCGCCGCCTTCATATATTCGTCATCCGGCTGTATAGATTCAAACACCGTTGGCATACTGCCCGATGCATACGCTTTATTCAGCTCCTCACGGTAGCTGCCCTCAGCAATTCCACGCATCACGATTTCGACATTTGCAAATTGATCTCCGTCATAAAGCGCATCATAAATAGCTTGTAGTGCATTCTCCTTCTCTGCGGCAATACTTTCATCGCCGCTCAGCGAATACCACACAGAGATGGTTGCCGGATCCAGCACGACTTCCTTTTTGTTTTTAAACAGATTCGCCGCAAAAACACCCGCAAGGAGCATCACCACCGCAATGCCAGCTGCAATACCCACCGCGCGCCTTTTCTTTTTCTTTTTCCGCACCGCTTCAACCGGCAAAACCTCTCTTTTTTGCAGCAGCGCTTCTTTCATCTGCGCGGCGTTTTGAAAGCGTTCATGAATGTTGATAGCCATTGCCGTCATGATTGTATTGCTGAGGTACTCCGGTATATTCTGATTGATTTCCCTCGGGTAGCATACTCGATCTGTGTGGGCATCAAAATCCGCTTTTCGATCTGTGGATTCTGCCGGCACTTTTCCAGTTACCGCCACATATAGCGTAGCCCCAAGCGCATATATATCGGTCCACGCCTGCTGCAAATCATTTTCCGGGTCGATTTTTTCATACTGCTCGGGGGGTGCATATCCCGGCTTCAACACGATCAATCTGGAATCCGTGTCTTCCTTGGACAGTCTTGCGGAACCAAAGTCAATGATTTTCACGCTGCCATCCTTGCCCACAAAAATATTATCCGGGCTAATATCCCGATGGATCACCCCGGCATGGTGGATCTCGTCCAGTGCCTCACAGAGCCGCACGCCAATATTTACCGCTTCGTCCTCCGTAAGCGGCCGTTTCTGGTGTATCAAAAAATCTTCCATCGTTTCATAGTCCAAAAATTCCATAACCATGTAGGATGTCCCGTTTTCTTCAAAAAAGTCATCCACGCGGACTATGCTGGGTGATTGAAATTTTGCGACTATGCGCGCCTCCTCTATCAACCGCTCCTTCCCATATTCAAATTCCGCCTGCCTTTTAGGTGCAGCAACAAATACATCAGTATCCCCGGGAATCCGGTTCACCACGCCCTGTTGAAAGTACTCCTTAATTGCCTTGCAAATATTGTATTTATTATCCCACGCCTTGTATGTAATACCAAATCCGCCTGCGCCGACCACACCACCGATTATATAACGGTCATGCAGAATACTCCCAATGGGAAGATATCGGGGATCGTCCTGCTGTTCGCCTTGTATATATCCGCAGAAGGGACAAACTCCGGCAGCAATTGACTCATCATACTCACCAAAACACTTTTCGCACCTTTTCATACTCTTCTCCCGCAGCTCCAGTTACTTTGTTGCTTGATAGGAAATCCAGCTAAATTGCTCTCCGCAAAGCGGTACAAATACAAACATATTTCTCTCACTATCGCCAAGCTCTATCTGTTCATACCCAACCAGCACCTTTCTCTCATACAGTGCTTCCCCGTTAACATAGCAAAGGCTATCGCTGTCCCCGGAGATAATAGAAAATGTGCTTGCCTTTGCATCGAACATAATGACTGCCACACAGGATCTCGATACACTCTCGTCGTTCAGGAGTCGAACATCAAAGTCCTGTGAACGGCCTATTTTATTCCGGCCGCTGTGCAGCGCAAAGCTCTGCCCATAGTAAGGGCCCTTTACACAAACGATCCATCCCACGACAGGGTCTACCCGGCGGCCGTCCGCTGATGTAAATTTCCCCACTGTTCTGCCACTTTTCTTCAGCTGCTTTATCAAGTCATCGGCAAATTCGTTTTGAGAAATAATATCCGCCTTTTGCCCTATCTCCTTTTTATCTTCTCCTTCAATCTCGTCCGCTCGTTGTTCTATTTTCTCAGCTTCAGCGCATTGCTCTTCCTCATGCTTTTCAGGCAGGATATCATTCGCCTCATGCTCTGTTCCCGTCGGTATTCTGTTGTAGGGCACGGTATACCGTTTTTGTTTTTGAGATGGGTCGTCTTTATTTACCTTTGGGTTTTGCTCTTCATTAATATCAGGTGTGTCTATCTTTGCAGTGTTGCCTCTCTGATTTAAAGCTTTTTCTGTTTCCTTATCCGGCTCCTGCTTTGCCTTGCAGTGCGGGCATTCGTTGTAAACCTGTCCATTGTAGTACAACCCACATGCCAAGCATTTTACTGCCTTTGTCATTTGCCTGTCCTCCCGTTTAATTGTATAAGGATATATGTGTAGTTATCCTGCTCCGGCTTTGCTGCCTCCTGTATTGCCTGCTCTATACAGCTTGCAGCATTCTCCATATTCTCTGCGGCGCAAACGGACGCAAGAATGAGTTGAGCCGGCACAGACCTGTATAAGCCATCTGAGCAGATTAAAATTGTATCCTTCGGCCGCAATACAAAAGGAGCCCTACTGATATCCTTCCACTGTAGGCCGCCCATTCCTACATAGCTAATCAGCGCTTCTCCCTCCTGTGCCTCTATCCGGTACTGTTCCCTGTCGATTTCTCCGTTTTGAAGCATTTCATTCAGCTGAAAAAAATAATTATGATCTGTTGTGATCTGCACCATTTGCCCTGCCCGCAGGACATAAATGCGGCTATCCCCGGCAGATACCCAGTACATGCGGTCCGCTATAATGTGAACTGCCGCAAGGGTAGTCCCTGCGCCAAGCGGAGTCCCATCTGGTGCCTTTAAGGAGTAAACCAAATCATCAGTCAATTCTATGGCTTCCTCCATCCATTCACCGCCGTCCAGCCGTCCCTCTCTTTCATACTCACTCAGAAACTTTTCAATTGCAGCCTTGCTGGCCCTCTCTCCTCCTGTCAGGCCACCCATACCGTCGCATACCACCGCAAGTGTTTCATTATCACAGGCCGCTACAAAACCGGCATCCTGCTGTGAATCACGCCTGCCAATGCCCATTCTAAAGGCTATATCGTACCGATTACTTTTCCTTAGATCCACAAATGAAAAACTATTCTCCATCGCTATTTACCCAATATGCTCTTTCCTTTTGTATACACCGCTATGGCCGTATAATTGTCCATCTCGCCGTCTTTTCCGTTTTCTCGAATCATCGCAGCCATCCGGGTCACCCACACCTTCGGCGAAGCCGATTCTTTCTGTAGCTGCGCCATATCTGTATCTTCTAACAGCTCCCAAAATCCATCTGTGCACAGAAGAAATGCATGTTCTCCATGAAGGCGCAGCATGGGACTTATGTCATACCGCGGTGTCTCTCCTCGAATGCCCATGACCCGCATCAGCCTATTTCTATCCAGATGATGGCGGATATCCTTTTCCTCAATCTCCCCCGAAATTGCAAGCATCTGCGGTACACTGTGGTCAATCGTACGCCCCTTCATCTTCCCCTGCTTAAATTCGTATAGCCGCGAGTCCCCCACATGAGCCCACACTGCTTTCCCCTTGTGGATCACCAGCACAACAAGTGTAGTTTTCATCCGGGATGGTGCCTGCAGTCTTTCCTGCTGCTGCACGATCGCATCCTGAGCAGCTGAAAACGCCTTTTTGAAGAAGCTGTCCGAATACCCTTCGTCCACAAACATCGTGCATATTGCATCAACGGCAGCCTGCGCTGCAATCTCTCCGTTCCCATGTCCGCCTAAGCCGTCAGCTACAGTGAAGCAGTACGAATCCTCATGCATGGCCACACCGCATCTGTCTTCATTAATCTCTCTCGTTCCCTTGTTCGTAAAAGTATCATATTGAGTCATTCTGTTCTTCCCCTACTTTAAAGCCCTATTCATTCCTAAAATCATCGCTACTTAGTTGCTTCTTTATGGCGTCGCATGATACAGTAATAGTTGTCCCAGCCTGTTCTGTGCCAGTATATTTACCAATCTAAACTCTTGCTCTACCGAAGTATACACACTCCACAAGAACTAATAGCTCCTGCAACTCCGCTCACAACCAAATCCATGTGTCTTCCTCATGGACTTGGCTCATGTAAGTGTTTTGCTCACATACTAATTATAATGAAATATAGATAATCATTCAAGTCAACAGGGCCCTGTGGCGGTGCTAATTATGTCGTTTAGATTGCGAGTTATGTTATATACTTGCTTTTCTTACCGAATGCCTGTATCATGTAATCACAGCTCTATATCACAAACTATGTTTGAAAGGAATCTCGTCCCCATGTCCGCTGCATCCCTGTATGTATTTGCCTATTTGCTGATGAATCTCACGCAGCAAACGATGTGGTATTGCGCCTTCAGCAGGCTCTTCCCCGCCAAGCTCCCGCCGCGTTTCTATTATCCGCTGGTTCTGGCGCTGAACGCGGTAGCTTGCTTTCTGACCTATGCCCCGCTGTCGGACAATACCGCCCTTCGCCTGGTAATCTCCAATACCTACTTTGTCTTTTTCATGCTCCTTCTGCATCGGGGGAATCTCCTGCGTAAGCTTTTGGCCGTGCTGGATATCTTTCTTACTATGGTACTTACGGAGCTTACCACTCTTCTTCTGGCGCCAATGGCCTCCGCACAGATCCAGAAACAAGATTTTTGTCACCTGGAATTGATCCCGTTTTACATCCTGTTTCTTCTGGCACAGGCTCTCTACTTGGTTATCATGGTCTACGCATTCCGTCTCCTGGACAAAAAGGGTGAAAACCGTGTCTCCGACCGAAGCCGCTTTTATTATGTTCTGCTCCCTATCAACCAATTTGTCCTTTTGTCCATTTGGTATTATTACTATATCTTCACTTCAGTCGACCCGTTTACGCCCAAAAAATTCCTCATCGTCCTTGTGGTGCTGATCTTCTCCATCCTCACAGATATACTCCTGTTTTGTCTCATCAGCCGCACGGCAGAAAACGCAGAGCTCCATGCCCGCAACGAGCTGATGGAGGAGCAGATCGCCGTGAAGGCCAAGTATTATCAGCTCATGGCCCAAAGCTACAGCAATATGCGCCAGATGCGCCACGACATTGCCAACCACATCTGCACCATCCACGCCATGCTGCAAAGCGGCGAAAAGGAAGCTGCCCAGAAATATGTGGCCGAGCTGGAGAAAACCACCGCTGTTCGAAGCCTGCTCAGCGATTGCCAAAACACGGCGGTGGACGCATTTTTGCGGGAGCGGATGGAAAATCTTGCCGCGCAAGGTATCACCCTTTCTGCGGACATTCATTTGCCCCCTTACTGCTTTGTTTCCGATGTGGATCTGATCACCGCATTGGGCAATCTGCTGGATAATGCCGTGGATGCCTGTCAGCAGATCCCACATTCCTATATCGCGCTGAAGGCCAGTCTCTCCGACGGATTTCTGCATATTGAAACCGAAAATCCTTACCGTCCGGACAGTAGCAAAAAAGAACGCCGCATCTCCTATATGGAGCGCGGCACCGGCATCCGTATTCTTAAGTCTCTGGCGGGAAAATACAATGGCAGCTTTGTCTCATGCGAAAATGATGGCATCTATAACACTACCCTGATTTTGAAGGAGTCCCTTCCCCATGATTAACATATTCCTGTGCGACGATACGCCCCTGCAGCTGCGCCATGTCCACGAGTTTATCGAAAACTATATGCAAAACCAACCGGCCTGCATTTTTGACTATAGCTCCCCCAAAGGACTTCTGTCCGGGCTGGATAATCACAGTGCGAATATCACCATCTTAGACATCGACTTGGGCAAAGGCAAAGCCAGCGGCATCGACCTGGCAAAGACCATTAATGCCAAATGTCCCAACTGTCAGATCATTTTTCTCACCGCCTACCCGGAGTATACTTCCGAAGCCTATTTCGCCAACCACACTTGGTTCATCCTGAAAAAGGATATAGAAAAATATCTGGCACCGGCCCTGGATAAATGTATCGACACCCTGGAAAAGGGCTTTTACGAGACACCTGCCATCTGGGTCAGGAAGCGGCGCAACAGAGAGCGCATACCTATCTCCGAAATTTTGTATCTGGAGCAGGTCGGCCACCAAACAAAGGTGGTCAAGCTCCATGAAACAATGGTCTGCCGCCAAACCCCTAAAGAACTGCTGTCCACTTTGGAGCCGCATACTTTCATCCACTGCCATCAGAGCTTTTGGGTAAATACCTCCAAAATCTTTTCTCTTGTAGGAAATACCTTCCATCTCATCGACGGCAGTGTGATCCTCATCAGCCGCACCCGTAAAAAGGAAGCAACCCAGCTTTTTACAGAAGCCTTTTCTAAAAATATGCCTTTGATTTGAGACCCTGCATGACAGCAACAAGTCGACCCAAAGTCGGCCCCTATCCCCCAAACAGTGTCCCCCTATGCTGCAACAGATGCAAGCCATTCGGCCTCCAAAGCTCAATTTCTGTCTCACTATAACCAAAGAATAGGACGATACCTCTGACCATCACTTTGGTCAAAGGATTCGTCCTATCTTCTTTTGTACCTCACAACACTTTCAAGTTGCAGCAGTATTCCAACTTCAAAATTTCTGCGGTTTAAAACACAGCCCCGTCTTCTTTCACCACGGCATCGGTGCGGTTCCATCCATCAATAGGGATAATGCTACGCTGCAGCTTCGTTTCGGCCCCTGTGAGCCCTTGTGTGCCCTCGCAGGAGCGAAAACGGATAATGATAGTGCCCCCGGGGATTTTGAACAGCTTTTGGCCGATTTTCGACGCACCGAAATCGGGGCAGGAGAAAGGCATTGGCGCTTTTCGCGCCAATGCCTATTCACAGCAGCCCGCAGTGCGAGCTGCCGCAAGGATTTGCGGGTTTTGGAAATTGACGCTTTTTTCGAGGTTCCCAGAACGGTTTGACGCTAAATTTGAGAAAAGTCGCCGCAAAGCCCCGTGTCACAACGGTTTGCGGCGACGCTTTGATAGAAAATCGGTACGCTTTATACCGTTGTAGTCGGCGGAAGTCTCCGTAGCAGCTCAAATCTTGGTACGCCCTAAACAAAGATAAGCGGCGGTTGAGAATTGATAACTTTCTGATAATAGTGTGGCTTCCCCATAGCTTTTCTCTGCCTTTTACGGTATTGTGTACCGTTACAAAGGAGGTCGATCTTATGCCAAAACGACGAGCAAACGGCGAGGGCAATATCCGCAAGCGCAAGGATGGACGATGGGAGGGCCGCTACACAGTCGGTCACGATCCGGAAACCGGAAAAGCCATCATCAAGAACGTTCTTGGAAAGACGCAAGCGGAAGTAAAAGAAAAGCTGAAGAAAGCCATCGAGGAAAATGTGGGCATCGACTATGGGCGGGCCAAGACCTACACCGTGGGAACATGGCTGGAGGTCTGGATGGAGAACTACGCGAAAGTAAAACTCAGACCCTCCACCTTCAAAACCTCACAAGGCTTTCTGAAAAACCACATCAAGCCGCAGATCGGCAGCATCCCGCTGGCAGACCTAACCTCTCTGGACTTGCAGCGGTTCTACAAGCACCTGTTGGACGGTGGCCGGGTAGACCGCATTGAGGCCAAGAAAAAGCCGAAAGGTCTGGCTCCCAAAACGGTTCGCAACATCCACCAGATGATCGGCTCGGCGTACAACCTTGCCATCGAGCAGAAACTGGTGAGCAGGAATCCAACGCAGGGCTGCGCCTTGCCGAAAGTCGAACACAAGGAGATGAAAACGTTGACCGCCGACCAGCTCAGCGCCTTCTTCCAGGAGGCCAGGGACAGCGGCGTGTACGAGCTCTACTACCTCGACCTTGCCACCGGACTTAGGCGCGGCGAACTGCTGGGGCTGAAATGGACGGACATCGACCTCGACCGTGGTGTGCTGAAAATCCAACGGGCCATTTCCCGGCAAAACGGCAAGGTAGTGGAAGCCCCGCTGAAAACGAAAAACGCCTACCGCACACTGCCGTTGTCGGCAGACGCGATAGACGTTCTAAAGGCACAGAAAAACAAGGTAGGAAGCAGCGAATGGGTATTTCCATCGCCCACCGGAGGCCCCATGTCACCGGACAGCGTCCTGCATATGCTCCAGCGGGTGCTGAAACGGGCAGGGCTGCCACGGATACGCTTTCATGACCTGCGCCACACCTTCGCAACGATGGCGCTGCAAAACGGCGTGGACGTAAAAACCGTGTCCTCGATGCTCGGTCATTACTCCGCAGGCTTCACGCTGGACACCTACGCCCATGTCACCACTGACGCCCAGCTCAAGGCGGCGCAAACGATGGGGAGCATCCTCTCCCATGCGGTATAGACCTTTCCGCTATCCGCTCCCGTTGGGGTCAGCGGTTGGGTCAGAAAAAAGCAGCGGGAGAAAACAACAACTTATGCAAACAAAAAGACCCGAAGCCTTACGGTTTCGGGTCTTTTTGGCACGCCGTGAGGGATTCGAACCCCCGGCCTTCTGGTCCGTAGCCAGACGCTCTATCCAGCTGAGCTAACGGCGCGTGTCTCTTGACGACTTTGCTATAATACCACGGTCTCCCAGAAAATGCAAGTCTTTTTTTCAAAAAATCCAAAAAATTTTTTGGATGGCCTGTTCAGCGAAAGCTGATGGGATTCTGTGGCGCCGTATAAGGAACTTTTCCCCGGGAATACTGTTTTTATCCAAGTGACGGAGGCAGTAGTGGAATGCAGGGAAAAGTGGAGATCTGCGGCATCAACACCGCCAAGCTGGAGGTTCTGAAAAACGACGAAATGACGGAGCTTCTACGGCGGACCAAGGAGGGAGACATGGCCGCCCGGGAGAAGCTCATCCGGGGCAACCTGCGGCTGGTGCTGTCGGTGCTCCAGCGATTTGCCAGCCGGGGTGAGAACATGGACGACCTGTTCCAGGTGGGCTGTATCGGCCTCATCAAGGCCGTTGACAACTTCGATATCAACCAGCCGGTGCGCTTTTCTACCTACGGCGTTCCCATGATCGTGGGGGAGATCCGGCGGTATCTCCGGGACAACAGCGCCATCCGGGTGTCCCGAAGCCTGCGGGACACGGCGTATAAGGTCCTCCAGGCCCGGGAGCGTCTGCTGCGCCAGAGTCAGCGGGAGCCTACTGTGGAGCAGCTGGCCCAGGAGCTGGCCATCCCCCGGGAGGAGGTGGTGCTGGCCATGGACGCCATCGTGGACCCGGTGTCCCTGTACGAGCCCATATACTCTGAGGGCGGCGACACGGTATGCGTCATGGACCAGGTCAGCGACCGCCGCTGCACCGACGAGAGCTGGATCCAGCGCATTGCCCTGAAGGACGCCATCAGCCGCCTGACGCCCCGGGAGCGCAGCATTCTGATGATGCGCTTCAACCAGGGAAAGACCCAGATGGAGGTTTCGGCGCAGATCGGCATATCCCAGGCCCAGGTGAGCCGCCTGGAAAAGGGAGCCATCCGCGCCATCAAGAAGGAGCTGTAGCGCATACCGTCTCCCCTGCCCTGCCCGGCAGTCCATCTGCCGCAGGAATATCAAAAGGGCCTGCTGCCTGCACTTTGCAGACGGCAAGCCCTTTTGGCTGCTTGAACGATATTATGCCCTTCTGCGGCGCTTGCGGCGGAATTTGTCCAGCACGCCGGTGACGATGCCCCGCTCGTAGCGGTTCATGCCAAACAGCCACAGGCTGGCGGCGTAGACGGCCACGAACACGCAGCCCCAGATGAGAATATCCAGATACCCGGACACCGGAGCCAGCACGGCGATAAGCACCGCCACGATGGCGGGTACCAGCATGGACGGCAGCAGCCGGGCGATACGGACCCAGAACCAGCGGACATCCAGGCCCACATGGCGGCGGAAATACCAGTTGATGGGAAGGACGTTCCCCACCACCGTGATAAACAGGATGGAACCGGCCACGCCCACCAGGCCGCCGTATTTGCACAGGGGGATCATCAGCCCCACATTAACGGCGGCGGCGGCCAGATAGACCCAGGCCCGGAACCGGTGCATATTCTTGGCCCGGAGGATCTCCAGCCCCACAAACTGGATGGCGGAGACGATGGTGCTGGCAAACAGCAGCAGGGCCACGGGATAGTCCACGGCAAACTGCTCCTTGCCGCCGGCCCACAGGATCACAAAGGGACGGCCCACCGCCACAAAGCCCAGGAACACCGCCATCAGCATGATGAACTGCAGGCGTCCGGCCTTGGTCATCAGCCGGGTCAGCTCCCGGTTGGAGTCGCCCTCCGCCACCATCCGGTGGACCCGGGGGATCAGCACATTGGAGATGGCCATGGCAAAGGACAGATAGTACACGTTCAGCTGGTTGGCGCTGTAGTATACGCCGGACAGCTCCGCGCCATGGATCCAGGTGGTCATCAGGGTGCCGATGCCGTAGTTCAGCTGGTCCACCACCACCGCCAGGAAGATGTAGAACGTGAAGCCCATCATGCTCTTCATCAGCGGCAGGTCGTAAGTCCGGAAGGACACCGGCATTTTCAGCACCGCGAAGCAGTAGGCCATATACGTCAGGCCGCACACGATGGTCAGCACCAGCGAAAGCGTGGCAATGGCCGGGGAGCGGAAGCCCAACAGCAGCAGGGGAATGGAGATCAGCGGACTGAGCACGGATTTGGCCATGGTGACAGCCTTCAGGAACAGATACCGCTCGTGGATGTTCACATGGGACTCAAAAACGCTGAAGGGGAAGGACAGAGCCGCGTTTAGGGTCATGATCCGCAGGAGCTTTGCGCCCAGGGCCAGTTCCTCCGGGGCCCACTTGGTGCCGAACACCATCTGGGGATGGGCGGCCAGAAAGAAGCCCAGGGCCAGCAGCACCAGTCCCAGCAGCGACAGGGTCACCAGGAACATGCCGTTGAGCTTTGCCATTTCCCGCCGGTCCTTGGCCACCTTGGCCTGGGAATAGTAGCGGATATAGGCGCTGCCCAGGCCCATGCTCAGCAGCAGCAGGTAGGAGATGATGGGCCCCACCGCGCCATATACACCGTATTCCGTTTCGCCCAGCCGGCCCAGCATAATGGGCGTATAGATCAGCGAGATCAGCGTGCTCAGGCCCATGGACACATAGGACAGCACCGCTCCCAGCCGCACTTGATTCACTTGCAAGGGTCCACCCTCTTTCTGCATATCCGAGTCATTATACCGGGTTTTCCGGGCTATGTAAAGAGTCCGTCAAGTGAATTCATGAAAATGTCACAAACTGGGGCAGGCTGGGACAGGCTGAGACAAGCCGGGACAAACCGGGACAAGCCGGGGTCATGCGCGGAAATAGCCGTACAGCTCGATGATGGCGAAAAGGATGTTCAGCAGGCCGAAGGCGAAGATCAGGGTCACGGCGGCCTTCTGGCCGGAGCGGCTGCGGTCCATGCCGGAGGCCAGCAGGAGCATGGCCCCCGCCAGAGCCAGAGCCGAGACACCGGGGATATACACCACCGCCAGCTGCCGCAGCAGCCAGAAGATCACGGCCACGGCCAGCAGGAGCATGGATAATCTGCGCTTGGTTTCCAGTTTCATGAAAAACCTCCTGATTTTTTCTATTAGTCTACCGAATTTTCCCGGAAAATACAAGAGCCTTCGTTGAATTTGCATAAATTTGCAGAAAAGCGGCACGGCTTACGCCGTGCCGCTATCCGTGCAGCAAGCCGGTTATTCCGGGTCGTAGGCAATGGTTACCATCCGGCAGGCGGCGCACCGCTGGGCCGGAACGTGGTCCGTTTCCGAGTGGGGGGCCTTTCCCAGAAGCAGGAAGCCCGGGCAGCCCACGGCCGCGCCCATGGGACGGTTCTCCGTCACCCAGCACACGCCGCCTCGGCCCATAGCCCGGACAAAGCCGGACTGCATCTCGTTTCCACAGCAGGGACATTTCATGGTAGGTACCTCCTCTTGCTCATTATGCTTTATACTTTCCATCATATGATATATGTTGCTATTATATTACCATAAATACAATATATAAATGTGAACAATGTAAGAACAAACCATAAAAAATATGTGAAAAAATTATAAAGTGACAGCCACCTGCAGACAAGCGGCTGTCACTTTTGACGGAATATTACTTTTGGCTGGGCATTTTCCAGGCTTGATGGTCGGTGTGAAGCAGATGGTGGGATACGTCGCTGAGGGGCTTTTTCATGAACTCCCGATACAGCTTGTGGACCTCGGGGTTCTCGTGGGAGAACCGGGAGGGGGCGGCCTTGTCGATGTTCCACAGGACGCTGCCGCGCTTTTCCGCCAGCTCCACGCCGTCGTGGATGGGCTGACCGCCGCCGCCGGCGCAGCCGCCGGGACAGGCCATGATCTCCACGAAGTCATAGCGCACCTCGCCCCGCTCCAGGGCGGTCATGAGCTTGCGGGTGTTCAGCAGGCCGCTGGCCACCGCCACGGACACCGGTCCGGCCCCGGGGATATCGAACTTGGCTTCCTTCCAGCCGTCCATGCCCCGGACGTCACGGAAGGCGTCGGGATCGGGATTTTGGCCGGTGACAAGGTAGTAGGCGCTGCGCAGGGCCGCGTCCATGACGCCGCCGGTGGCGCCGAAGATCACCGCCGCGCCGGTGCCGCTGCCCAGAGGACTGTCAAAGGGCGTCTCATCCAGGACGGCGGGGTTGATCTGCTCACCCCGGAACATCCGGACGATCTCACGGGTGGTCAGCACCACGTCCACGTCCGGGTCACCGCAGGCGTCCCGCATGGTGGGCAGGGCCGCCTCGCTCTTTTTGGCGGTGCAGGGCATGATGGACACCACGAAGATGTCGTGGGGGTCCACCCCCAGCTTCTTGGCGAAGTAACTCTTGGCCACGGCACCGAACATCTGCTGGGGACTCTTGGCGGTGGACAGATGGCTGACATACTTGGGGAACTGGGTCTTGACGAACCGCACCCAGCCGGGACAGCAGGAGGTGAACATGGGCCAGGTGTACTGATCCCGGTGGGTGAAGCGCTCCACAAACTCGCTGCCCTCCTCCATGATGGTCAGGTCGGCGGTGAAATTGGTGTCGAATACATAGTCAAAGCCCATTTGCTTCAGGGCGGTGACCATGCGCTGGGCAGTGGCGTACTCGGGCTTCAGGTGGTAGTATTCCGCCCAGGCGGCCCGGACCGCCGGGGCCATCTGGACCACGGTGATCTTCTTGGGGTTGGCCAGGGCGTCGAACACCCGGCCGGTGTCGTCGTGCTCCTGCAAACCGCCCACGGGACAGTGGGTCATGCACTGGCCGCAGAAGGTGCAGTCGGAGTCTGCCAACGTCCTGGCCCCGGACACACCGATGGTGGTGCGGGTACCGGTGCCCATCAGGTCCCAGATGTGCATACCCTGGATCTTGTCGCAGACCTGGATGCAGCGCATACAGCGGATGCAGCGGTTTTCAAACCGCACCACGGGGGTGCTGAAATCCGGCTCGATGGGCCGCAGGTCCTTGATATAGTGGTTGCCCAGCAGGTTATAGTCGTTGGTGAGCTGCTGGAGCTTGCAGTTGCCGCTGCGGGTGCACTTGGGACAGCGGATGTCGTGCTGGGCCAGCAGCAGCCGCAGGTTCACCCGGCGGGCCTCACGGACCCGGGGGGAGTTGGTGTGGACCACGATGCCCTCGGCCACCTGGGTGTCGCAGGCGGCCACCAGGCGCTGTTCCCCCTCCACCTCCACCATGCAGATGCGGCAGGCGCCGATCTCGTTGATGTCCTTCAGGTAGCACAGGGTGGGAATATCCAGGCGCACGGAACGGGCGGCCTCCAAAATCGTGGTGCCCTCCGGCACGGTGACGGTTCTGTTGTCGATGGTCAGCGTTACCATTTGATATCTCGACCTCCTCTGAAAATGCCGTAGCCAAAGTGATCGCACCGCAGGCAGCGGGAGGCCTCGGTGACGGCGCCCTCCTCGGTGAGACCGCACTCGATGTCCTCAAAGTCGCACTTGCGCTCACAGGCCTGGCGCTCGGTGGTGTTGATGCGCCCGTGGGGCGGGCGGTTGTTCAGCCGGGGAGCCGGGATGTCCACGTCCACCCGGATCTCATGGTGGAAGCCCAGGTGCTCGTCGATGTTGGCGGCAGCCACCTTTCCGGCGGCAATGGCCCGGATGGCGGTGGCGGGGCCGGTGACGCAGTCGCCGCCGGCAAAAATGTTGTCCATATCGTTGACCTGACCGGACAGGGCGGCCACCAGCCGTCCGCCGCGGGTAATGGGCACGCCGGCCTGGTCAAAGCCCTGGATCTCGATGCCCTGGCCGATGGCCACCACGATGATATCCGCCGGGATGCGCACCTGGTCCAGAGCGGCCTTGTTGGGCTTGGGACGCCCGGAGCCGTCCACGTCGCCGATGATCTGGGGCTGGACCCACAGAGCCCGGGCCACGCCGTCCTCGTCGGCCTCAATGCGGACGGGAGCTGCCAGGGTCATCATCTCCGCCCCCTCGGCGGTGGCTCCTGCCACCTCGTCAGGCAGGGCCGTCATATCCTCCAGGCGGCGGCGGTACACACAGGTGACCTTGCCGGCTCCCAGGCGGATGGAACTGCGGGTGACGTCCATGGCCACGTTGCCGCCGCCGATGACCACCACCTGCTTGCCGGTGAAGTCGGGCATCACGTCGTCGCCGATGGCCTTGAGCATCTCCACAGCGGATATGACATTGCAGCTGTCCTCACCGGGGATGCCGGTCTTTTTATCCTGGTGGGCGCCGATGGCGATGTAAATACAGTCGTACTGCTTTTCCAGCTCCTCCAGCCAGATGTCCCGGCCGATGCGGACGCTGGTGCGGACCTCGATGCCCAGGGACAGGATGGAGTCGATCTCGGCGTCCAGCTTCTCCCGGGGGAAGCGGTAGCTGGGGATGCCGTAGCGCAGCATGCCGCCCAGCTTGCTGCATTCCTCGAAAATGGTGACCTTATGGCCCATCAGGGCCAGGTAATAGGCGCAGCTGAGGCCGCTGGGGCCGCCGCCCACAATGGCCACGGTCTTGCCGGTGGCCGGGGCACAGGGGGGATTGGGCACCACGCCTGCGTGGTCCACGGCGTACCGCTTCAGACCCCGGATGTTGATGGGATCGTCGATCATATTCCGGCGGCAGCGGGCCTCGCAGGGATGCTCACAGATGTAGGCGCAGGCGGTGGGCATGGGGTTGTCCTTGCGGATCAGGCGCACGGCGTCGGCGTAGCGCCCGGCCCCCACCAGGGCCATGTAGCCCGGGATATCCACCCCCGCCGGACACAGGGCAACGCAGGGCACGGGATTCTGGAGGCTTGCCAGGCACCGGTGGTGCTGCACGTGCTCCTCATAGTCGTCCCGGAAGCCCTCCAGGCCATCCACCACCAGGCGGGCGGCGTCCCGGCCGATGGCGCAGTCGGCGGTGTCCACGATGCTGCGGGCGGTTTTCTCGATGATGCGGACGGTGTCCATGTTGGCGGTACCGTCCAGCACCTGGGAAATGAGCTTGGTCAGTTGGCCCAGGCCGATGCGGCAGGGAACGCACTTGCCGCAGGTCTGGGCGTGGCACAGCTGCAGAAACGACAGAGACATTTCCACCGGGCACAGGCCCGGAGGGCTGGCGGCGATCCGGCGCTCCACATCGCGGTAAAGACCCTCTACCACGGTCTGAGCCCTGCTGGGGGTTTTGATGTCAAGTCTGCTCAAAACAGTTCCACTCCTTCCGTCCGCTTGCGGCGTTTGGCTGTGCGCCGCAGACGGACTGATATTGGTTACAGCTACAGAATGCCACAATTGATTTCAAAAGTCAATTGTTTCAGAAAAGTTGTCTATCCGATGAGAAATTTTCATAATTGATGAGAAAACATTGCAGAAAAATTCACGGAACCATAGGGCGGCCTGAAATTTTGAAATCTTCGGAAACGGCGGAAAACTGGGAACGTTTCCCACTCCCTTGCCAAGATTGTGACGAAAATTATTTCGTATAAATACAATAAATTTCGGCATATGAAAATCAGTCCGGGACAAAGTGTTGCATTTGCATATTGCGGACGGGGCCTGTACATGTTATAGTGAGTGTACAAATCAGAAAGGAGGCGCGCCATGAAGGTTCGGCTCAACGAGGACCGGCAGGTGGTGGACGCCATCCGGGAGGGGTTAAAGCGCACCGGCGGGTACTGCCCGTGCCGCCTGGCCCGGACGGAGGAAAACCGCTGCATGTGCAAAGAGTTCAAAGACCAGATCGCAGACCCCGACTTTGAGGGGTACTGCCACTGCCGTCTGTATTATAAGGAGAAGTAAGGCCTGAGACTGTCAAAAAATCCGGAAATCTTTCGCCATCGGAAAGGAAGATAGTTACGAAAGAAACCCATCAGGGGTGTCTTTCGTTTGCAATCACAGGTTTTTCAGAACTTTCTAAGTTCTGAAAAACCGCAAGCAGCTTGTCAAAAAGACTTTTTGACAAGCTGCCTGTCCCCCGGTTCACATTGAACCGGGGGATTTTTTCGCCCGGCGGAGGAGTGCATCATGCCGGTATAATTCCAGCAAATGACAGGGATGTTTGTCGATAATGACATAATTTAGCGCAATTCTGCGTTTTTATGCATTATAGACGATTATAAACGGTATGTTTTGTTGAATTCACAGAAAGCTAACAAATTGATCAAATTTTTGTTGCATGGTACAATATTTGCGAGTAAAGTAGTGAAGTACCCGGCAGGAATCCGGAAAAAAAGAAGGAGAAAAGCATATGGAAATTCAAATTCTGCCCCTGATTATCGTTGTCGCATATCTGGTGGGCATGCTGACCGTGGGCGCCGTGGTCAGCAAGGTCCAGATCAAGAACGCCAAGGACTACATGGTGGCCGGACGCCGCATGGGCCTGTTTATGGTGGCGTTCTCCCTGTCCGCCAACAACATCGGCGGCGGCTGCACCACGGGCCTGGCCCAGAAGGCCTTCGGCGACTGGGGCCTCAGCGCCGTGTGGTACGTCCTGGCGGCTTCCATTGCCATGATTCCCCTGGCCTACTTCGCTCCCAAGATCCGCAAGACCATGGCCGTGACCATCCCCGAGGTGGTGGGCCGCCGGTTCGGCAAGTTCTCCAGCAACTTCACGGCTATCCTGTCCGTGCTGTCGCTGTTCTGCCTGACCTCCTCCCAGATCGCCGCCTCCGGCGGCGTCATCAACGCCCTGATCCCCTCCATTCCCCTGAATGTGTGCCTGATCTTCGCGGGTATCGTCATCATTCTGTACACCACCATGGGCGGCATGATCGCCGACCAGATCTCCGACCTGGTGCAGTTCGGCATCATCCTGGTGGGCCTGGCCATCGCCACTCCTATCGTGCTGAACCATGCCGGCGGCTGGAGCGCCATCTCTGCGGCTCTGCCCGGTGAGAAGCTGAACCTGACCCAGATCGGCTGGGCCTCCATCATCGGCTACATCTTCAACTACTTCTGCACCTTCCTGGCCGGTCCCGAGATGGTCTCCCGCTTTGAGACCGCCAAGGACGAAAAGACCGCTAAGAACGCCGCGTTTGTCTCCGCTATCCTCATGGCCGCCATGTCCATCTTCCCCACGCTGCTGGGCCTGGCTGCCTTCGCTCTGCAGGATCAGCTACCCGGCCTGGCCGAGAACGGCAGCAACGCCATGATGATCGTCACCGGTCATTATGCCCCCGGTGTGGTGACGGGCCTGATCTCCGCCGCCATCATCTGCGCCACCATGTCCTCCGCCGACTCCAACCTGCTGTGCATGTCCACCATGATCATCAACGACCTGTACACCGGTCTGGGCGGCAAGAAGCAGCTGACGGACAAGCAGACCATCTTCTATACCCGGGCCTGCAACGTGCTGTCCGCCGTTGTGGCCATGCTGATCTCTCTGTTCGGCGTGTCTATCGTGGCCATGAACACCTTCGCCTTCGGCATTCGCTGCGCCGGTCCCTTCGCCGCATATGGCCTGGGCCTGGCAGTGCCCAAGGCCACCAAGAACTCCGGTATCATCTCCATCATCTGCGGCACCATCGCCTTTGTGGTGTGGCAGATCGTGGGCGGCGGCGGCACCTGGATGTTCCTGATGCCGGTGGTGGCCGGATGCCTGGTGAGCACCATCTCCTTCTTTGTGGTCAACTGGATCGAGTGGGGCCGCGGCGTGGCTCCCGCCCCCAGCGCCTATCTGACTGACGAGGAAGTCGCCAGAAAGATCGCTGAGGAGTCTGCCGGCCGGTAAAGCATCCCAAATCGAACAACAGCCCCTGCGGGATTTTCCCGCAGGGGCTGTCTAACATAAGGGGCAGTTTTTAAATTTCAAGATATCCCTTGAGCACCTTCAGGGTGTTCCACACGCCGTCGATATGGCTGCGCTCATAGCCGTGGCTGGCGTAGACGCCGGCGCCGATAAGCCCGTGGCGCAGGTCGTTTCCGGCAGACAGGGTGGCCTCTACATCAGAGCCGTAGTGGGGGTACACATCCACGGCGTAGTCGGCCTTTTCCCGCCGGGCGGCGTCAATGAGCCTGCCCACCACCTCATAGCTGTAGGGGCCGCCGGAGTCCTTGGCGCAGATGGACACCTGCCGCTCGGTGCAGCGCAGTCCGTCGCCCACGCAGCCCATGTCCACGCTGATGGCCTCGGTGACGCCCTGGGGCACGCTGGCGGCTCCGCCGTGGCCCACCTCCTCATACACCGTCACATGGGCGTATACCCGGCGGCGGGGGGTGAGGTCCTTGTCCTTCATGAACTTGGCCAGGCCCAGCAGAATGCCCACGGACAGCTTGTCGTCCAGGAAGCGGCTCTTGATATAGCCGGATCCGGTGATCCGGGTCCGGGGCTCGAAGCAGACGATGTCGCCCACCTCCACACCCAGAGCGCGGGTATCATCGGCGGACTTCACGTCCTCGTCCAGCACCACCTCGCAGTTGTCATAGCTGCGCTTGGCGTTGGCATATTCGCCGTTGACGTGGACGGAGGCGTTGCACAGCTGGAAGGTGCCCTCGATGACCCGGCCGGAACGGGTGTAGACCCGGACGTTCTCCGCCTCGCCGTTTTCCGGACGCATACCGCCCAGAGCCGTCAGCCGCAGGCGGCCGCTGCCCTTGATCTCCGCCACCATGCCGCCCAGGGTGTCGGCATGGGCCTCCAGCAGCAGGCCGTCATTCTCGTCGCTGCCGCCCAGGTCGATGAGAACGCCGCCCTTGACGGTGGTCCGGGCCTCATAGCCCAGGGACCGGAAGGCGTTCAGCACCCACTCCGCCGCCTGCCGGGTGAAGCCCGTGGGGCTGTCGATGGCCAGCAGCTCCACCGCCTGGTGGGCGGCATATTCCGCATAGGTACGTTCCATAGTTGAATCCTCCTGTTATTTGATCTTTTCCCAGCAGCCGGACCGCAGGGAACCGGCAGCCACCGGGCAGTCCAGCCGCTCCGCCAGCTGCCGGGCCAGGGGACGCTCCTCCTCCTGGTCCACCTGGTTCACGAAAACCTGGTCATGAAATCCCTCCCGGGCAGCCACCCGGGCCGCGATGGCCGGGGTCACGGGCCGGTTTTCCGGCACACCGGCCAGCCGGGCATACAGGGCCGGACGATGGGCCGCAACGCTGATGGGACGGCCGAAGCCATCGGCTCCCAGCACCAGAATGGTGGTGTTGCGCCGGGGCGGCAGCACAGGCTCGTGCTTTTCGTGGCCCTTGAAGGGCTTTCCGGCGGAGCCGTCCGCCTCCACCAGGGTATAGTCCGCCAGGGCGTCCCAGCCCTCAAAGCCCGGGGACACCAGCTTGCCCTGGGCTGACGGAACCCCCAGGCACACCAGGCCCTCCCGGGCCAGAATTTCCCGGGCGGTATCCGGGTCCTGGGCCACGGCGATGCCGGTGGGGGGCCAGATCTTGGTGGTGGTGGTCACCGCCACGGTGCCCCGCTCCCGCAGCTCCCGGGCCAGGTGATACATCAGGGTGGTCTTGCCGCCGCCGCCGATCAGGGCGGTGACGCCGGGCCGGATGTCCAGCAGGTCGCATAGCTTATCCATTTTCTCACTCTCCCTTTGCGCCGCGTGTGCGGCAGGGTCATTGTATCACAGGGCGGTGGAAAAATCCACCTATATTTCCGCCTATTGCCGCCGGGCGGTGCGGTATTCGTCGCCGGGCCGCCAGTAGGGACAGTCCCCCCGTCCGGACAGGAACCGCACCATCTCGTCCTCGTCCAGGTCCACATCGCAGATGTATTCGTCGTATTCCTCGTCGTAGTTATAAAAGCAGCAGGCTTCGCACTGGGTCATGTGCCGGGCCTCCTTTCGTCAGGATGATTATACGTCCATCGGGGGTGCTGCGTCAATAACCAGCTTGTCAAAAAGGTTTTTTTGACAAGCTGCGTGCGGTTTTTCCGAACTGAAAAGTTCTGAAAAATCTGCGATTGCAAACGAAAAACACCACTGATGGGTTTCTTTCGTAACAATCTTCCTTTCCGATGACGGAGGATTTCCGGTTTTTCCGACAGCCTCCAGAATATTTATCAACAGGAGGTTTACAATTATTCAAATTTTGTACTTGACGAAAATATGGAAATCAAATATAATCATGAGTGGAGAGGGTCTTACCTCCCGTGCCTATGAAGTGAGCGTGCATCCGGGTAAAGAGGGCGGATGCACGCTCATTTCCTTTATTTTCTCAGCTCCCGCAGCTGAAGCTCCACGTCTCCGATGAGGTACAAGGACCCGTAGCACAGCACCGTGCCGTCAGGCCCCGCCTGCTCCAGGGCCAGAGCCACCCCCTCCCGGATGGTGCCGCAGGCCGTGGCGGAACAGCCCAGCTCCCGGATATAGGCCGCCAGCTCACCGGCAGGCAGGGACCGGGGGTTATCCGGCGTTACCGTGATGAAGGAGTTGGCGTAGGGCGCCACGCCCCGGTACATGCAGTGGTAGTCCTTGTCCTGCATGACCCCGGTCAGCACCGTCAGGGGCCGCCCGGGCAGATAGTCCCGGATGTTCTGCTCCAGGGCCTGGATGCACTGGGGATTGTGGCCGCCGTCGATGATGAACAGCGGGTCCCGACCGATGATCTGGAACCGGCCGGGCCAGTCGGTGGAGGCCAGCCCCCGGCGGATATGGGAGTCGGTAATGGCCCAGCCCCGGGCCTGAAGCACCCGGATGGCCGTCAGGGCCACGGCGGCGTTGCACAGCTGGTGCCGTCCCAGCAGCGGCAGGCGCAGGCCGTCCAGGTCCTCCCAATCGAAAACCTGGCCCTCCAGTCCGGCCTTTTCCAGACGGATGCCGTCAAAATCCGCCAGGTGCAGGGGTACGCCCAGACGCTCGCACCGCTGGCGGATGATCTCCTCCACGGCGGCGGACTGGCGGTACAGCACCGCGTCACAGCCGGGCTTGATGATCCCGGCCTTGGTGGCGGCGATTTTTTCAATGGTATCGCCCAGGTACTGGGTGTGATCCAGGCCGATGTTGCAGAACACGGCAGCCTCCGGGGCGGGGATGACATTGGTGGCGTCAAACTCGCCGCCCATGCCCACCTCGCACACCACGATGTCGCAGTTGTGCCGGGCAAAATAGGCAAAGGCAATGGCCGTGACCATCTCAAACTCCGTGGGGTGAGGGTCCAGGGAGTCCGCCAGAGGGCGGACCTGGGCCGTGATTTCGCACAGCTCGTCGTTGGTGATCTGCTGGCCGTCCACCTGCATGCGCTCGTTGAACCGGATCAGGAAGGGCGAGGTGTACAGGCCCGTGCGATAGCCCGCCGCCCGAAGGATGCTGGCCATCATGGCGCAGGTAGAGCCCTTGCCGTTGGTGCCGGTGACATGAATGAACCGCATCTGCTTTTGCGGGTCGCCCATCCGGGCCAGCAGCGCCCGGATGCGCTCCAGCCCCGGGATGCTGCTGCGCCAGCAGACGGCGTGGATATAAGACAGGGTTTCGTCAATGTTCATTGTATATCATTTCCTTTCGACTGCACCGGCGGCAGGCCCACGGCCCGCAGAGCGCCGGAGCGCTGCAGAAGCCACACCACCAGCACGTCCAGCACGCCGGTGATGGCGAACTGCACGCTGCGGGCCGCCAGCCGGGTGAGAAAGTACGCGGCTTTTGCGCCGCCGCCATAGATCATGGCCAAAGCGAAGCTCTGGTACAGGATGGACCCCAGAACCACCGCCGGCAAAAACGCCGCCGCCAGACGCAGGGGGCTGCATCTGCGTGTCAGCCAGGGCCGGAAAAAACCGGCGCACAGGCCATACAGGATCGGGGGCACGCAGAAAATCGGGTTGTAGCCATAGGGGGAGAACAGGCAGCCGATGAAATCGGCGGCGAAGCCGGTCAGGGCCCCGGGCAGCGGCCCGAACAGCATCCCGGCCAGGAAGATGGGCACCGCCTCCAGGGAGAATCGGGTCACCTCGTTGGGGGTAGGGATCAGGAACCGGGCCAGCACCACGCTGACGGCGGTCAGCAGGGCGCAGGTGACCATGGCCCGCACGGGCCACTTGGGTCTGCCGTGGGCAGATGCATGGGTGTGACGTTCAGACATAAAAAATACCTCCTAATTCGGGTAAAAATTGGGAGGAGGTTGGGGAGTATGCACTTGTCAGGGTGCGAACCCCCGGGCCGGCTGCCAAAGCGGATGCGAAGACGGCACCGCGGAGACAGGTCTCCTTCGTCCGGCGGCAACCTCCCATCCGACCGGCACTTAACGCGCCGCTTCTACTCTTGCAGCAAAAGCCAGTCATGATTATACAGAAGCCGCCGGGAAAAAGCAAGGGAAATCGGAAAAAATGCCGAATCCTTCGGGGAAGGAAAGATAGGGGTTGCATTCCCGGGAATATTTGATATAATTACAGCAGATGATACAAACCGTACGCATTACTTTTCTTAATGAGGTGCTGTCATGTCCGTGAAGCTGGAGCTTTATCGTGTGTTCAAGGAGGTAGCGGAGGCCGGAAACATCACCGCCGCCGCCCAGACTCTGTTTATATCCCAGTCCGCCGTCAGCCAGTCCATCAAGCAGCTGGAGGCGGAGCTGCAGACCCGGCTGTTCGCCCGGAACTCCCGGGGCGTCACCCTGACCGCCGATGGGCGGATGCTGTATGAATACGTCCGCAGCGCCATGGGCCTGCTGGAAACCGGCGAGGAGAAGCTGTCCCAGAGCCGGGACCTGCAAATGGGCCACCTGACCATCGGTGCCAGCGACACGGTGACCAGCCAGTTCCTGCTGCCGTATCTGGACCGGTTCCACCGGCAGTATCCGGCCATTCATATTCAGATCATCTCCGGCCGGAGCCACAAGGTTTTGGGCCTGCTGCAGTCCGGCAAGGTGGACATCGCCTTTGCCAGCACCCCCCAGGAGGGGGCGTCTCTGGAGACCTTCCCGTGCCTGGCCACCCATTCCATTTTCGTGGCCGGGGCGGAGTATCCCTGCGACTTTGACCATGTATACACCCTGGAGGAGATCGCCCGGTTCCCGCTGATTCTGCTGGAGCGGAAGGCCTCCTCCCGGCTGTATCTGGAAAAATACTTCCTGCAGAACGGGCTGCACCTGAACCCGGAGATCGAGCTGGGCGCCCGGAGCCTGTTGGTGGACCTGGCGGCCATCGGGTTCGGCGTGGCCGGCGTCACAGAGGAGTTTGTCCGCCGGGAGCTGGAAAGCGGCCGCCTGCGGAAGCTGCGCACGTCCTTTGATATCCCGCCCCGCAGCGTGGACCTGTGCGTGCTGCGGGACGTGCCCCTGACGTCTGCGGCCCAGCGCTTCAGCGATTTTATCCGGGAGAGCCTGCGCCGGGGCTAAACGCCGTCATAAGTGACAAAACTCGCCCCGGAAATGCCGGGAACTTCGCCCTTTCGCCCCCTTGCTTTTGTACCGGGAATAGGGCAGAATAGAGTCATTATTCACAGCAATGTGAGATTTATAGGAGGAATTTATGGAACTGCTGAAGGAGCGCATCCGCCGGGAAGGTAAGGTCCTGCCCGGCAACATCATCAAGGTGGACGGTTTCCTGAATCACCGGGTGGACACCGCCCTTATGAGCCAGCTGGCCGATGAGTTCGCCAAGTATTTCGATGTGAAGGACATCACCATGGTGCTGACGGCGGAGGCCAGCGGTATCCCTCTGGCCACGGTGTGCGCCCAGAAGTACGGCGTTCCTATGGTGTTCGCCAAGAAGGCCAAGAGCGACAATATCGAGGGCGGCCTGTATCAGAGCGAGATCTTCTCCTATACCTATAAGAAAAAGGTCACCCTCATTGTGGCCCAGGAATGGCTGGGTCCCAATGACCGGGTGCTGATCATCGACGACTTCATGGCCAAGGGCTATGCCATGCAGGGCCTCATCGACATCGTCAAGGCCGCCGGGGCTGAGCTGGTGGGCATTGGCGTGGCAGTGGAGAAGGGCTTCCAGCATGGCGGCGACGCCCTGCGGGAGAAGGGCTATCCCATCCACTCCCTGGCCGTCATCGAGGAGGCTACCCCCGACCACATCACCTTCCGGGAGGATGATCCCGTATGAAAAAGGTTTTAGTGCTGGATTTCGGCGGCCAGTATAACCTGCTGGTGGCCCGCCGCGTCCGTGAATGCGGCGTATACTGCGAGATCAAATCCTTCCGCATGACCATGGACGAGGTCCGGGCCTTTGCCCCGGACGCCATCATCTTCACCGGCGGCCCGGCCACGGTGTTTGACCCCGGCGCTCCCATGATCGACCCGGAGGTGCTGTCTATGGGCGTGCCGGTGCTGGGCATCTGCTACGGCCTGCAGCTGATGATGCACCTGCTGGGCGGTCAGTGCTGCAAGGCGGACACCCGGGAGTACGGCAAGACGGAGCTGACCCATACCGCCTCTCCCCTGTTCGACGGCGTGCCGGAGACGGCTGTGTACTGGATGAGCCACGGGGTGGAGGTGGAGCGCCTGGCCCCCGGCTTCGAGATCATCGCCTCCACCGAGGGCTGCCGCCACGCGGCGGTCCAGTGTCTGGAAAAGAAGCTCTACGGCGTGCAGTTCCACCCGGAGGTGGTGCATACCGAGTATGGCCGCCAGATCCTGGAGAACTTCCTGTATAAGATCTGCGGCTTCCGGCCGGAGTGGACCATGGCGTCCTATCTGGAGGAGGCTGTGGCCCAGTGCCGGGAGAAGATCGGTAATGGCCGGGTGCTGCTGGCTCTGTCCGGCGGCGTGGACAGCTCCGTGGCCGCCGCGCTGCTGCAGCGGGCGGTGGGCCGTCAGCTGACGTGCATCTTCGTGGACCACGGCCTGCTGCGCAAGGACGAAGGCGACCAGGTGGAGCATGTGATGACCAAGCAGTTCAACGTGGATGTTCGCCGTGTCAACGCCGGTCCCCGGTTCCTTGGCAAGCTGGCCGGCGTCACGGACCCCGAGCGCAAGCGGAAGATCATCGGCGAGGAGTTCATCCGCGTGTTCGAGGAGGAAGCCAAGAAGATCGGCGCCGTGGACTTCCTGGCCCAGGGCACCATCTATCCTGACGTGGTGGAGTCCGGCCTGGGCGGCGAGTCCACCGTCATTAAGAGCCACCACAACGTAGGCGGTCTGCCTGACTGCGTGGATTTCAAGGACATCGTGGAGCCTCTGCGCCGCCTGTTCAAGGATGAGGTGCGGCAGCTGGGCCTGGAGCTGGGCCTGCCGGAGCAGCTGGTGTGGCGTCAGCCCTTCCCGGGTCCCGGCCTGGCCATCCGCGTCATCGGCGAGATCACCGAGGAAAAGCTGTCCATCCTTCGGGATGCCGACGCCATTTTCCGGGAGGAGATGGCGCTGGCCGGTCTGGACCGCACCACCAGCCAGTATTTCGCCGTGCTGACGGATCTGCGCAGCGTGGGCGTCATGGGCGACGAGCGCACCTATGACTATACCCTGGCCCTGCGTGCGGTGCAGTCTCAGGACTTCATGACCGCCACCTGGTCCCGCATCCCCTATGAGCTGCTGGACAAGATCTCCGGCCGCATCGTCGGCGAGGTGAAGCACATCAACCGGATCGTCTACGATATCACCTCCAAACCCCCCGCAACGGTGGAGTGGGAATGAGAAAAAAGTGAATATGATGGGCTGAAAAACCTTGAAAACACTCACTTTTTGAAAATCTCATCCCTCATTTGATAGCAAAATGATAGCAGATACCAAAGCCATTTTGTTTGTTCTTATTTTGGCGAGCGAATGGTTTGCAGGTTTGCTGTCGCATCCAATCCTATATTGAGAGCGAAAAAGGCTCTGCTGACTTTCTGTAAAAGAAGGCCGGCAGAGCCTTTTGTTATTGGCCACCAAAGACAACCCCCGGCTCTGCCGGGGGAAAAAATAGCCTATGGCGAGGGGCAAAGTAGACAAGAAAAAGTCTCCGAGTTAGAGT